>ENA-OUQC01001032-OUQC01001032.1-human-gut-metagenome-genome-assembly--contig:-NODE-1032-length-16029-cov-4.410292_pt1 | contig 16029 bp, 15 predicted proteins | sample MGYA00237942_ERZ548815 | MGnify/ENA primary metagenome ERZ548815 (study PRJEB26490, sample SAMN05194722) | human gut metagenome | biome: terrestrial biome; feature: human-associated habitat; material... | reverse complement strand
TGCTGGCCGGCTCCACCTTCGCGTGGTTCACGGATACGGCGACCACGGGGGTCAACAAGATCCAGGCCGGTAATCTGGACATTGAGGTGGAGTACAGAACCACCGCAGAAGGCGAGTGGAAAGCCCTTGACAAAGCCACCGACCTGTTCGGTGCGGAAGGCACTCTGTTTGAGCCGGGCCACACGAGAGTTGTGGAGCTGAAGATCGAGAACGCCGGCAATCTGGCACTCAAGTACAAGATTGGCATGAATATCGCTTCGGAAACTCCCGGAACGAACAAGGCGGGCAATCCTTACAAGCTCTCCAACTACCTGAAGGTCGCTACAAGCCCCATCCAGCAGTATGATCCTAATGCCGGTCCGGGTACTGTTAGTTATGCGATGGAACAGCTGATTTTTGAAAAAGGAAATGTCCTTGTTTGGGAGCATCGTGATTTTGCCAACTTTGAACTGGACAAGAATGAGCGCAATCATGTCCTCGATCTGCAGCCCGGCGATGGGCAGATCCTCGGCATTAAGGTCTATATGCCGGAATCCGTGGGCAACGAGGCCAACGCCATTTCCACCGACAAGGCAGCTTCCATCAACTTCGGTCTGAATGTAGTGGCTACGCAGTACACAACGGAGAGCGACAGCTTCGGCACCCAGTACGATAAGGATGCTACTTATCCCGTAATCGTTTCTAATCAGCAGCAGGCAAACGATGCAATCACGAATGCTACCGATAAGAAGGCAAACATTTCTATTGCTTCGGGTCAAACCATCACTCTTGACAATGGCATTGCACATGAGGGCGATAAGAGCCGCGACATCACCTTCAGCGGTGACGGCAGCCAGACGGTGGATGTTATTACGAATGCTATCTCTGCAGAGGGCGGACAGCTGAACTACCAGCGCGGCTCTTCTTTCACATTCGAAAACCTCACCATTCAGGCGGGCGAGGGCGACTTTGACGGTATTGTCTGCGATGAACTGACCTATAAAAACTGCACCATCAAGGGCAAGCTGACCCTGTACGGCAAGGCCACCTTCATCAACTGCGTCTTTGACAACACCATGGCCAAACAGTATTCCATCTGGACCTGGGGCGGCACGGATGTGACATTCGAGGGTTGCAAATTCAACACCAACGGCAAGGCTATTCTGCTGTATGGCCAGGCGACTGAGGCAAAGCCTACCAATCTGGTGGCGAATAACTGCACCTTCAATGACAGCAAAAACGGCGCTGCCGGTAAGGCGGCCATTGAAATCGGTAACGATTACAACGCCACCTATACCCTGACTGTTAAAAACGCTACTGTTAACGGATTTGCCGCTGGCAAAAACACCAATTCCACGCTGTGGGCAAACAAGAACAGTATGGACGCGGCTCATCTGACCGTTACGATCGATGGCGAAAAAGTTCATTAATTGGTAGTTTTCCAACCACCCCCCGGCGGCTTTGCTGCCGGGGGGATTCTTTGCGCAAAAAAGCACGGCTTTTTGCCGTGCTTTTGCATTGTTCAAAGGGGCAGCAGCTGCAGCGCCAGGCCGCAGAAGGCGGAGACCAGATAAAGCGTCAGCACGATCTGGGCGTTTTCCCGGCGGCTGCGGTTCATGCGCAGCAGCACCGCCAGGCCGATGCCCGCGCCGGAGCAAAGCCCGGCCAGACAGGCGCCGAAGCTCACCGTCCCCGTCAGATAGAGCTGCGTCAGCATGACGGAGGCGGCGCAGTTGGGGATCAGGCCGATGAGGGCAGCAACAAAGGGCTGCAGCACCGAGCCGCTGAGCAGCAGGGCGGCGATGCGCTCCTGCCCCAGCAGGGAGATGGCCAGATTCAGCGCCACATTCAGCGCCAGAATGAATAGAAAGATATGGACCGTGTGCCAGAGGGCGGGCTTCCAAATGCCGCTGTCCTCTGTGCAGCCGCAATGCTCACAGAGGTCGTGCAGCTCCCGCTTGCGGCCTCGTTTCCGCAAAAACGCATCTACCAGCATTCCGGCGGCCAGCCCGATGACCACCTTGCACAGCAGCAGCGGCAGGATCATTTCCCGGCCCTGGTCCGAGCCAAGCATCAGCGGGATCGCCTCATCGGAGGTGGAGAGAAAGACGGCCAGCAGCGTCCCCCGGGAGATCAGCCCGGCGGCATAGAGATTGGAGGCGGAGGCGGAAAAGCCGCATTGGGGGATGCAGCCCAAAACAGCGCCCACCAGCGGCCCCAGCCGGCCCATGCTCTGCAGGCGGCGCTCCATTTTTTCCGAGATGCGATGCTCTGCGGCTTCCATCAGCAGATAAGCCAAAAACAAAAAGGGAAGCAGCTTGGCGCTGTCCTTCAGCGCATCCAGCAGCAGATCCCAAAGCGATTCCAGTGTAATGTGCATAGCTTCTCCTTCAAAGTGCAGTATACTATATATTATAACGGATGCAAAGCATGGATGCAAGGAAAACCGGAGCGGCAGCGGCAGGAGAAAAAGTTTTGTCCGCAGCATAAAAACACTTGTATTTTTCCGACCGGCAGTGTATGATAAAACAATGGAAAACACAGGAGGACAAGACCCATGCTGGAAAATTATCTGATCATTCATAAAAGCATCCTGCCGGAATATTATGAAAAGGTGCTGCAGGTGCGCGATCTGCTGGAGAGCGGAAAGGTGCGGGAGGTCAGCCAGGCCGTCCGTCAGGTGGGCATCTCCCGGAGCACCTATTATAAGTATAAGGATTATATCCTGGAGCCCTCGGAGATGGCCGGCGGCCGGAAGGCCGTCCTTTCCATGATGCTGGCCCATGAGCCCGGCGTGCTCAGCGCCCTGCTGCAGCAGATCTCCGAGCGGGGCGGCAGCGTTTTGACCATCACCCAGAGCCTGCCCATCCATAAAAAGGCCAGCGTGACCATCTCACTGGATGTGAGCGCCATGCCAGGCTCGCTAACGCAGCTGCTGGAGGCCGTAGAAAAGACGCCCGGCGTGGAAAATGCCCGGCTGGTGGCAGTGGAATAAGCTTCCTGCCCAAGATTTCAAAGAAAGCGAGGCTGGATCATGGCGTTTCTTCGTCTGTTGGAGAGTCTTCGAACCCCGTTTTTGGATGCGTTCTTCAGCTTTATCACTAATTTTGGCGACGAGATCGGCTTTCTGGTGGTGGCGCTGACCGTATTTTGGTGCGTTAATAAGCGCTATGGCTACTACATTTTTTTGGTGGGCCTTTGCGGGACGGTCTGTAACCAGTTTCTCAAGCTCTGGTTCCGGATCCCCCGGCCCTGGGTGCTGGATCCGTCGTTCACCATTGTGGAGAGCGCCCGGGCGGGAGCCAGCGGCTATTCCTTTCCCTCAGGCCACACGCAGAATATCATGTGCACAGCGGGCGGGCTGGCGGCTTGCCTGAAAAAACCGTGGCAGCGGACAGTCTGCTGGGTGCTGGCGGCGCTGGTGGCGCTGTCTCGGATGTATTTGGGCGTTCATACGCCATTGGATGTGGGTGTTTCACTGCTGACGGGGGCGCTGCTGCTGGCGGCTTTTTTACCCATGACCCGCAGCGACGCCCGGCTGGAGCGCTGGATGCCCTGGCTGCTGGTGAGCTTTGTCCTGCTCAGCGGCGGATTTCTGCTGTTTGTCCGGACCTATGCTTTTCCTGCGGATATTGACCTGGCCAACCTGGCTTCCGGCACGAAAAATGCCAACCTGCTGATGGGCTGTGCTCTTGGGCTGGCCGGCGCGTATCTGCTGGATCGAAAGTGGCTTCGGTTTTCCACGGAGGCGCCGCTGCCGGGCCAGATCCTGAAGGTGGTGCTGGGCCTTGGACTGACCATGGCTCTTCGGGCCGTGCTGAAGGCACCGTTGAATCATCTGTTGGGAAGCTGGGCCGATCTGGTGCGCTATTTTCTGACGGTGCTGGCCGTGGGCGGGCTTTGGCCCGCAGCCTTCCCCTTCTTCGCCCGGCTGGGCCGGAAAAAGCAATAAAAAAAGCAGCATCCGCAGGCTATGAGCGGATGCTGTTCTTTTTTCGGAAGGGCTTAAAGATCCCGCTTTCCCGGCTGCTCGATCTGGATGCTGCCGCCGTTTTCCAGAGTGCGGCCCTCCAGCAGCAGCAGCTTTTCCGCCAGCAGACGGGATAACCCGCCGATCATGGCGGCGGAGGTCACCAGATCGCCAGCCTGCTGAACGGCCAGCTCTCCCGGCGGATCGTGGTCCAGGATCAGGCCGGCCGCGGCCCGGACCTGCTGGGTAAAATACTGGGTGGTGGAGCGGTGTCGGGCGGCGTGGGCCGTATAGCTCCGGCGGACCTCCTCCTCCGAAAGGCCCAGCGGGATGATCTTCTGGATCAGCGCAAGGCTCAGCCCCTGCTTCAGCGTGCAGATCATCAGCAGATAGGCCAGATGGACCCGGTAATAGCGCTTTTTCACCGGCTCCGGCATGACCTTGGTGCGGACATAGTTGTGGATGGCCGCCGCCGTTACCAGATCCTCCTCCTCCTTCAGCTCCGGCGGAAGATAATCCAGATAATGTTTCAGCAGGAGGATGACCTGCTCCATATAAAGGCCGATGTTTGGAATCTCCTCCCAGGAGGGGAGACGGTAAGCGTCTAGATAGGCTTCCCAGCGGCGAAGCTTGCCCGCCACCAGCCGCTTATCATAATCCATAGCGTATGCATCCTTTCCTGCAATATCAGATGCTGATAATTATAACACGGAAGGGCGCGGAAAACAAGCGGAGAGGGGAAAAATCCCTTGACATAATTTTTTTAATGTGATAATCTAATCTTAAAGATTACATAAAACGGAAAAATTGAAATGATGGGAGCGGCAGCATGAGCAATTATACGATCTTTACGGATTCCGCCTGCGATATCCGGCCGGAGGTGCTGGCAGAGTGGGGCGTCCCCTTCTGCAGCCTGACCTTTCACTTTGAAGGCTCCCCCAAGGAATATTCCAACTACGAGCTTTCCTCCGGGGAGTTTTACGGCCGGATGCGGGCCAAGGGCGTTGCGCGGACGGCGGCGGTGAACATGGAGGTCTTCCGCCGGGCCTTTGAGCCGCTGCTGCAGCAGGGGCAGGACATTTTGTATCTGGGCTTTTCCTCCGGTCTCAGCGGCACCTGTCAGGCGGGCGCCATGGCCGCGGCGGAGCTGCGGGAGCAATATCCCCAGCGGAAGATCCTCACGGTGGACACCCTTGCGGCCTCCGGCGGCGAGGGCCTGCTGCTCTGGCTCACGCTGGAGGAGCAGCGCAGGGGCGCAACGCTGGAGCAGGCCGCTGCCTTTGCGGAGGGGATGAAGCTGAAGATCTGCCACTGGTTCACGGTGGACGATCTGGAATATCTCAAGCGGGGCGGCCGGGTGAGCCCCACGGTGGCCCTGGTGGGCGGCCTTTTGGGGATCCGGCCCGTGATGCATATGGATGACGAGGGCCATCTGATCAAGATGTTCACCGTCCGGGGCCGCAGGGCTTCCCTGCAGGCGCTGGTGGACAAATATGGCGAGCTGGCCCACGAGCCCGGCAAAACGCCCATTTTCATCTCCCACGGCGACTGTATGGAGGACGCCCAGCTGCTGGCGCGGCTGCTGAAGGAGGCCCATGGCGTGGAGGTGGCGCGCATCGTGGATGTGGGCCCCGTCATCGGCGCCCATTCCGGCCCGGGGACGCTTTCGCTGTTTTTCGTGGGCGAACACCGGTAAAGCCGCCGCAGCGTTTGCGGTTTTGGGAGAGGGAAGGCCCCTCTCCCTTTTTTCTGCTTTCGGAAAAAATATCCCCCCGGGGGGCTTGCGCCCCGGGGCCGGAGCGATTAAACTATCATTTAGATTTTTGGATTTTGATTCCGCAGGAGGAGATCGGTTTATGAAACGCTCTGTTCGCAATATGACTTCTGCCGCCGCCTGTCTGGCGCTCTGCCTTGTGCTGCCCTTTCTGACCGGACAGATCCCCAATATCGGCCGGATGCTCAGCCCCATGCACCTGCCTGTGCTGCTGGCGGGCTTTGTCTGCGGGCCTTGGTGGGCTGCGGCGGTGGGCCTGTGTGCGCCGCTGCTGCGGCATGCACTGTTCCGTATGCCGCCCTTCCCCACAGCCTATGGGATGTGTCTGGAGCTGGCCGCTTACGGTCTGGTGGCCGGTCTGCTTTATCGGCGGCTGCCCCGGAAGCCCGGCTATCTTTATTGCGCGCTGCTGGGGGCCATGCTGGCGGGCCGTATTGTTTACGGCTTGGCCATGTGGGCCATTCTTGGCCCGGAATACACTTGGGCCGCCTTTGTGGGAGGAGCCTTCACCGGCGCGATCCCGGGCATCATCCTGCAGATCGTGCTGATCCCCGTGATCGTGCTGGCGCTGGAAAAGACCCGTCTGCTGGATCCGGAGCGCAAATGATGGAAAAAACGGAGATCCGCAGCTTTTTCGACCGCTGTGCCGAGACCTGGGACGCGGGCATGGTCCGCAATGAGCGGGCCATCGGGGCCATTCTGGACGCCGCAGGCATCTGCCCCGGGGCGGAGGTGCTGGATGTGGCCTGCGGCACCGGCGTGCTCTTTCCGGATTATCAGCGCCGTGGCGTGGCCTCCCTCACCGGCATCGACCTCTCGCCGGAAATGGCCGCGCGGGCCGGAGAAAAATATCCCTGGGCCACCGTCCTCTGCGGCGACGCGGAGGAGACGGACTTCTCCCGGCAGTTTGACGCGGTGGTGATCTACAACGCCTTTCCCCACTTTCCAAAGCCGGAGCGGCTGCTGGAGCGGCTCTGCGGCGTGCTGCGGCCCGGCGGCAGGCTGACGGTGGCCCACGGCATGAGCCGGCAGGCGCTGCTGCGGCATCATAGCGGCGCGGCCAGCCGGGTCTCGCTGGAGCTGCCGGAGGCGGAGACGCTGGCGGCCCTGCTGGGCCGGTGGCTGACGGTGGACACCGTGGTCTCCGACGAGAAAAAATATATCGTCTCCGGCGCGCTGGAAGGAAGGTGAACCCATGGAGGAGCACAGTCATGCCGGTCATGTCCATTCTCCGGAGGAAAAAAAGCGCCGCCTGAACCGGATCTCCCGGATCATCGGCCATCTGCAGCATGTGAAGCGCATGATAGAGGAGGATCAGGACTGCGCCGATGTGCTGGTCCAGCTTTCCGCCACCCGCTCTGCCATCACCAGCCTTGGCAAGGAGATCATCGGCGAGCATCTGGCCCACTGCATCTGCCACGCCATCGAAGACGGCAACATGGAGGCCGTGGAGGAGTTTCAAAAGGCCATCGAAAAATTCTATTGAGTCCCGGCGCTCTGCGCTGCGTCCCCTGCAATGCCAGCATTGCGGGGGCTTTTTTTCACCCCGGCGGCGCCCGGCGCATAGGATGCACCGAGAAACTGGAAACGGAGGAAATCAAGGTGCAGAAGCTTCAGGATACCTTTTTTTGTATTCTGCTGCCCTTTCTGGGGACCTCTCTGGGAGCGGCGGCAGTTTTCTTTCTTCGGCGAAGATCCCATCCGGCGGTACATAAGGGCCTTTTGGGCTTTGCCTCCGGCGTGATGCTGGCGGCCATGGTGTGGTCGCTGCTGATGCCTGCCATCACCATGGCGGAGGCCGCCGGAGAGATCCCATGGCTGCCGGCGGCGGTCGGCTTTCTGGCGGGGATCGGCGGACTTTTGGGGCTGGACCGGTTGCTCTCCCGGGCAGAACGGCAGGCGGAGCGGCAGCCGGGCGACCGGCGCAGCGAAAGCATGCTGCTGCTGGCGGTAACGCTCCACAATCTGCCGGAGGGCATGGCGGTCGGCGTCGTCTATGCAGGCTATCTCTCCGGCAGCGCGCAGATCACGGCGGCGGGCGCGCTGGCGCTCTCACTCGGCATCGCGATCCAGAATTTTCCCGAGGGGGCGATCATTTCGCTCCCGCTGCGCGCCGAGGGCATGGGCAAAGCAAGAGCTTTCTGGGGCGGCGTGCTCTCGGGCATCGTCGAGCCCATCGGCGCGGTGCTGACGATACTCGCCGCGTCGCTCATCGTTCCGGCGCTGCCGTATCTTCTGAGCTTTGCGGCGGGCGCGATGCTCTATGTCGTCGTGGAGGAGCTGATTCCGGAAATGTCGCAGGGAACGCATTCCAACATCGGCACGGTGTTCTTCGCCCTCGGCTTCACCGTCATGATGATTCTGGACGTGGCGCTGGGATAGAAAAAAGGCATTCCATTCGGACGTTGCTTCCCGAACGGAATGCCTTTTGCTATACGGTTTCGGAGATGCGCCGGACGCTCTCGCGGTAGACGGGCTCGCCGTAGACGACCACCTTGCGAGGCTTGCGCTCGGGCTTCAGCAGAAGGTCGAGCGCCGTTTCGACGACCTCGGCGTGATCGGCGCGGAAGGTCGTCAGCGGGAATGGGCGGTCGGAATCCGAATACACGTCGTCAAAGCCCACGAGCGAAATGTCGTCGGGCACGCGCAGGCCGCGTTCCCTGTAGTATTCCCGGACGCGCGCCGCCGTGAAATCCTCGCCGCACACGATGGCGGTGGGCGGGTGCTCCAGCACGGACAGCGTCTGATCGAGCAGCCGGCGCTCGCTTTCCTCATTCTGCACGTGCACGCGCGCCTCCGAATACGCGTTGGTGCGCGCGGGCAGGCCGTACTCGCACATCGCGCGGCAATAGCCGAACCAGCGATCCATGTACTTGGACATGTAGTATTTTTCGCCCATGAACAGGACGTCTCGGTGCCCCATCTGAAGCAGATGCTTCGTCATCACGTAGCCCGCGCAGGTGTCGTCCGCCGTCACGCTGTCCGCGTTCAGGCCGTCGATGTGGCTGTGAAGCGTGATTACATGGCAGCCGGTTTCCACCAGACGGTGCATATACGCTTCGTCGATGCAGCCCAGCGTCATGATGCCGACCGGCTGCATCAGCGACAGCGCGCCCGGCATGACGAGCCCTTCTTCGTCTTCCCGACTAACGATGTTGAACGCTGTGACGCAGCTTCGCGCCTGCGCGCTCTTCTGAAGCTGCAAATACAGCCGCGGGATCAGTCCCGCCGCCGCATGCGCGCTGGCTACGGGCGCGCCCACCGACTGCGCCACCAGCACTAAAATGTATCTGACCCGCGCACCCTGCGCGTCCGCCGGGCGCTTTTCGTAATTCAGGCTCTCGGCCAGCTGCAGCACCCGCGCGCGCACCGCGTCGCTCACGCCCGGCCGGCCGCGCAGCACCACGCTTACCGTGTTGCGGGAGACCCCGGCCGCCTTCGCAATGTCTTCCAGTGTGATTTTCCTGTCCACGCTGAAACCTCTTTCTGTGCTTCGCTGTTTTCCAAGTATAGCATGAAAACGTTATAACAGTATGAATCAAAAGGCGTTTTCGCGGAGTTCAAAGAAAATAACGTGATGTAATGTTATTTGTACTGCTTGAGTGAGGGCAATTATCCACATGAATTGCGCTGAATTTCGGTATAACAGCCGTTTTTTGGGGGAGCTGCCTATACGAATTGACATTCGTAATGGAAAATGCTATTATATCTGTAATGTGATTTTTCATGTAATGCACGGAGAATGGAGGTTCGTATCATGTACATCATTGCCCCCGAGAACCGCGAAGCGCTGATGAAGACGCTCGCCGACATGAACGCGCGCTACAGCGAGGAATGGAAGTGCCCGACCAGCTATCTGTCCAAGGCCAATTACCACACACGACTGGCGCGCAGCGAGGTGCACTCCACGACGGAGGCGTTCCGCTACGCCGCAGCGCTGCTGCTGACCGGCGAAGAGAACGACCGCAGGCGCGCCGAAGAGGTGCTGTGGCACGTCGCGTCGCTTCAGGACACCGACCCCACCAACGCCACTTACGGCATCTGGTCGTGGTATATGGAGGAGCCGCTTTCGCAGATGAGCCCGCCAGACTGGAACTGGGCCGACTTCTGCGGCAGGGAGATTCTCAAGGTGCTCGAGCATCACGGCGACCGCATTTCCCACAGCCTGTATGTCTTCCTCGAGGACGCGCTGCGCCACGCCTGCCTGTCTATTTACCGGCGCAACGTGAGATTCAGCTACACCAACATTTCCATCATGGGCGCGTATGTGACGCTGCACGCCGGGCAGCTGCTTTCGTGGCCGTGGCTGTTTGGCTATGGCGCGCAGCGACTGAAGAAGCAGTGGGAATTCGCGATGAAGACCGGTAGCTTCTCCGAGTACAACAGCGCCACCTACACCCGCGTCGCCATCGAATGCCTGACGTGCATTCACGATGTGATTCGAGATCCCGACGTGCTGCGCATGGCGGACGATCTGCTCGACCTCGCGTGGCGCACGGTCGCCGCGCACTTCCACGCGCCTACGAAGCAGTGGTGCGGCCCGAACGCGCGCAGCTATATGTGGCTGACCGACGCTGAAACGCTGTCTTTTTTAGAGGAGGGTCTGGAACGCACGGTTCCGCTCGCCGGGGATGCGTACACCTTTACGCCCGACTGGGCGTATATGCGCCTGCGCTGTCCCGAAAAGTACCGCGGCGCGTTCACCGCGTGCACGCCGCACGACGAAGCGCTTTCCTTCCGCGTGATGGGCGCGTTTGTGGAAGCGCTGGAGGACGCGTATGCGCTCTGTCATATGGAGGAGGACTACGCGCTCGCTTCGTGGGGCGTTTCGACCACGTGGAACCAGCGCCGCAACCTGCTCGGCTACTGGGGCGGGCGGGAAACGCGCTTCATAAACGCAAGCATTCTGCACAACCGCTACGATTTTTCCAGCGGTCTTCTGACCACCGCACAGAAGGACGGCCACGCGCTGGTGATTGCCGACATGGTTTCCGACGGCGGCGATACCCATTGCAATCTGGACATGATCAAAAACGAGACCATCCGCGCCTACGATCTGCGCGTGCGCATCGAAATCGGCGGATGCTATGACGGACACTGGGAGGTCGACGGGGATACCGCCGTGTTTACCGACAGCGTGCGGCGCATCGTCGTCCGCCTGAAGGACGCTTCCTTCGACGGGCACAGGCCGCGCTTCGCCGTGACGGATTCGGAGGAGGAAAGCGCGCTTCTCGAAACGCATGCCGATCTGCATCGTCGGTTCATTCCCGCGGATAGGGAAGCGCTGCGCCGTCAGGTGACGACGCAGAACAGCGCGTCCTTACAGCAGGAGGTTTCGCGGAGCTATCTGGACGTCGTGTGGTATGAGGGCGAGGAAAAGGAAATCAACCTTTCGAAGCTCAAGGACGCGTTCGCGGTTCTGTATGTGTCCATGGACGGCGTTTTGCCCAGGGCGCTCGACGCGCGTGTGGAGAACGGCATGGTTTACGCTTCCGCGGAGCTGGAAGACCATGCGCTGTCCGTCCGCGCGCCGGCGAAATGCGTGTCCCGCTTTGACTTCGCTGCTGCGCATCAGGTACAACAGGACAGGAGGAAGAGCTAAATGAGTACTTACCCGAAAACGCCCCTCGGCTACGCGCGCATGGCGTGCGACACGATGATCCGCCGCTACGACGTGAACCAGCTTCCGCCGCAGCAGGGCTATAACCGCGCCACGTTCAACTATCATCAGGGCGTGTTCCTTACCGGCATGAACCGCGTGTACGATCTGTGCCATGACGAGCGGTATCTGGATTATATCCGCCGCTGGGTCGAGGCCGTGCAGGATGAAAACGGCCGAATCCGCGAATATTCCGGCTGGCTCACGCTGACCACGCTGGACTTCCGCCAGCCCGGCAACGTGCTGTGCGACCTGTATGAGAAAACGCACGACGCGCACCTGCTCGATTTGCTCAAATACCTGACCGAGAGCCTTGCCGACTACCCGAAAAACGAATACGGCGGCTTCTGGCATTTTTACACCACGCCCGACCAGATGTGGCTGGACGGTCTGTATATGGCCGGGCCGCTGCTGGTGAAATACGCCAGCTATACCGGCAGGGAAGACCTTCGCGACCTGGCCATCCGTCAGATTTTCCTGATGCATGAGCACATGCGCGACCCGAAATCCGGCCTTCTGCGCCACGGCTGGGATCCCGGCAAGCACGCCGCGTGGGCGGATCCCGAAACCGGCCTGTCGCCGGAGGTGTGGGGACGCGCGTGCGGCTGGTTCGTGCTGGCCATTGCCGACATGCTGGACTATATTCCGCAGGATCATCCGCGCAGGGGCGAAATTATCGCCATTCAGCAGGAACTGATCGCCGCGGTGTTGAACTATCAGTCCGACGAGGGCCGCTGGTATGAGGTTGTGGACAAGTGGAAGGAGCCCGGCAACTGGCCGGAAAACAGCTGCACCTGTCTGTTTGTCTACTCGATCGCCAAGGGCGTGCGGCAGGGCTATATCGCGCGCGACGCGTACAAGGCCGCCCGCCGCGCCTATGACCGCGTGATCGAAACGCTGCTGCCCGCGCCGGAAGGCGAATTCTCGATGGGCAATGTGTGCGTGGGCACCTGCATCGAGGAGGGCACTTACGACTATTACATCCATCGCGACACCGTTGAAAACGACCTGCACGGTATGGGCGCGTTCCTGCTGATGGCCTCCGAAATGGCAAAGCTGGAAGAAGCGGCAAACTGACCGCGCCCTGAAAACCGGCGGAAGAAAAGAGGGGAATGGCGTTGATTTCATGCGGAGGAACGGCTGTCTGTACGCGTCTGCTTCGCGCGGAGGAAGGATGCGTGTCCGGTTCGGATACAAAATAATCGCGGGCGGATAATTGAGTTTGCGGAGGAAGTCTGCTATAATATACGTAAAACCAAGGATAAAGGAGCGGACAGAAACATGGCAAACAAAGTGGTTCTGATTCTGGTTGACGGCATGCGTCCCGACGCCGTGCTGAACTGTGGAAACGAGAAAATGAAGGAGCGTATCAACGAATGCGCCTACACGCTGCATGCGCGCACGGTTATGCCGTCGGTTACGCTTCCGTGCCATATGTCGCTTTTCCATTCCGTTGATCCCGACCGTCACGGCATACTGACCAACACCTACGTTCCGCAGGTGCGCCCTGTAGAGGGACTGTATGAGCGGCTCGATCTGGCGGGAAAGAAGAACGCGATGTTCTATACGTGGGAAGAGCTGAGAGATCTGGCTCGCATGGATCACATCCATCGTCTGGAAATGTACAACCAGCACAAGGAACTGGATACCGACCGCAAGATCACCACGGCGGCCATCAAGTATATTAATGAAGAAAACCCGGATTTCCTGTTCCTGTATCTGGGCGAGACCGACGAACGCGGCGGACACGACACCGGCTGGATGAGCGAGACCTATATGAAGGTCGTCAGTAACGCGCTGGATCAGGTGGTTCGCGTGTATAACGAGATTCCCGCCGACTACGACGTGATTCTCACCGCCGATCACGGCGGACACGACCGCATCCACGGCACCGAGCTGCCCGAGGATATGACGATCCCGATCATCTGCCGCGGCCCGCACTTCAAGGCCGGACGCGATCTCGGCGAGCGCTCCATCAAGGACATCGCCCCCACGATCGTCGACCTGCTCGGCGCAACCTCCGCGCGCGAATGGGAAGGCCATTCGTTCCTCGAAAAGTAATTTCGGATAAGCAAAATTCGGACGGAAGAGAGCGCTTCTCTTCCGTCCGAATTTTTTTCGGCTATGCCATGGTTTTCAACTGTTCCTTGGAAACCGCGTGGCGAAGGGGAAGGCCCGCGAGCCAGCGGTCGAGCTCGTCCAGAAGCAGGTCGTCGTAGGCCAGCACTTCCAGACGACCCACGCCCGCGATGTGCGGCGTAAGCGTCAGGTTTGGAAGTGCCCAGAATTCGTGCTCCGGCGCAATCGGCTCTTCGCGCGTAACGTCCAGAAGCGCCCAGCGCCCCGGCTCCTCGCGCAGCGCCCGCGCAAGGTCGGCCTCCACCACCTGCGCGCCGCGCCCGGTGTTGATAAAGGCCGCGTCCGGCTTCATGCGGGAGAACAGCGCGTAGTTCAGCATGTCCACGGTTTGCGGGTTGTTGGCAAGGTGGTTGGAAATTACGTCGCTCTCGGCAAACAGCGTTTCAAGGCTCACCTTTTTCGCCTTCAGCTCGGTGGCGCGCGCGTTGCTGATGAACGGATCGAACAGCAGAATTTCAAACGGATACGCGTTCAGCTGCCGGATCACGCGCGAGCCGATCGCGCCCGCGCCAATGACACCGATTTTCGTTTCATAGTTGCCGGGGCAGTGGAATTGGCTGTAGGCCTTGCCCTCGTCGAAGCGGCCGCTTCGGTACAGCTCGGCGGAGCGATAAAAGCCCTTGTTCAGGTGGTAGATGGCGGCGACGGTGTACTGCGTCACAAAGTCGGCCATGGCCTGCGCGGCGGTGACCACGGTCACGCCCGCGTCCAGATAGCCCTCAGCGAAATAGCGCACCGACGCGGCGGAATACAGAACCAGCCGGAGCTTTGGGAAGAATTCCCGCACCTGCGCTTCCGTCAGCGCGGGCATGCCCCATGTGGAGAGAATCACTTCGACCTCCGCCAGCTGTGCACGCTTTTCTTCCATTTCGCTTAGCAGCACGGGCTCGGGGAGAAGCTCCAGACGCTTCTCAAATTCCTTCTGCCGCCCGTCGAACACGAAGCGCAGCCGGTTTTCGGGGTTTGTGGTAAAGAAGCAGGCTTTCATGAGCAATCATCCTTTCACCGACCCGATCATGACGCCCTTTACGAAGAAGCGCTGCAGGAACGGGTACAGAAGCATGATGGGCACGGTGGAAATGACGATCAGCGCGTATTTGATGACCGTCGCGGCGGCGATTTCGCTGCCCGCGTCCAAGCCGCTGGCCATTTCGGAGTCCTCGCCGAGAATCAGCACCTGCCGGAGCACCAGCTGCAGCGGGAAACGGCTGGGGGACTGAATGTACAGCGAGGCGTTGAACCACGCGTTCCAGTGGCCGACGGCGTAATACAGCATCAGCACCGCGGAGGTCGCGCCCGTCAGCGGCACGACGACGTTCAGAATGCGCTGGAAGTGCGAAGCGCCGTCCAGCTTGGCGGCTTCCATCAGCGCGTCCGGCAGCGCGCCGATGGCACTGCGCATGATCAGCATGTTGTAGGTGCTGATCGCGCCGGGCAGAATCAGCGCCCAGAGCGTGTTCATCAGGTGCAGCGACTTGATGTTCAGGTATCCGGGCACGATGCCGCCGCTGAAGTACATGGTGAACAGAATCAGATAGGCGATCGGCTTTTTCAGCAGGCTGTTTTTAAGCGACAGCAGGTACGCGCCCAGCACCGTGAGCACCATGTTGAACGCGAGACCCACGATGACGATAAACAGCGTGTTTCCAAAGCCGCTGAGCAGCAGGCTGTGCCGGAACACCATGCGATAGGAGGTCAGCGAAAGCGGAAAGTGGGGCAGCCACATAAGGCCGTAGTTGGCGACCATCTTCGTCGGGTCGCTGATGGAAGCGATAAGCACGAAATACACGGGATACGCGGTCAGGAACAGGATTAACACGAGCAGGCAGGTGTTGAAGACGGAAAATACCCGATAGCCCGTGCCTTCGTCCAGACAGGATTTTTTGCGGTTTGCAGCCATGGTGTTTTCCTCCCTTCTACCAGAGTCCCACGCCCGAGAGCCGGTTGCTGAGCGCGTTGGCGGAGATGACCAGAACAAAGTTGATCACGGAATTGAACAGACCGATGGCGGTTCCGAAGCTCCAATCGCCCTGTACAAGGCCGCGGCGATATACATAGCTGGATATAACGTCCGCCGTGTCGTACACGCGCTCGTTATACAGAAGGATGATTTTTTCGTGCCCCACGCTCATCAGATTGCCGATGCGCAGAATCAGCAGCATGACCACGGTGCTGAGGATGCCGGGCAGGGTGATGTGCAGCGTCTGCTGGAAGCGTCCCGCGCCGTCCACGCGCGCCGCCTCGTACAGCTGCATATCGATGGAGGTCAGCGCGGCGATATAGATGATGCAGTCCCAGCCGAGGTTCTGCCAGATGCCGGAAACGACGTAGATGGGCACGAACATGCTCTTCTCGTTCAAAAGGTTCCCGCCAAGGTTGTTGTGGCCGAAGAACGACAGAATCTGAACGATAAACGAATTTCCGTCGGTGAACAGGCGCACCATGGAGCACACGACCACCATCGAAATGAAGTGGGGCATGTAGGAAATCGTCTGCACGACCCTCTTA
>ENA-OUQC01001023-OUQC01001023.1-human-gut-metagenome-genome-assembly--contig:-NODE-1023-length-16124-cov-3.903541_pt1 | contig 16124 bp, 17 predicted proteins | sample MGYA00237942_ERZ548815 | MGnify/ENA primary metagenome ERZ548815 (study PRJEB26490, sample SAMN05194722) | human gut metagenome | biome: terrestrial biome; feature: human-associated habitat; material... | reverse complement strand
TGGCTTCCGGAGAAATTATGAAGTCTTTCGAGTACACAGCCACCTGCGTCCATTCAAGCGGCGGCTCTCCGATAGTGTAGAAAAAGGCCTCTTTTGTATCCTCCGAAAGACTTAAAAATGGTTCTGTTATTATGGAGCAGCCCAAGCCTTGGAGCGACAGCTCGTATGCGATTCCCATGCCGCTGGTATACAAAAATTTTGTTTTGTCGTGTTCTCGGACAAAAGGAATTGTTTTCACCAGAAAACGGCCAAGACCCAAACCGGGTGAAACCATAATGATAACCTCTTTTTTTATTTCATCCTGGATCTCGCGCGGGAGGGGAACCGGATTTTTAAGGTTTCCTTTTGCCTCCGGCTGCCCCAGTCTATGATTGGGTGGGAGAACAAGGAAAAATTTTTCCTGTCCTACCACTTCCTGGGAAAACCTGTTAGAAAACTTTCCGGATGATACAATCCCAATATCAATATCACCATTATCTAACATTTCCATAATATCAGCGAATCTGCGCTCAAACACAATAACATCAAAATCGGGATACCTTTTTTTGATCAAAGGAATAACTTTGGGCGCAATTCTGGCAAAACGGTTTTGGTTAATTCCAAAACGAAGCACATGTTTTTTGTCTGCTCTAAGTTCATACAACTCCGCTGTAAGCTTTTCCTCAAGCTTCAAAGACTCATCGGCATATTGGAGAAATTTCTTACCCGCAAGAGTTGGCTGAAGCGGACGCTTGCTTCTATCAAACAGAGTTACCTTGTACTGATCCTCTACCTCTTTCAGAACCTTGCTAAGGTACGGTTGGGATACATAAAGTCTTGCTGCTGCTCTGGACAGGCTTCCTTCTTCTGCTATGATTTTAAGATATTCAAGCACAAACGTTTTCATTTTCTGCTCCCTCCTTCTCTCGCGTATGTGTGCAACACCTATATTCAACATAATCTCCCCTACACTGTTTTGTGGGGGAGATTATGCTGTATAAAGAAAGTATAAAGGAGCGAAAAAATATTGTCAAACGCTTTTGGAAAACCTCACATTTTCAGAACTTTGGGGGTATAACAGGCGTGAGATGCCGCCAGAAGCAAATCGGGCCTCCGTAACCGTTCTTTTCTGCCACCGTAAGCTGGCCATTTGCTGTTGCGAGAAAATAATCAATGCATTTCTGTCCCAACTCATCCAAAGATATCCCTTCGCTGATGATCGCTCCCGCGTTGATATCTATGTCCGAAGACATTGCTTCGTAAGTGTTAGGGTTGGAGGTCAACTTAATTATCGGGCACGACGCAAAGCCCATGAGAGAACCACGCCCAGAACTGAACGTAACAATCTGACAGCCTGCAGAAAAAAGCCCCAGAACAGATTCAAGGTCACTGTTTACGCCATCCAGAATGTGCAGACCTTTTCGATCTCCTACCAGTTCGCCGAAACCGAATATACCGTTTACCTGGCTTGTACCGCCTTTCGTTACACACCCAAGACTTTTTTCCTGGATACTGGACAGACCGCCCTTCATGTTTCCCTGGGCAACACCTGCAGAAACTTTGCCAACATCGCCTTTGCCTACACCGGATGCCTGCTTGCCAAAAATGCCCGCAACTTCATTTGCCAGTTCGGTGTTTCGGGAAATACGCATCCAGATTTCCAGTGCGACCTCAGGGCTCACCGCCCGGTCCGCCAGGATTTTCTCACAGCCAACCAACTCGGATGTTTCTGTAAGAAGGGAAGTACCTCCGTTTGCGATCAGCCAGTCGGAAACATAACCTTGCGCAGGATTTGCTGTAACACCGGAGAGGGCATCAGATCCTCCGCATTCCGTACCAAGGCAAAGAGTTCCTACGGGCTGCTCGGTTCGCTGCATGGCTGTCGCCTCGGCAACAAATCTGCGGCCAGCCTCGCAAGCCAGTTCAAACGCTTTCTGCCTTCCGCCAACCTTGTGGATCTCAACACAGCATACGGGTTTTCCGTCTGCAGCGAGAGCATCGGCAATTTCTTCCGCATTGCACTCCTCGCAGCCAAGGCCGACAAGGATCACCGCATAATGATTGGGGTTTTTACAAAGATTGGTGAGCATTGCTTTATAGTGCGGACTCTTCTGTCCGTCGCCGCACCCTTCCTTGTGCCGGAGAGGGATAACACCGGGGACCGCACGTGCAATCTGGTTTACAAGAGCATTTACGCAGTTGGATGTTCCGATGCATATTACATTGTTTCTTACGCCTACCTTACCATCTGGACGAAGATAGCCGTTAAATGTTACTGACATTGATTATCCTCCCCATCAAGTACGAAGATTGTGGATATGGACATAGTCGCCCTTTTTGATGTCCTCCGAAGCATAGCCTATTTTGAAGCCATATTTGATAATAGACTCACCCTGCTTAATATCGCATACGGCCATTTTGTGAGGAACAGGAATGTCCATGTTTGCTGTAATGACGTGATCGCCGACTTTTACTTCTTCACCGGCAGAAACGCCCGTGCCGTCAACAATAACGCACACGTTGTCCTTGGGGTTCATCATTATACCTCTGTTCACAATCCGGTCCTCCTTAAGGTTAATACCAGTTGCTGCGGCGCAGGAAACTAAGCATATCATCCGCACCGTTGTTTATTTCAGCTGCTGTTTCTTTGCCGTTGAGAACATCTATCACCGCCTGAATACAGCTTTCGCCGAGTTTTTCATTAAACCGGCCTCCAAAATCTGCGTCTTCAATCTCATCGCCAAAATTATACTTCTCGCTGCTGCAGTACTTCAGAACAGGACCTGCCGGGAAGCCAAGAGGCAAAGTTTTGCCGGAAGCAAAGAGAACCGTCTGAGCCCCGGAAGCAAACTGCCCCATAAAGGTTTCCGCAGGGTCAAGATTGAAGAAACCGTGCTTCGGTCCCTTGAAGCGTGGTCCATCCCAGTCGATGGTAAAGAGCCCTTTTCGATCGCCTATACGTTCCGCAAATCCTATAGTCTGAATGGGTTCACGGTCATCACGCATGTGCTCATAATAACGATAGAAAGTAGGTGTAATAACCGTCGCTCCCTGTTTGCGAAACCATCTGGCTACATATTCTGTTGCCCGGAGTGCATCTTCTTCCTCGTCCTGATTGCCGGCGCAGGCGGTCTTTCTATCCTCACGCTTCATTTCAAAAGGTGTTTCAAGACCGATTACGGCTTTTTCCAGAGGCACTTCCACTCGCTCAAGTTTGCTGGCCTCATCCAAAAACACTCGAGCTTTTTCGCAGCAGGCCTCAATAACCTTTTCGCCGCCGCCATCCTGCTGCAACACAGTTCCATAGCAACGGATCCCTTCCTTTTCCAGTTCTTCTGCCATGGCCTTTGCGTTTTCAGGTTCACATCCAAGGGATACGATAATTGCAGCATATATATTGGGATTCCTGCAAAGGTTCATAATACTGGGATTGAAATACGGAGTACGCACACGCTTAGTATCACAGCCATCACTGTGGGACAGACCTATGACGCCAGGGACACGTTTTGCAATATTATCAACCGCCCCGTTTGCACAGAAAACCGTTGGTATTGCTACAACATGATTGCGGATGCCTACCGTCCCATTAGGGCGAAGATATCCCTTAAAGTTCATATAAACCCATCCTTTCGCTTATCACAACAAACCTGCGGCCTTCTCCGCTTAACGCATACCCAGCACCAAGGCGCTGAACGGGTACGCAATAAAGCAGTATACAAGCGCTCCAATGAAAATGATGCGCCAACCATGTTTCCACATGGATTTCGTATCCGTCCACCCCGTAAGTTCTGCCATGGCAACGGGAGTGCAGGCGGGAGGAGTAGCAATACCGAGATTGCAGATGCCCGCAAGAAGGATACCAAGACCAACCATAGAAACCTGGCCTTCAAAAACACCCATACCAATGGGGAAGGCAATCGCGAATGCGATAGCCAAGGTAACGTTGTTAGAAATGAAGTTGGTCAGAACCAGCGCAAACACCATAATCACGCATACGAACAGGTAGGGGCTGAACCCAGACATAATCGGAGAGAAGGTTGCAGTGGCCCATTCGGAGAATCCGATGTCCTTGTTGCTCAGGGCATTGCCAACGCAGTTAAGTGTTGCAGAGAACATAAGGGTTGTCCACGGAATTGTTTTGGTAAGGGCCTGCTTATAATCGAAAAGGGGCTTTCCGTCAACTCGGATAAGAGCCAGTACCGTCACGCCGACCAGAGGAGGAATGCAGTTGTTAATATTGGAAAGCCACCCCATACCCGGAATATACTTGCCTACGCCGGGGAGAATCCAGAATACTATAGCCAGGATATAAACAATGCCGGTAATCTTTTCCTGTTTGCTCCAAGGGCCCAATTCCTCGCGGATGCTGTCATAGTCTGCGTTTGCCAGCTTTTCAAGATCCGCAGGCTTCCATACGAATCTGAAATACAGGAAAATCAAAGCAAACATAAGAAGGCCAACAGGAATACCGATAAGGCAGAAGTCAAGGAAGTCCAGTTCTCTGCCGGTATATGTCGCATAATATGTAACACAGTTGATTGCCACTATGTGCGCAATTGGCGTCATACCCATCGCCGACTGTGCTATGATACCTGTGCCATGGATCATCATTTTTCCCGTTTCATCGCCCTTTGTGTAGCCCGCGGCATAAAGGATGGCTTCCACCAGTGCGTAGGAGATAACCAAAACTGTGGTGGAAGCAAGCCCCTGGCAAAGAACCCAGGTTGCAAGCATGACCATAAACACACGCCACCAGGGGCCTTTCTTCGCCCACTTGGATGTGCAGATCATAACAGCAATTCTCTTGGTAACGCCGCTTGCCAGCAGGCAGCTGACGAGAGCAAATGCACAAATAAAGAAGAATACCGTGCTGTTGCCAAAGGAATTCTGCCTGACCTTTGTAAGGCCATAATCAGGGTTGAGAATCAGCGTCAAGAGAATAAAGAAGTTTGGCCAACCGATGCCGATAAGCAGCCACATCAGAGAAGAAATAACAACCGTTCCAACCAGCATGAAGAGTCCTCTGGTCATGCCGGGAGGGATGGGACCTACAAAAGTATATAGGAACAACGCAAAGGCTACGAAACTAACGATCAATTCCTTTTGGACTTTTTTGTCGGTTTTGATTTTTTCAGACATTATAAACTCCTCCTTTTCCAATGCTTACTTTCCCGTATTTCTTGCAAAATCCACGCCCGCATAAAATGCCTTCAGATTCATTTCGAGCATGTTTTTTCGTTTGCCCAATCTTTTATTTACGATTGCCTCCGCTGATTCAGGTGTGAGGCCATCCATAAACACGGACAGGAAGCCCAACATAATGACGTTGAGTGTCATCGGAGACCCCAGCGCATTTGCCATATCATTGAGCGGTATACCAATCACATTCACATCTTTGGCTTCCTCCGTCACCTCGACGAGGTTGCTGTTCATTATAAAGGTGCCGCCCGCTTTGACGGACTTAAAAAACGCTTTGTAAGAAGGCGCATTAAGCGCAACGACACAATCCACACTGTTTCTATAGGGAGCTGCAATCTCTGTGTCACTTATAACCACAGTGCAATTGGAAGTACCGCCACGCATTTCCGCTCCATAGCTGGGATAGAAGCTAACATATAGCTCGTTTTCATTGGCGGTATATGTAAGCAGCTTGCCCAGCGTCTGAACACCTTGTCCACCGAATCCTGCAATCAAAATGCTCTTTTCCATTTTCACACCTCCTTCGTAGCATCTTTGTATACGCCCAGGGGGAATACCTGAAGGACCCTTTCTTCGATTGTTTTGGGACCGTCTTCCGGTTTGATGTGCCAGTTAACCGGACATGCAGATAGTATTTCGATAAAAGAGTACTTGTTCTCGTTGATCTGGAGGTCGATCGCCTTTTTAATTGCAGCTTTCGTCTGGAGAATATGTTTAGGGGTATGTACAGCAAATCGTCCCGCAAAGCCTACTGCTTCCAACTGTCCGATCATCTCGGCGCATTTTACCGGATAGCCCGCATGCATGCTGAGTCTTTCGCCAGTGGTGCTTTCCTGTCCAACCAGCGTGCAAGGAGACATCTGGCCGCCGGTCATGCCGTAGATCTGGTTGTTTACGACAATTGCGGTGAACGGTTCCCCTCGATTGGCCGCATAAAAGGTCTCAAGGCCGCCTATTGCAGCAGCGTCCCCGTCTCCTTGGTATGTGAGAACGATTTTGTCCTTGCGGATTCTTTTCACTCCTGTTGCAACCGCAGCGGCACGGCCATGCAGACTTCTGACCATATCCACGTCCATGTAACGGATGGTATTGCAGGCGCAACCGATAGGCATTACCATAATGGTATCTTCAATCCAGCCGTTTTCTGTGAGAACTTCTCCAATAATCTTATTTATGGTCGAATGCATGCAGCCCGGACAAAAGGCGCTTCCTTCAGGAAAGAGGGCCTTGTTGAGTTCTTTTCCGTATACAAGTTCCACAAATCTTCCTCCTTACAAAACTTTCTTGCAGGCTTCTTCGATTTCTTCGGGAGTAAGCAGCACACCGGCACTGTGAGTGCAGCTTACCAAAGGAATTTTCCCTTGAACGGCGAAGTCTACATCGTGCATAAGCTGCGGGGGCATTGCGTGTTCTGCTACCACTATGTGGCGGGTTTTTTCCGGATCCAGCTTTCTGAAGGACTGTGTCGGGAATGGATAAAGACTGATCGGCCGGATCAGGCCGACTTTATGTCCTTCACCGCGAAGCTTCTCAACCGCCGTTTTTGCAACTCGCGCAACGGTGCCCCAAGCAGCGATCACCAGTTCGGCATCGTCCACATAGAGTTCCTCCACCATAGGATCGGCTTCCCACTCTTTATACATTACATCGTACTCCCGCAAGTGGTTCTCCTGAGCGGCTGCGGGCTTCAAATTGTCTTGTGTAAGCTTTTTCTTGCGCATCCCCTCACGCCCGGTAATAATCCAGTCTCTTTCGGGGATTTTCTCAATCGGCTCAGGGAGGGTAACCGCTTCCATCATGAGACCAAGAACGCCGTCAGTAAGGATGATAACCAGAGTTCTATACTTGTCGGCAATATCAAACGCCAGCTGTGTTACATCTACGATTTCCTGAACCGTCGACGGTCCAAGCACATATGCATGCAGCCCGCCATGGCCGATGGATCGGGTAACAAAACTGTAGTCACACTGTGAGGGCGCTATGCTGCCAGAACCTGCGCCGCCACGCTGTACATCGACAATAACTGCTGGGATTTGTCCTGCACACATGGAACTCATCCCTTCAGCCATAAGTGAAAGTCCCTGGCACGAGGTGGCCGTCATAACTCTGGCACCAACCGCGGATGCGCCAATCAGCATATTAACGGCGGCGACCTCGCTCTCCGCCTGTACAAACTCTCCACCAGCGGCAGGCATTCTATCTGAGAGATATTCAGTTATAGCCGTCTGCGGAGTAATCGGATAGCCGGCAAAAAATCTGCAGCCGGCTCTGACTGCGGCCTCTGCAAGTGCAGTATTCCCCGAGAGTATTTCTCTTTTCCCTCCGGATAGAATCTCTTTTTTACTCATTATCGACACCTCCCAATCCTTTCTTAACGGTATACGCTGATTGCCGCGTCAGGGCACATGATTCCGCATAGTTTGCACCCGATACACATCTCTTCATTTACCTGAACAACGGTTTTAATTCCCTTAGCGTTTATTGCATCGCCCACTTGAATCAAGCCCTTCGGACAGACAGCTATGCACAGCTTGCAGCCCTTACATAAATCGGAATTGATGATGATTTTCGCCATCTCAAGTACCTCTTTCTACAATAATTTCTCCGATTGTTCCGTTTGAAATCCCCGCTGCATTTCCCTCTTCCATATCAATATGCATTTTGCATGCATCGCTCTTTCCGCTGCGAACAAGGACGTTATTAAAAACAAGCCCCCGTTCGCCGCAGACTTTAACGCTTACTATGTCCCCCACTTTAATTGAGTACTGGTCTGCAACAGGTGCCCCCAAATGAAGATGTCGTTTCGCAATTATTCCGCAGTGCTCCACAAAAACAGACCCCTTCGGCCCTTCCAGGGTGAGTGCAGCGGCATTATCTACCATACCGGTATCACAAAGCGGTGCATCGACTCCTAAGACGAAACAGTCGCTTTTCAGCAGCTCGACCTGCGTATATTTTCTCGCAGGCCCCAAAACCCGAACTTTAGATATGCTGCCCTTCGGCCCGGAAACCGTAACTGTTTCCTCCGCCGCGAACTCTGAAGCACCCACTTTTTTCTTCGGTGTGAGCTCATAGCCCTCTCCGTACAATTTCTCAATCATTTCCTGCGTTAAATGCACATGCCGGTTAGATAGGGAAATGACTACATCATTTCTCATTTTGTGTACCATCCTTTCTCAGAATATGTGCTTTTTCTTCGCCATTAAGCACTCTCAATACGCCATATGCGAGTGCTTCCATTTCAAAAGAACCAGGAAACCGAAGCGTGGTGGCCAGTTTCGATACCCGTCCAATCACCATTTCCATAAGCTCTTCAAAATACGCCAGGCCTCCCGTCAGAACAATTGCATCAACCCGATCAGGCATAACAGCATATAAAGCGCCAATGTCTTTCGTTATTTGGTAAGCCATTGCTTCACATACGAGTTTTGCATTTTCATCGCCGTCGGCCATCATCTTTGCTACGGTTCTTGCGTCATTGGTATTAAGATAGGCTACAAACCCGCCTTTCCCTGTAAAGAAGCTTTCTATTTCCTGCCTACTGGTTTTTCCCGAAAAGCACATTCTTGTAAATGCTCGCATAGGCAGTCTCCCAGCGCGTTCCGGAGTGAAAGTGCCCTCGTCGCCGCCTATGACATCAATAATCCTCCCGTTTTCATGGAGAGTCGTTGAACAGCCTCCTCCAAGGTGAGCAACTATATATACCCCATCTTCATACCTTTTCCCAAGCTGTTCCGCGGCCTTTCTTGCCGCCGCACGACTATTCAGAACGTGTCCGCCAGCCCTGCGCTCAAGCTGTGGAATACCACTAAGCTTCGCATAACCCGGCAATTCTATTGCCGACTGGCAATCGTAAACATATCCCTTAATTCCGTATTCTTTTATGAGTTCATAGCTGATGACCGTAGCCAAATACGAAACATGTCGAACCTTTTCATGGCAAGCCTTTTCCAAATCTGCGTCTATCTCATACGCACCGGCTTCCATGGGGCCAAATCCGCTTCCCCTTGCAGCAATAGCCGTCAGTTCTTTAGGATCAAGGCCGGTTTCGTGAACAAAATCCAGAATATCTTTTTTCCGCATCTCATATTGATCTGAGAAAGAATGGAACTGTCCAAGCGTTTCCGCCGTATAGCTGATATTTTTTTCATACGCGCATCTGCGGTCTTCATAGATTGCTAATTTGGTGGATGTTGATCCCGGATTAAGCACTAGAATTCTTTTCATTCTTCTGACATAACCTTTCTATTGCCTATTTGTTCTCGAATTTTCCGTCTATTTTTACAAAACCCCAGCTTTCTCACTCAAAATGTTATTATATTTTTCACACTTATTCAATCATCAAAGTGAGAATACTACTATAACCAAAGAGTTATTGTGTCAAAAGAGGCGGCAAGCTCACCGGCAAAGGACATGATAAGCTGTGAGATTATGTATGCCTTGAAATATGCCTTTCTCGAATTTCTATATACCGCCAGGCCTCTTGGTTCATATAAACAGGGCGTGCGTTTGCGCGCACGCCCTGTACGTTTTCTCTATGTTTGTTTTCTCCAGCGAGTGACTTTGATTCATATGGAAAAAAGCGGCGTGATTTTTGCATCACGCCGCTTTTCTCATGCGTATATTAGCTGAACAAAATTTTGGTGTTCTCGCCCATGGTGACCGATTCGGGGTAGAGCGGCAGGAACACGTAGCCGGCTTCTTTGAGCTGCTTGACGATGGCAGGGAAGGCGCTGACCGTATTGGAGTTCCAGTCGTGGCTGAGAACGACCGCGATGTCGAGCTGCTTTACTTCCCATACGCCCGTGCCCTGGATCTCCGCGGCGGTCTTTCCGGCAACGCCGTTATCGAACATCACACGGTAGCTGTCCGTATCGACATCGCCGACGGTATTGCTGCCGATGAAGCGGGTGGAAACCTTGGCCCACGCCGAGCCGCCGGGGAAGCGGAACAGCTCCGTGTGGAAGCCTGTGCATTCGTACACCCACTCGTCCTGCTGGTTGATCATTTCAAGCAGCCCATCCGTATTCTGGTACAGGTTGCCGAGCGCGGCAAACTGGTGAGAATATGTATGGTTGGCGACCGCGTGGCCTTCGGCGAACTCGCGGCGGAGCATTTCGGCCTCGTCCTTGGATTCGTTCGCCTCGTGGGAGGTGAAGAACGTCACATGCACGCCCAGTTCCTTTGCCGTATCGAGCACCTGCGCGGTGTAGATCGTGGGGCCATCGTCGAACGTCCAGTAGCAGATCTTGATGTCCGTTTCGCCCGCCTGAACCTTTTCCTCCAGCTCGCGGATCTTGGCTGCGTACTCGCGCCGCTTGGCAAGGGTCTCTTCCATGATGTTGTCGAGCCGCGTGCTCTCGGCGCGGAGCTCTTCGAGCTGCGCGGTCTTGCTCTCGTTATCGGAGAGCGCGCCGGTGAGCTCGGCGGCAAGCGCCTTGCCCTCGTCGCCGCCCTGCGAAACGTCCTCGCGCAGCGCGTCCTGCCGCGCTTTCATGTCCTCGCTGAGCTTATCGGCGCTCTCGCCGACAAGCTGCGCCTGTGCGCGGAGATCGGCGGCTTTGGATTCATATTCCGCCGTCGGCACGGCGCGGTACTGGAAAAAGGCGAATACGCCAAAGCCCACCGCGGCGAGCGCGAGGACGAGCAGAACGGTGTTAATTACCTTTAAGGTATTCTTCAACCTGATCCACTCCCTTCTGCATCTCTTCGTAGACGGAATTGTAGTACGCCGTATCCTCGTCCGCGAGCTTTCCTTCGACTTCCTTTTCCATCGCCGCGATCGATTCGTCCAGCGCGGCGTTGTCGGTTTTGAGCGAGTCGATCTTTTCCTGCGTTTCGGAATAGACCTCCTGCTCCGCCGCCGCCCACGCGGCAGCGCCGGTCTCGGTTTCCGGATTCAGGGCATCATAGCGCGTCTGTGCCGCGGTAAGATTTTCCTCCGCCGCAGCCACGGCGCTCTCGCCATCGGCGCGCAGAGCCGCTGCCTGACGCAGAAAGTAGACACCGCACACGACGCCGATGACCAGAATCACCGACAGCAGCACAGTCATTACAGTACGTTTCATCGTTTTGCAATCACTCTTTTCTATACCTTTTTCGGCCGCGGTGCGGCCGGTTTTACTTTTCATAGAGCGCGAGCAGCTCCTGCGTCTGGCGCGTGAGGTCAAACTCCGTCACGGCGCGGCGGCGGGCGTTTCCGCCGCACGCGCGGCGGTACGCATCGTCCGTCATAAGCCGGTACAACGCTTCGCAAAGGGCGCCCGCGTCGCCGGGCGGCACGCATTCTCCGCAGCCGGAGGCAAGGTCTGCGCCCGCACCAACATCCGTCATGACGAGCGGCAGAGCGCATTCCATCGCTTCGAGCGCGGCAAAGCTCATGGCCTCGTTATAAAGCGCGCTGCTCACGTAGACATCCGATGAGCACATCAGCGCTTCTGTGTCCGTGCGGTACCCCGCGCGGAGGACGTTTTCGCCGAGATTCCGAGCGCGGATGCCCTCGCCCACGGCGTCGAAGAGCTCGCCCTCGCCCGCGATGAGGCATACGAACGGCTTTCTCGTGCGCTCTTTGAGCTGCGCGAGCGCATCCAACAAAACGAAGAGCCCCTTCTCCGGCGCATAGCGCGCCATGGCGAGAAAGACGAAGCAATCCTCCGGCAGGGAAAACTCCCGGCGGACAATATCCTGCCGCGGCGGGAGAGGCTTTGGCTCAATGCCGTTGAAGATAACGCGGATTCTCTCTTCTTTGACGCCGTTTTCGCGCAGAAGGTTCGCCCCCTGCGTACACACGGCGACACATGCAGCGTCATGCGGCGTGATGAAGCGGTTGAGAGTGCGCCAGAAGAAATTCTGGCGCACCGTGAGATGGCTTGTGAACACCACGCGCGTCTCGCGGCGGAAAAGGCGCGAGAGCACGGCAATGGCATTCTCGCGCGGATACTGCGCGTGGACAACGTCGATATCGTTTTCCGCGCAGAGCCGGGCAAGTTTTCTCGCCGCCGTGAGCGCGTGCGAGGCACGCAGGTCGAGCCGGAATGTTTGACAGCCGAGCGCTTCCGCCTTTTCGGGAAGCCCGTCGCCGTCCATATAGGCAAGAGCGCAGCGGTGTCCCTGCACGGAATACGTCCGCATCAGGTTCTCGACGTACTTTTCCGTGCCGGCCTTCCCGGCGTAGCTGATGAGATAGAGAATGTTCAAAGCATTAATAGAACAGTTTCGCGATCGGGCTGTCGGCGTCAAGAATCAGCGTCTTTTCCGCGCCGGTCATGGACGCCTGCAGCGCGTCGAGCGCGATCATGAACGTGTAAAACTCGGCCTCCTCCGGCGAGTCGTACACCTCGGAGAGAATGCGCATATACTCCGCGTCGCCCTCGGCACGCACCGTGGCGGCGGTCGCATCGGCGTTGGCGAGGAGGATCTGCACCTGCTTGTCGGCCTCGTTGCGGATCTCCTTGGCGCGGCTCTCGCCCTCGGCAAGATAGCCTGCGGCGATGTTGTTGCGCTCAGAGATCATGCGGCTGAACACGGCAGATTTGTTGTCGTCCGGGAGGTCAATCTTCTTCGTCTCCACGGCGATGAGCTCGATGCCGTAGCGGTCGAACGAATCGCCGATCGTCGCCATGACGGTGCGCACGAGCGTGCCGTCGCGCCCGGAGATGATCTCCGCCTGCGTCATGGAGGAGAGGACGGTTTTGAGCGCATTATAGACGTTCGCGTTGATGCGCCCTTCGGCGTTCGACACGCTGCCGGAGAGCGTTTCAATGAAGAGGCGCGGGTCCTCAATGCGCCATACGGCGAAGCAGTCGGCGATAAGGGTCGTCTTGTCCGCGGAGATCATATCACTCACGGGCAGGTCATAGAGCAGCACCGTGTTGGGAAGCGTGCTCATCTCCTGCACAAAGGGGATTTTGAAATAGAGTCCCGGTTCGCTCTTCACATCGACGACCGCGCCGAACTGGCGCACGACGCCGTATTCGTTCGGCTGCACAACGTACAAGCTGCTCAGAAGCAGCACAAGGATCACAACGGCGAGCACCGCGATGAGGATCGTCCGGCCGATGTGGGCGGGGCGCTTATTCGTATATTCTTCCATCGTTACGGCTCCTCCCCTGTCGTGGTCGCTGTGTTCGCGCCGGTGAAGCTCTCGAGCGGGAGAACGGTTTGCAGCGTGCTGCCGTCCTTGCCGGTGATGACGATCTTCATATCCGGGAACACCTTGGTGATCATTTCATAGAACAGGCGCTGGCGCGTGATCTCCGGGTACTTGGAGTATTCGGCGTACAGCTCCGTGAAGCGCGAGGCCTGGCCCTCGGCCTCGGCGATGCGGGAGGCCTTGTAAGCCTCGGCCTGCTGCAAAATTTCGTCCGCGTTCGCCTTGGCGGCGGGCAGCTGCTCGTTGGCATACTTGTTGGCGTTGTTGATGGCAGTCTCCGCCTCCTGCTTGGAGGTCTCCACGGCCTTGAACGCCTGCTGCACTTCGAGCGTAGGGGGCTCCGCGTCCTGCAAAGCGATGTTCACGAGAACGATGCCGAGATCCTCCTGTTCGAGGCGGGTGCTGATCTTGTCGCGGATGACACCCTGAATTTCCGCCTTGCCGGTCGTGATGATATCGTCCACGCCATAGAGGCCGATCGTATCGCGGATGTAGCTCTGGCAGAGCATTTTCAAAATGGCTTCGGGCTCGGCGCTGTTATAGAGGTACTTCACCGGATCGTCCACGCGGTATTCCACATAGAAATCCACGTTGACGAAGTTGAAGTCCACGCTGATCATGAGCGATTCGTCCTCGTTATTGATGTTCGTGCGCAGGTCATAGCCGAGCGCAAAGCCCTGCGTCGCCTTGCTGACGATGGTTTTCTGCTGGATGATGGGGATCTTGAACTTGAGGCCGGACGTGCTCACGACGGACGGCTTGCCGAACGTTGTGATAACGGCGTACTCGTCCTCCTGCAGCTGATACACCGAGCCGAAGCCCAGCGCGCCAACCAATACAAGCACCGCCGCGATCGTCACGATCGTGCGCGGCAGCCCCTTTTTCCCGTCGCCGTCCTTTTTGCGTGTGCCGACTACGATGAGCGCCGCCACCGCCGCAAGGACGAGGATGAGTGTGATAAAGCTCATGGGATTCTCCTTTCTTTGTACGGCGAGAACATGCTATTTCGCTATATAATAGCATAGCACAGCGCGCTTCGTTTGTCCAGAAAAGCCCTTCAGCCCGCCAAGACAAAAAGGGCAAAAAGCGCCGAAAAGACTGGCTGTCCGACGTGTGGACCCTTGTTAATCGACGCTAGGACGGGCAGAGGAAAAAGTAGCGAAAGAGGCAGTTTTCCGGCTCTGCGCTCTCCAGCACTTCTTCGAAGAATATCTCCGATGCATTCATGCCGCGCCGCGCAGCTTCCGCGCGCAGTTTCTCCAGCGGAACGCGGTCTGAGCCGGGCGCTGCACTGCGGTGATAAAGGCACATGCTCTCTCCGGAGAGCGTTTCCTCCGCCTTGTCCGTCTCGCCCGGCGGCAGCGTGCGGTATGTCCCGCGCAGCGTGAACGACGCAAAATCGAAATACACGCCGCTGTGCCGTTCGTTGAGAAGGTAGTTCTGCATGAGGCCGCCCGGTGCTCTTCCCTCTGCGAACGGCGAGCGGATGATACGCTGTGCTTCGTGCCGCTCGAAAAACAGTTCACCCCCGTGCGCCAGCGCCTTTTCGAGATGTGCGAGCGTATCGCGAACGAAAGCCTCCTGCCGCCGCAGGGCGTTCTGCCGCCGCTCGATCAGCGAAAGCTGCAAAGAAAGCCGCTCGCGCGTGGCGGCGAGATCCTGTCGGGAGAGAAGTTCCCGAATATCTGCAAGAGAGAAGCCGTGCTCCTTGAAAAGAAGGCTTACGGATACCTCGTCAAGCTGCCGCTGGTCATAGCGCCGGTAGCCGTTGGGCGCCGTCTCCGCGGGAGCAAGGAGCCCGGCCTCCTCATAGTATTTCAGCGTTCGCGGCGTTACACCGCAGAGCGAGGCAAATTGGGATACGGTAAGGCGTTCCTTTTTCATGCAGTTTTCCTCCCGAAAGGGCTTGACCTGTACGTTACGTACAGGTTTATGATATCATCAACCCCGAAAAAAGAAAAGAGGATTTCCCATGGAACTCACGCAGGGAAACGCGGCGCGGCGGCAGCGTCGCTCTTCAGCATTTCCGCAGAAACGGCGTGGATGCTCAATCGTACCGGCCGGGAATTCCGGCGTGTTGCTGCCGGAAAACCGGTGCTGCGGAGAAGCTACGCGGTTCTCATGGCAAAGATCGGTCTGCCGTCGATCGCGCAGCGCTCGGTGCTTGCGCTCGGCGCGATGGTACTGCAAACGCTCGTCAACGGCTACGGCACCGACGGCATCAACAGCTACACCGCCGCAAACACGATCAGCAGCTTTCTTCTCGTGCCGGTGCTCGCGTGCTGCACAGGGTATGAAACGTTCGCCGCGCAGAATCTCGGCGCCGGAAAGGCGGATCGCGTGCGGAGCGGCTGGCGGATGCTGCTGCTCAGCGGATTGGCGCTCAATCTCGCGCTCACCGCGGCAACGGTGCTCGGCGCAGATGTTCTTACGAGCCTCTATCTCCCCGACCGGAGCGGCGCTGCCTTCGCGCTCGCCCGCTCGTATCTTCTGCTTCTCATCCCGAATTATTTCCTGCAATTCGGAAAAACCAGCCTCGAAGCCGTATTCAAGGCGCATTTGAAAATCCCGCTCGTGACCGTTTCGGCCATGCTCTCGCTCGCGGTGCGCGTGGCGCTCGGGTATGCGCTCGCCCCTTCCTACGGTATCACCGCGCTTGCGTGGGCCACGAACGCCGGCAGCGCCGCAGCGCTTGCGCTCTGTCTGATCCTATACCGCATCCGGTTCCACGGTACTCCCGCATAAAATATCCCGCCGCAGACATTTTCCGTCTGCGGCGGGGGTTTTTTTTTTT
>ENA-OUQC01001015-OUQC01001015.1-human-gut-metagenome-genome-assembly--contig:-NODE-1015-length-16230-cov-4.508130_pt1 | contig 16230 bp, 15 predicted proteins | sample MGYA00237942_ERZ548815 | MGnify/ENA primary metagenome ERZ548815 (study PRJEB26490, sample SAMN05194722) | human gut metagenome | biome: terrestrial biome; feature: human-associated habitat; material... | reverse complement strand
GTTTTCCGCCACGCACATGTCGCGGCAGAAAACGAATTGTATTGCTTTCGCGTCTGCGGACGCGAAACTCTGCGAGGCTTTTTTGACAAGCTGAGCTCTCCCGGAGGGAGAGCCGAGGCCAGCCCCAGTTGCATTGCATATTGGCATAAGAAACGGAGAGTATCGATCCCGATACTCTCCGTTAACTGTTTTACGCCCACCCGGCAAATGCCGTGCAGCGCGTTTAGTATGCAATTATTCGGATGCAGCGCCGTACTGGGAGTAGATAGGATAGAACTCATCCCGCGCGGCGATGGCGCGGTCGCGCGCAACATTGGCGATGTCGCCGGGCTGCTCAAAGATGAAGCACCACTCGCGCGCGGCGTTATACGCGTCCTCCTCGGTATTGCCGAGGTCCATGAGGTAAAAATCCAGCTCAAGATATTTCATCTGGCCAAGCTCATGCTGCATGTATTTGAGCTGGCCGGTGAGTGTGGTGTAGTCAAGGGCGTTATTCGTGCACCAGCTGACAAGGGATGAGCGCCTGTCGCCCAGCCACTGGCACAGGCCGTAGCTCCCGTCGGCACGGGCGCTGAGGCGGAAGGTGGACTCCTTATATATATTCGCCATCACGCCGCAGGCCGCGGCGGGGCTGTAGCCAAGCTCGTTTATGCAGAAGTAATATACCATCTGCTCCGCCACGGGGTAGATAAGGTGCACGAGCATACCGTTTTGCGTGCACAGCTCGCCGAGGTTCGACCAGTTTATGTCGAAGGACGCCTTGCTGCCGTCAGGGCGGCAGACGACGGTGCGGAAGTATGTATCCGTCGCGGCGGTGACGATGCCGAAGTTCACGGCGCGCCCCGACTCGTCAAGCCAGAAGATTATATCCCCCGCTTCCGCCTGAAGCGTGCCGCCAAAGGGAACGCATTCCGTAAGCGGGCACTGGCCGAAGCCGTTGACCTGGGTGAGATAGCGGTACTGCATTTCGCAGTCGGGCAGGACGTCAAACATGCCGACGTCCGTCAAGCCGCTTGCGTCGGCACAGGTCAGCATGAAGCCGGTATTGGCGCTTTCGCCGTATATCACGCTCTGGAATTCCTCCGCAAAGCTGCCGGCCGTGGAACAGTTCAAGGTGACGCCGTACTGCGCGGCGGCGGTGAAGCGGTTGCGCAGCTCGTCGTCCGGCGTGGAGCTGACGGGCGCATAGCGCAGGTAGTCGGCCTGCGCCGTGCCGGTGAGGTATATGTCACTGCGCGGCGTGGGCATGGGCGGCGGCGTTGGCGTCGGCTCCGGCGTGGGCTCAGGCGTTGGCGTGGGCGTGGGCGCCGGTGTTTCCGCGGGCGTGGGGGGCGGTGTGGACTCCGGTTCGGGCGTCGCCTCCAATGACTTCATATCGTCCACGGCACCGGCCATTATATCAAGCGCGTCGGAGACCTTCCCCTGCGCGCAGCCCGCAAGCAGCGGCAGAAGCATGAGGGCAGCAAGAACACATATGAGCTTTTTCTTTCGCATAGCGCCTCCTTTTTTCTGTGTCGGGCGTTGTCCGGGTCAGGCCGTGTGCGCGGCGGTATGCTGCGCGATCGCGCGGCGCAGGCTTGAACGGCGGAAGTAATACCACGTGAGCGCAAGGCCGCACAGCACCCACGAGACGGGATAGCACAGGTAGACGACGCGGATATCCGCAAAGAAGGGCAAAAGCGCCTCCAGCCAGAGGATGCGGAAAACGCAGATGCACAGCGCGCAGATGACCGTGACCTGCACCGCCTGCCCCGAGCCCCTCACGGCGCCGGAGAAGATATCCACGAAGGAATAGAACCACACGACCGGGAAGAGATAATACAGCATGTCGCGGCCGAAGGCGATGGCCTGCTCATCATCCGTGAAGATATGCATGAGCGGCTCAAAGAACACAAAGATAACAGCGCACAGCACGAGCACGCAGCATATGCTGAGCGCAAGCGAGACGCGGATGGCCTTCTTCATGCGGTCATACCGCCCGGCGCCGATGTTCTGCCCGACGAAGGTGGATATCGCCAGAGAGAGCGCCGCCATGGGCATATAGACAAAGGCGTCTATCTTCCCATAGGCCGTGGTCCCGGCCATGGCCACCGTGCCGAAGGCGTTTATCTTTATCTGCACGAGAAGGTTTGAAATATTATACATGGAGCTTTGCAGCCCGCAGGGCACGGAGATGCGCACGACGTCCCACAGCGTGACCTTGTCCGGCTTCATGTGCAGCGGGCGCAGGGCATAGGACGGGTCAAGCTTCGTGAGGCGGATGACGACGAGCACCGCCGTGATGGTCTGCGCAAAGACCGTCGCCCACGCGGCGCCGGCCGCGCCCATGCTCAGCACGCCGACAGCCAGAATGTCCATGCCGAGATTGCCTAGGCCACCGATGGCAAGATAGATGAGCGGGCGGACGGAATCCCCCTCCGCGCGGATGAGCCCGGCCCCGACGTTGTAGACAAGCGTGATGATCGTACCGGCCATGTATATGCGCAGATAATCCTCAGACGGCTTCAGAGCCTCCTGCGGCATATCCATAAGGCCGAGGAGCTGCCGCGTGAACACGACGCCGACAAAGGTCATTACAGCGCCGATGATGAGGCTTAAAAGCATGGCGGAGTCGATAAGCTTTTTGAGGCTTTTATGGTCGCCCGCACCGTAATACATGGCGTAGAGCACGCCCGCGCCCGTGGCAAGGCCGAGGAAGAAGCCGATGAGCAGGTTTATCAGCACGCCGGTGGAGCCGACGGCGGCAAGCGCGGCATCGCCGCAGAAGTGGCCGACGACGGCGCTGTCTATTGAATTATAAAGCTGCTGGAGCAGATTAGTCAGCAGGATGGGCACGGAAAACTTTATTATGCTGCCGGTTATGGAGCCTTCCGTGAGATTGACAGGACTGGGTCTCATTTTAAATTCCTATTCTCCCTGAACTTGAAATGCCAAGGCATTCTATACCATGGCCGGGATAAATTCAAGAGGCCGGGTGTAACATTCCGGCCGGAACAGGCGCGATATCCGCTTAATTTACACTTTATTCTTATATATTCCGGCGCTTTGAGCGCGGCGCGCGGAAACGTACACCGCACAGTGCGGGCGGGCATTTTACATTTTATTCACAAAATTTTTACCGTAACTTATTTTTTTGTTGAACTATTGCCGTGTTAGTGCTATAATATCGATACATCAGGGCTTCCGTTTTATGTAACGGAGGTCCGCAGAAAAGTTTTTTTAGGAGGAAATCAAATGAAGAAGTTTCTTGCACTGCTTCTGGCTCTGTGCATGGCGTTCGCGCTGTGCGCCTGCGGCCAGTCCGCCGCGCCCGCAGCCCCGGCTGAGGATGCTGCGCCCGCAGAGGATGCAGCCCCCGCGGAAGAGGCCGCGCCCGCCGAGAAGTCCGATGAGGACTACACCGGCAAGCTGGTCATCTACTCCCCGCACGATGCTGACCCCCTGAACGCCGGCGTTGCCCAGTTCGAGGCGAAGTACCCCAACATTGAGGTCGAGGTCATTGCGGCCGGCACCGGTGAGCTGTGCCAGCGTCTCGTGGCCGAGGCAGCCAATCCCCAGGGCGACGTTCTGTGGGGCGGCGGTGCCGACACCCTCGCGGCTTACAATGATTACTTTGAGTCGTACGTCTGCGCGAACGACGAGTTCATCGGCGCAGAGTACAAGGATCCCAACGGCTACTGGATCGGCGAGTCTCCCCTGCCGATGGTGTTCATCTACAACAAGACCCTGCTGAGCGAGGACGAAGTCCCCACCACTTGGGAAGGCCTCTGCGATGAGAACCTCAAGGGCAGAATAGCTTACTGCTCCCCCTCCAAGTCCGGCTCCGCTTACACCCAGCTGTGCACCATGCTGTTCAGCCAGCCCTCTATAGAGGAAGGCTGGGCTCTCGTTGAGAAGTTCATTGCCAACCTCGACGGCAAGCTTCAGGACAGCTCCGGCAACTGCCACAAGCTCGTCGCTTCCGGTGAGTACGCCCTCGGCGTTACCATCGAGAAGTCCGCTGTTCTCTACAACGACAACCCCGACATCGGCTATGTCTACCCCGAGAAGAACTCCGCAGTTCCCGACGGTGTTGCTCTTATCAAGGGCTGCCCCAACGAGGAGAACGCGAAGCTGTTCATCGACTTCGTCACCAGCGCTGAGTGCCAGACCGCACAGAACGCCGACTGGGCACGCCGCCCCGTGCGTTCCGACATCACCCCTGTCGGCCTGTGCTCCCTCGACGAGTGCAACGTTGGCACCTATGACTTCGATTACGCCGCCGCAAACCGCGACGCCATCAAGGAGCAGTTCAACGACCTCGTCGCCGGCTGATATCACACAGCCTTAATTTGATCCATTTACTGCGGGAGGCACCTTCCATGGTGCCTCCTTGCGGTATACGGCTGAAAAATATGCCGGGGCGCGCCGCGGCACATCTTTGAGTCGTATCTCAATACTTTTTATATATCTATATCGGAGGGCACTGTATGAGCAATCAAGTCATAATCAAGGACGCCGTAAAGCGGTACGGGGATTTCACGGCCTTAAACGGCGTGTCGCTGGACATCCGCGAGGGTGAGTTTTTCACGCTGCTCGGGCCGTCCGGCTGCGGCAAGACGACGCTTCTGCGCATGATAGCCGGGTTCAACTCCATCGAGGGCGGCGACTTCTACTTCGGCGACAAGCGCATAAACGATGTTCCCGCGCACAAGCGCGACATCGGCATGGTGTTCCAGAACTACGCCATCTTCCCGCATCTGACCGTGCGCGAGAACGTGGCATACGGCCTTAAGGCGCGCAAGATTCCGGCGAAGGACATAAAGCCGCGCGTGGACGAGGCGCTGGAGCTGGTGCAGATATCCCACCTTGCCGACAGAAAGCCCAACGAGCTTTCCGGCGGACAGCAGCAGCGCGTGGCGCTGGCGCGCGCCTTCGTGATCGAGCCGAGCGTGCTGCTGATGGACGAGCCGCTTTCCAACCTTGACGCGAAGCTGAGAGTGCAGATGCGCTCCGTCATCAAGAAGCTGCAGCGCCGCCTCGGCATAACGACGATATACGTCACGCACGACCAGGAAGAGGCGCTTGCCATTTCCGACCGCATCGCCGTCATGAAGGACGGGCACATCATGCAGATAGGCACGCCCAACGAGATATACGCAAAGCCGCAGAACCCGTTCGTGGCGGGCTTCATCGGCGTGAGCAACTTCCTCGAGTGCGAGGTCAACGCCCCCGCGGCAGGCAAAGCGGCCGTGAGCATAAAGAACGAGCTGAACATCACCGTGCCCGTGAGCCGCGCATACACCGGCAAGGGCAAGATATCCGCCCGCCCGGAGCAGCTCTTCTTCTCCGAAATCGGAATGCCCGGCACCATCCTGTTCTCCACCTTCCTCGGCGACTTCATCGAGTATGAGGTGGAGCTGGACGACGGGCAGAACCTCATCGTCAACGAATACACCAAGGACACCGCCACCGTGCACAGCGACGGCGAGAAGGTGCATCTGAGCTTCGACCCGCTGCGCATCAGCCTGTACGACGCGAACGAGGAGGTGCTGAGCCTGTGAACAAACGACTCGGTTCCCGCTGGAGGCCGGATTTCTGGTTTTTCACGAAGCTGTTCGTGATAATTGCGATGTGCCTTTTCATCGTGTACCCGTTTTACACGATAATCACGAAGAGCGTGTTCTCCAACAAAGTCGATGGCATCACGCTTTATAACTTCAAGCGCTTTTTCACAAAGCCCTACTACTATCAGACGCTGCTGCGCTCGATGGTGGTGTGCTTTGCGACGGTGCTGACGACGACTATCGTCGGCGTGCCCATCGCGTATCTCATGACGCGCTACAACATCCCCGGCAAAAAGGTGCTGCACATCTTCATCATAATGAGTCTGATGAGCCCGCCGTTCATCGGGGCGTACTCGTGGATAATCCTGCTGGGCCGCGCGGGTCTGCTGGCAAAGCTTTTTGCGAAGATCGGCCTTGTCGCGCCGACGATATACGGCCGCGGCGGCATCATCTTCGTGTTCACGCTGCACCTGTTCCCGTACATATACCTGTACACCTCCGGCGCGATGAACAGCATAGACAGCTCGCTTGAGGAAGCGTCGGAAAATCTGGGCATGAGCAAGCTGCGCCGCATATGGACGGTGACGCTGCCCGTCATCCTGCCGTCCATCCTCGCGGGATGCATAATGGTGTTCATGACCTGCCTTGCGGACTTCGGCACGCCGATGCTGCTGGGCGAGGGCTACACTGTGCTGCCGGTGCTGGTATACAACGAATACATGTCCGAAAGCGCGACGGACCCGTACATGGCGTCCGCGCTGTCGGTGATAATCGTCATATGCTCGCTGACGATGCTGGCGTTCCAGAAGCTTGTCGTGGACAAGCGCAATTATATGATGAGCTCCCTGCGTCCGCCGCAGGAGACGAAGCTAAAGGGCGGCAAGCGCTTCCTCGCCTCCCTGCCGATATACATCGTCGTGGCGCTGGCCTTCCTGCCGCAGATAGTAGTCATGTGCCAGTCCTTCATTGAAAGGAGCTTCTCCGGCGTTATAAAGGGCGTCAACCTCAATAACTACCGCACCATTATGTCGCGCCTTGGCCGCAACATCCGCAACACCTATGTATTCTCGATAATCGCAATAGTGTTCATCATAATCGTCGGCATTCTGGTGTCGTACATCCTTGTGCGCAAGAAGGGTAAGATCGCAAACCTCATAGACACGCTTATAATGTTCCCGTATGTTATCCCCGGCTCCGTCCTGGGTATCGGGCTTATAGTCGCGTTCAACCGCAAGCCCGTCGTTCTCGTCGGCACGGCGGCGATAATGATAATCTCCTACGTGATACGCAAGCTGCCGTACACGGTGCGCTCCGGCAGCGCGTTCCTTTACCAGATGGACCCATTCATTGAAGAGGCATCCATCAACCTCGGCGTGTCGCCGATGAAGACCTTCTTCACGGTGACGGCGCGCATGATGCTGCCCGGCATAATGTCCGGCGCTGTGCTGAGCTGGATAACCTGCATAAACGAGCTGTCAAGCTCCATCATGCTCTACTCCGGCAAGACGTCCACCATCGCGGTCGCAATATATCAGGAGGTCGTCCGCATGAGCGACGGCACCGCCGCGGCGCTGGCAACAATACTCACGCTGACGACTATAATATCGCTGGTCATCGTGTTCCGCGCGACGAAGGGCAAGGTAAAGATAGTCTGACAGGAGGCGCAAGGGTGCAGATAAAAAATGTGATCTTTGACATGGGCGGCGTGCTGCTGCGCTTTGACAGGGAATATTTCCTCACGGCGGCGGGCGTTGCGGAGGCCGACAGGAAGCTTCTTTTGAACAACGTCTACCTCTCCGTCGAGTGGGCGCGGATGGACCGCGGCTCAATGACGGAGGCGGAGGCCGCGGAGAGCATGTGCCGCCATGTGCCGGAACGGCTGCACGAAAAGGTGCACGAGCTTGTTGACCGCTGGGACAGGCCCATCCTCCCCATTGAGGGGATGGCGCAGCTCGTGCGGGAGCTTAAAGAGGCGGGATACGGCATATACCTGCTGTCGAACGCGAGCTACCGCCAGCATGAGTACTGGCCGCGCGTGCCCGGCAATGAATACTTTGACGGAACGCTGATATCCGCGGACGTGAAGCTCGTGAAGCCGGAGGCGGAGGTATACCGCCTGCTGTACAAGACCTTCAGCCTCGTGCCGGAGGAGTGCGTGTTCATCGACGACTCGACGCAAAACATCGAGGGCGCTGAGCGCACGGGCATGGCCGGGATAGTTTTCCACGGTGACGCGCAGGAGCTGCGCGAAAGGCTGGCAGAGCTCGGCGTAAAGCTGTAAGGCAAGTTCATAGCATAGAAATATCCACCCGCTTTCGCGGGTGGATATCTTATTTTACAGCGGCTTTACGTGCTGCGTCGGGGCGATGACGCCGGTGCTGATATACTTGCTGACGACGGAGAAAAGCTCATCCAGCAGGGCGTCGGGATCCGTCTCCTCGTAGACGACGCCGCCATCGGCGGCCTGCGTCGCCTCATCCGCGCGCAGCTCATACGGGGCGCGCAGGCGCTTCGTCAGCGCCTCCTGCACAAACTCCCCTATCGGGTTCACGGCCATGTACATGCGCCGCCCGTCCGCGGTCTTATAGAGGTAAATGAACGTGCCGTCGCTGTCCGGGCCGAACACCAGCGACTTGCCCTTCACGAATTTCACATTCGCAAGATACGGCGTGCCAAGCGGGGTATCCAGCGTCTCAAGCCCGCGGCAGAGGGCGTCCATGTCCAGCCCCGCGGGGCAGGTCAGCATCTTCGCCCCGTCCACAGCCTCATTGTACGAGGTGGGCAGAGCCATCATCCACAGCGCAAGCCCCGCGATGAGAACAAGCGTTGCGATGATGACGATATCAAAAAAGTACATCGCAAAGCCGCCCACTGCCAGAAGCGCGCCTATCACGCGCATTATGACGCAGCGCCGCCGCCCGTGCGCGTCGAGCGCGGCAAAGGCCGCGCGCTCATTTTTGAGCTTATCGCCCATGTGCGAGAACCACACGCTAACGACGCCTGGCTCATCCACGGGCGGCGCTTCACCGCGGATGCGCACGGCGGCAACGTCCTGCACGGCCTTCACGATGGCCCAAATGAACAGAATGAGCGTCGCCGGGGCGAACAGGAAAAAGCATATCGCGCCTATCGCGCCGCCGGCGTCGCCGCCGATAATGTTCGTCAGATAGACGAGGGCGACAAAGATAACGCCGCAGTACAGCGCCCAGCGGAAGCGTTTGATACAGACCTTAAAAAGCATAAGTTTCCTCCAAACCGATAAACCGATAATTTTTATTTTAATTTCATATATTCATTTTTTATTAAAACTACATATACGCCGGATTAAAACTACATATAAGCCGGGCGCGGAAGCTTCGCGCCGGTCATTACGCGGCCAAGACAGGCAAGCTTGGAAAGCGCCGCCTTCGGCACGGCGATGTTCGCGTCCTGCCGGGCGGGATTCGCGGCAAGGAGATGCACCGTGCCGGTGTAATCCTCACACCACTGGCGGCAGTACACCCGTCCGGAGAGCATGAAGATCCCGGCCTCAAACTCGCCGGGGGCGGCGGAGGCCTGCACATATACGCGTTCGCCGCGGCGAATGTACGGCTCCATGCAGTCATCCGTCACGGTGAGGCAGAAGTCCGCCCCGTCGGGCGCGCCATCGCGCTCCACAAGCTCATAGCCGTCAGACAACATACGTCTCCCCTCCTTCCGCACTCACAGACATGGTATAGGCAAGCGCGGCGCTTGTCAAGGGGCGGGAAGAATATTTGTAAACTTTCCATCAAAAAATTAAAATATCCCTTGGCAAACGCTTTTAAAGTGCTATTATATCTTCCGTTATTCATTGACGGAAAAAGAGGTTTTCAATATGCTTATCATCGCTTTTCTGGCCATCGCCGTGGTCGTTGCTTTCATATATGTGCGCGCGGCGGGCGCCATGATGTGGAAGGGCGTGCTGATGTTCGCGGGGTGCTTTGTGGCGCTGAACCTGCTGTACGTGCTGGCGCTGGCGTTGCTGTCGCTGTTCGTGGGCAGCACCAAGCCGCTGACGAAGCAGAACGCGCTGTGCCGCTCCGCCTGCGTGGGAGCGACGGGGCTCATACTCGGCTACAGCTGGGTGCGCACGCACATAACTGGGCTTGAAAAGCTGCCGGACTGCACGCGCTTTGTCTTTGTGTGCAACCATCGCTCGGGCTACGACCCGTTAATCACGCTGAACAAGCTGAAAAAATACAACCTTTTCTTTATTTCAAAGGTGTCCAACATGAAGCTGCCCTTCGTGGGGCGGCTGGCGCAGGGTGCGGGCTGCCTCCCCATCGACAGGGAGAACGACCGCAAGGCCCTGAAAACCATCTTGCAGGCCGCGGACTATGTCAAGCGCGGGGTGTGCTCCATCGGTATATATCCGGAGGGCACGCGTAGCCATGACGGGGAGCTTCTCCCCTTCCATGCGGGTTCGTTCAAGATTGCGCAGAAGGCGGACGCGCCGCTGGCCGTGGCATGCATCCGCGGCACGGAGAACATCACGAAGAATGTCCTGCGCCGCGTGACGGATGTATATCTCGACATTCTTGAGCTTATCCCGGCGGAAAAGGTGAAGGCCATGAACACAAGTGAGCTTGCCCGGTACAGCAGCGAGCTTATATCCCGGCACCTTGCGGCCGCGGCCGTCTGACGGGAGGCGCGATATGGAAAAGGTCGCACTGGTGACAGGCTCGTCAAGGGGCATAGGCGCGGCGACGGCCGCGCTGCTTGCGCGCCGCGGCTGGGCCGTGTGCATAAACTATATAGAGCGCCGCGACAAGGCGCTTGCGCTGGAGGCGGCGCTGAAGGACGAGGGCTGCCGCGTGATGAGCGTGCAGGCCGACGTTTCCGACCGCGGCGCCGTGCAGGAGATGGTGCGGCGCATTGAAAGCTGCTTCGGCCCGGTGACGCTGCTTGTGAACAACGCGGGCGTCGCCAGGCAGCAGCAGTTTCAGGACATCACGCCGGAATACTGGCAGAGGATATTCGACGTCAACCTCGGCGGCTGCTTCAACACGACGCAGGCCGTGCTGGGGCACATGCTGCACGCGCACGCAGGCTGCATAATAAACGTCAGCTCCATATGGGGCAGTCACGGCGCATCCTGCGAAACGGCATACGCCGCGACGAAGCACGCAATAATCGGGCTGTCGCGCTCACTTGCGGCGGAGCTTGCGCCAACGGGCATACGCGTCAACTGCATCGCGCCGGGCGTCATAGACACGGACATGGTGAAGGTCCTCGGCGATGAGACGCTGGATATGCTTGCGCGCGACGCCGTGCCGCTGGGCCGCCTTGGCCGGCCGGAGGAGATTGCCGAGGGGATACTGTACCTTGCCGGGGCCGAATACGTCACGGGGCAGGTGCTGGGCGTGGACGGCGGCTTCATAATCTGAGGAGCGTACCCTCGGTTGACAAGAGCACACCCGCTTGTCGATCGAGGGTATGTATAAAAAATCACACAACGTGGGAAAATTGTAGTGCTGTTACATATGATGTAATGGGCTATCATTTTCACGGAGTGTGAAACAAATGGTCAAACGAGGAGATATCTATTACGCCGATCTGAGCCCCGTCGTGGGCAGTGAGCAGGGCGGGATGCGCCCTGTTCTCATTGTGCAGAACGACACCGGCAATAAACACAGCCCCACCGTTATTGCCGCCGCCATCACAAGCCAGATAGGCAAGGCGCGTCTGCCGACCCACATTGAGCTGACAGCCCAAAGCGTGGGGCTTAATCGGGACAGCGTTATCCTGCTTGAGCAGATACGCACCATAGACAAATCCCGTCTGCGCGAGCGGATGGGCAGGCTGGACGAGAGCACGATGACCGCCGTTGACAACGCGCTGGCCGTCAGCTTCGGCCTTGGCACCTGAAATTGAAATATCGGCAGGTTCCCGCTCATAAAATTGAGCGGGAACTTTTTTTGAGCAAGGCGGTGGGCATATGGAGCATCCGATCATTATAGACGGCAATGCCGCGGGCAGTCTGACGGTCACGGAGGACGGCCTTTTCACGGTGTTCGAGGCCACTCTGCCGGGGTACGGGGAGCTGCTGCGCCTGTCCGTATACGGCGGGGGCAGGGAGGGCTATCTGGGCGTGATGCAGCCGTGGAGCGGCGGGCTGTATCTGCGGCGCAGACTCAGCCGAAGCGAGCTGCGCCGGATGCCGGAGGTGATAGAATACGCGGCCCCGGCCGGGCTGTGCACGACGGCGGAGGGTGGCAGGGACGCCGAAGGAAATACCGACGGCGCATCTGCCAAAGTGGAAGCGGAGGCGGAGAGCGTGCAGTTATCGGATGAGCCGCGCGCGGACAGCGCCGGGGGCGAGGCCGAGGCTACGGCAGAACATGACGCGCCCGCCGCAGAGAATAGCGGCGAGGATGGGCTTCTGTGGTTTTCGCGCCCGGACGGAACGCTGACGGCCTTTGACGGGCGGGGCAGCATAGTCGCCATCCCGGCCGAGCTGCGCCGCGATGCGCCGGGGGCCGTGATAAAAAAGATAAACGGGCGGATTTATATGCTGTTCAGGTATTGAGTCGGGGCGAAAAATGTTGTATAATATAAGATACTTTTTTGATAAGTTTATATGCGGAGGACACACACATGCAGATGACCGACCTTATAGCGAAAAAACGTGACGGCGGGAAGCTTTCCGCCGAGGAAATAGACTTCATGGTGCAGAACTACACGCGCGGGCTTATCCCGGATTACCAGATGTCCGCGATGTGCATGGCGATACTCTTCGTCGGCATGGACAAGGATGAGACGCTGGATCTCACGCTTTCCATGATGCACTCCGGCGACACTCTCGACCTGAGCCCGATAAAGGGCATAAAGGGCGACAAGCACTCCACCGGCGGCGTCGGCGATAAGACGAGTCTTATTTTGTGCCCCATGGTGGCCGCATGCGGGGTGAAGATCGCAAAAATGTCCGGGCGCGGCCTCGGCCACACCGGCGGCACGATAGACAAGCTGGAGAGCTTCCCCGGCTTCTCCACCGCGCTGAGCGACGAGCAGTTCTTTGAAAACGTGAACCGCCTCGGCATTGCGATAATCGGGCAGACGGCAGACCTCGATCCGGCGGACAAGAAGCTTTACGCGCTGCGCGACGTGACGGGCACCGTGCCCAGCGTGCCGCTGATAGCAAGCTCCATCATGTCGAAGAAGCTGTCCTCCGGGGCAGATGTTATCGTGCTGGACGTCAAGTGCGGCTCCGGCGCGTTCATGAAGACGGAGGAAGAGGCGCGTGTGCTGGCGCAGACGATGGTGGACATCGGCAAGGGCGCGGGGCGCAGGTGCGCCGCCGTTATCACGGACATGGATCAGCCCCTCGGCTGCGCCGTGGGCAACGCGCTGGAGGTCAAGGAGGCCATAAGCGTGCTCAAGGGCGAGACGAAGGGCGACCTGCTTGAGCTCTGCCTGACGCTGGGCGGCTGCATACTCACGGCGGGCGGACTGGCGCAGAGCCGGGAAGAGGCGCGCGCGATGCTGCAGAAGGCCGTGGACGACGGCACGGCGCTTGCAAAGCTGGGCGACCTTGTGGAAGGTCAGGGCGGCGACAGGCATGACGTAACGGACACGGCGCGCCTCCCGGCGGCTCCGGTCGTCATTGAGGCCAAGGCCCCCGTAAGCGGCTATGTTTCCCACATTGAGGCGGACGACGCGGGGCTCGTGTCGATGCACCTCGGCGGCGGAAGAGTGACGAAGGAGAGCAGCATCGACCTGTCCGTCGGCTTCATCCTGCGCAAGAAGGTCGGCGACCGCGTCGAAGCGGGCGAGGCCATCGCGGAGATACACGCGGCGGATATGGAGGGCGCACAGCGCGCGGCAGAGAGCCTCGTGCGGTGCTATGAGTTCAGCGAAGCGCCCGTGCAGCGTGCGCCGCTTATAAAGCAAATAATTATGTAAACCGAATTACGTATACCACATTCGCATACGGAACGGAGGGAGAGGCATGAAACGAATTGCGGCGGCGCTTACGGCGCTGGCAATACTGCTGTGCCTCTCCCCTGCTTCATTTGCGGAGGAGGCGCTTTCGCGGCCCGGTGTGGGGCAGATAGTGTACGTGGCCGCGGGCGGCGAAGGCGGCGGATATACGGCGGAATTTTTCCTTGCGGCGCTCGACTCCCTCACGCGCGAGGACGACGACATGTGCATGTATTTTGCCAACGCGCGCATCGTGCTGAAGGACTTCTTCACGACGCGCGAGAGGAACCGGCGCGGCGTGAGCTTTGCCGGGGGCGAGACCGTGACAGCCGCGGACTTTGACGATGCCGGACACTTCACGGGCGTATATTCACGCGGCCTGACGGCGCAGAAGCCGGAGAGGACGCCCGTCCGCAGCGAGGAGGGCGACGCGGCAGGCGTGATAACCCTGACGCGCAGCCGCGGCGGAACCGTGATAAGCATGGGCGGGCAGGCCGTATACGGCGCGGTGCGCGCCTCCGCCATGAGCATGGCGGAGGATTATCTCGCGCACGGCGGCGATGACTGGGGCGTGAACGAAAGCGTCAGCTTCGAGCTGGAGCCGGAGGGCGAGGCGGTACGCGCGGTAAAGGAGACGCTGACGGCGCTGAACGGCCTGACGGTCGTGAACCTGCGGCCGCAGACGGTGTATCTGCCGGACAGCGCCGCGCTCGTTCCCATCGGGGCGGGGCGCGCCGTCATAAGCTTCAAAAACAGCCTCGGAGAGCAGCTTCAAAAGCTGAGCGTGCGCGTGATCAAGGGCACAGACGGCAGTCTGACGGCGGAGTGCATATGCCCCGCGTGCGGCAGCGATCAGGGCTGCACGCTGCACATGCTGGCGTGCGGGCACTACAGCTGTGGGCCGGACTACGACGCGGCGGTGCACGCCGTCGCGGAATGCGGCATCGCCGGGCACTGCGTCACCGACGGCGGAGAGCACGGAGTATGCGAAAACTGCTTAAAGCCACTGTGCACGGGCAGCGGGCACGGCGCGGGCGTGTGCGAGCATGTGCACAAGTGGGTGCAGCAGAGCTACACCGCTGCGACCGCCGCAGCCCCGGGGCGCTCCGTTGCGCAGTGCGTCACCTGCGGCATAGTGTACGAGCAGACCCTGCCCGCGACAGGCGGGTGAAGCGCGCCAAGTGCAATATTGTCATAATGAGCATGATTTTACCGCAAATCCGTCATATAAATCCGTCCGTTAATCGAATGACAAGCCTATTCTCCTAACGCATAATAGCTTAATAAAGACAGCGCAGAATAGCGCAGACATTTTTTTAAGGTATTTTCCGATGAGCAAAGGTAAATTCGACATAAAATCCATATTGGACATATCCCGCTGGGAGGCTGTTCAGGATCAGCTCGCAAAAGAGACGGGCACTGCCATAATCACGATAGACTATAAGGGCACGCCTCTCACAAAGCACAGCATGCGCACGGAGTTTTGCAGCATCATCCGCGCAAATCCCATCACCCGCAAGCGCTGCCAGCGGTGCGACTCGCTCGCCGGACTGGAGGCTGTGCGGCTCAATCAGCCGTTCATCTACCTGTGCCACTGCGGCATCGTGGACGTTGCCGTGCCCGTAACCGTGGGCGATCAGTATCTGGGCGCGGTGATGTTCGGTCAGGTGCGCGTCTCGAACGGGTCGGACGCGGGGGTGGAGCGCCTTGTCAACGAGATAAGCTCCTTCCGCGCGGACGACGAGGTGAGCGCCCTGCAGCCCGATCTGCGCGAGCTGTACCAGCGGCTGCCGGAGATGGAGTACGAGCGCATACGCGGCATTGCGGACATGATAAACGCCGTTGTACAGTATATCGTCGAGTGCGCGGTGGACCGCCGCGCACAGATGATGAGCTACGAATGGCGGCTGCGCGGTCTCCGCGACGGCGCTGACCGTGACGGCGCTGACGCGCCGGTCGAAATACACGCGCTGACCGATGCGGAGGAGAGCGGCGGCGCGGCGGCAGTGCAGAAAAGCAGCGTGGTTTATCCCGCGGTCGTATACATAGAAAAGCATCTGCACGAGATGATACCCATGCATGAAATGGCGTCGCTCTGCCATTTGAGCCGAAGCTACTTCTCGCGTCTTTTTCAGCACGACACGGGCGAAAACTACACCGACTATGTCAACCGCCGCAAGGTGGAGCGCGCAAAGGAGCTGCTGCGCGATACGCCCGACAGCGTGAGCGCCATCGCCGCCGCGCTGGGCTTTATGGACGTGAGCTATTTTGTCAAGCTCTTCAAGCGCTTTGAGGGCGTGACCCCGCTGGCATACCGGAAGCTGAAAAGCCGGAGGTAGTGCAAAAAAACGCGCCAAGCTTGACAGAATCAATGCCGGGCGCTATAATAGCATATGAAAAGGGTGCTGCGACAAGCGGTTAACTCTTATCAAGTACTCAAACAACTATGCAAAGCATAAGCCGTCGTCACTTGCCGGAGTGGCGGCGGTTTTGCTTTGCCCCCCCTATTTTCCAAAAGCAGCACGGAATGTCAGCAAACATTCCGTGCTGTTTTTTTTGCTACTGTCCACGCGTGCGGGCGTATGACACAGTGAGGCGCACTGTTGTTGCATTTGTACAAATTCAATAAAACATTTTTATAGATGATAATATTTTGTCAATTTACAAGTTCACATTCAACATATTTCGCACAATTGTACCATAAAATCGTCTGAAATTAAAAAATGCATATCTAGTGACTTTG
>ENA-OUQC01001013-OUQC01001013.1-human-gut-metagenome-genome-assembly--contig:-NODE-1013-length-16276-cov-3.632144_pt1 | contig 16276 bp, 15 predicted proteins | sample MGYA00237942_ERZ548815 | MGnify/ENA primary metagenome ERZ548815 (study PRJEB26490, sample SAMN05194722) | human gut metagenome | biome: terrestrial biome; feature: human-associated habitat; material... | reverse complement strand
CTGTATCAGGGCAGTTTCCTTCTCACCAGGCAGTGCGCGGGCAGCGGCAGCAGTGTCATACTCGCCGGCGCGACGGAGCACCGACCGTATGCGGGCGTAGGTGTATTGCAGGAACGGGCCTGTGTTGCCGTTGAAGTCGATTGACTCCTTGGGGTTGAACATCATATTCTTGCGCGGGTCAACCTTGAGGAGGAAGTATTTCAGAGCGCCGAGGCCGACGATGCGTGAGATTTCGCGGCGTTCCTCCGGGGTCATGTCGGCAAAGCGGTCGGCAGAAGCCTCGGCTGCCTGTGCCTCCATCTCGTCCATGAGGTCGTCAGCGTCCACCACCTTGCCCTCGCGGCTCTTCATCTTGCCGTCAGGGAGTTCGACCATGCCGTATGAGAAATGCGTCAGGTCCTTGCCCCACTTGAAATCGAGCTTGTCGAGCAGGAGCGAAAGCACCTGGAAATGGTAGTTCTGCTCGTTGCCGACCACGTATATCATCTTGTCAATGGGATAGTCGCGGTAACGCAGCTTGGCGGTGCCGATGTCCTGGGTCATGTATACAGAAGTGCCGTCGGCGCGGAGCAGCAGCTTGTGGTCGAGACCGTCTGCAGTAAGGTCAGCCCACACCGAACCGTCCTCACGGCGGTACATGATGCCCTTTTCGAGGCCCTTCAGCACAAGCTCTTTTCCCTCGAGGTATGTGTCAGACTCATAGTATATCTTGTCAAACGACACGCCCATGCGGCGGTAAGTCTCGTCAAAGCCCTTGTACACCCACTGGTTCATCATCGCCCAGAGCTTGCGCACCTCCTCGTCGCCGGCTTCCCAGCGGCGAAGCATCTCGCGAGCCTCCTGCATCAGCGGCGAAGCCTCCTTGGCCTCGTCCTCGCTCATTCCCTGCTCCATTAGCTGTTTGACCTCCTCGCGGAAATGCTTGTCAAAAGTGACATAGAAATCGCCGATGAGGTGGTCGCCCTTCTTGCCGGCAGTCTCGGGGGTGATGCCACCGCCCCATTTCTGCCATGCGAGCATCGACTTGCAAATGTGTATGCCACGGTCGTTGACGATGTTGGTCTTGACCACACGGTTGCCGTTGGCTTCGAGTATCGATGCCAGCGAGAAGCCGAGCAAGTTGTTGCGGACGTGGCCGAGGTGCAACGGCTTGTTTGTGTTGGGCGACGAATATTCCACCATAACGAGCGGCGACTTGTCAGTCGGGGCGGTGATGCCGTAATTCTCGTCACTGTCAATGGCTGCAAGCAGCCGTGTCCAGTACTGCGGCGCGACAGAGAGGTTGAGGAAGCCCTTGACAACGTTGAATGCACTCACCGCGTCGAGGTTTTCTGTCATCCACTGCCCTATCTCAGAGGCCACAGCCTCCGGGGCTTTCCTCGCCGCCTTGACGTAAGGAAAGACGACAACCGTCAGGTTGCCCTCAAATTTTTTCTTTGTTGCCTGGACGGAAACAGATTCTGGGGTCACGTCCTGTCCGTACAAAGCCTTGACGGCATCGGCAACCCCTTGTGCTATTATAGAGTCTATGTTCATTCTATCGATAAAACGAATTGTTGTGTTAAGGTATCATGTTAGGCAGAGAGGGGATGAGGAGGAGTGGCAGCCGAAGCTGCCGGTGTTTTCATATATGCACATATACACCGACTGTCTTCACCATGCCTGCTGGCTGGTGAGGACTGTCGATGGATGCTTTCAGCGGTTCTTTCTGTCCGAATTATTTGAGTATTTCGGTAGAGGGTTTGAATTTCACCACCTTGCGGGCGGGAATATGGATTTTCTCACCAGTGCGGGGGTTGACACCATCACGTGCTTCCTTTTCGAGCACTGTGAAAGTGCCGAAGCCGATTATCTGCACCTTGCCCTCACCGGCAAGACCTTCCTGGATAGTTTCGAGGCAAGCCTCAAGAGCTGCCTTGGCTGTCTGCTTGTTCAGTTCAGCCTTGGCGGCAATGCTGTTGACGAGATCTGTCTTGTTCATGTTGTTGTTTTTGATTGTTTTGTCCTTTATATCAATGGTGCAAATATACGAATTAATTGTGTATTAATGAATTTCTCCGCCGCAAAACAGCGCCGACAGGGGGCAAATAGCCTATTTTTAATTCTTTTTAACCGCAACAGCCTCAAATGTGCGGCAAAAACAGCCCATTTGCGCCGTTTAGCCAGCCGCCTCCCAGGCATATACCGAAAGCCGATTTGTCCGCGTTATATTGTGAAAGGCCGTTTTTTTGTTTAACTTTGCGATATGAATAACTACTCCAAGGGCAACTTCCTGTCCTCGATACCGCCTGTAACACGCAATATCCTAATCCTCAACGTCTTGGTTTGGGGAGTGATAGAGCTGTGCATGTTCGGCAGCGACTCCATGCAGTCGTTCAGCTCGTTTCTGACGCAAAACCTCGGGCTGCACTTCTGGGGTTCGAGCGAGTTCCAGCCGTTGCAGCTGGTCACATATATGTTCGTACATGACCCCAGCAGTCCCATACACTTGCTGTTCAACATGTTCACGCTGTGGATGTTCGGGCGCATGATGGAGGGCGTATGGGGGTCGAAACGGTTCGCACTATTCTATTTCGTGTGCGGCATAGGCGCAGCACTGGTGCAAGAGGTGGTGTGGCAGCTCGTGTGGATGCACGATTACATCAGTGCCCTTGCAGAGCTTAACCATACTTCATACGAGGTTATCTCGCAGTATGTCAATGAAGGACTGGCTGCATCTAACGCCAACATACTTAGCGCAATAGCAGAATACAAGGCTCAAATCCTCACAATCGGCGCATCGGGAGCGGTGTTCGGCATACTGCTGGGCTTCGCCTTCGTATTCCCCAACATACCGCTCTACCTGTTCTTCATCCCCGTCCCCATCAAGGCGAAATACATGGTGATAGGCTACGGTGTCATCGAGCTGCTGCTCGGCGTTTCGTCAGCCAACAGCTCCGTGGCGCACTTCGCACACCTCGGCGGCATGCTCTTCGGGCTGATATTGTTGTTGTACTGGAAAAAGAAACACGGCAGCTTCGGTGGCAACATTTTCAGGTGAAATACGGTACCGTATGCGCCACGGCGACATGACGCTGTGGCTCGTGGCGATAAACGTGGCAGTGTTCTGCCTGGCGTGGGCAGCTGACGCGCTGTTGCCTGGCGACCCGGCAGAAGCATTACTGCCGCTGTCAGGCTCGGCTATGCACGCGCTGACGCATCCGTGGACACTGCTGACATACATGGTGACGCACTTCTCGCTGCTGCACCTGCTTTGCAACGTGCTGTGGCTCTTCTGGTTCGGAAGGTTGGCAGAAAACCTCTCGTCGCGGCGGCACATTCTGACGGCATACATCGCCGGCGGCATCTGCGGCGGGCTGCTATACATCGCCTCCGGAGCATCGGGGCTGCTTGCTGTCTCGCAACTCGTGGGCGCGTCGGCAAGCGTGCTGTGCATCATGGCAATGGCGGCTGTGCGCACTCCCGACATGGAGCTGAACCTGCTTCTGCTGGGGCGCGTCAAGCTGAAATGGTTCGCCCTCGTGTGCATCCTGCTTGCCTTCCTCGGCGGCAGCGGCAATACCGGCGGCGCGGTGGCACACATAGGCGGCGCAGCGACAGGGCTGCTAATGGGGCTGAAAGACCGTGGCGCGTTCGCGAACATAACACGGCGGCTGCGTTTCCGCGCCAGCGCACGACGCGCACGCAAGCACATAAGGGCAAAGCAGCAAAGCGGCAAGACGGTACAGACGGATATGTCTGACACCGACCGCCTCGATGCCCTCCTCGACAAGATACGAGTGTCCGGCTATGCCTCGCTCTCCAAAGGCGAACGCGAGGAGCTGCAACGGCTCTCCAAAACGATAGGCAAATGACGACGATACTGCGCATAACGACCAAGGTGCTGACCTACCTGCTCGCGCTCGCCGCCATAGCGGCGGCATACGGCGGCCACATCGACCCGCACCTGTGGGCTACGCCGTCGCTGCTGACGCTCGCCTACCCGTACATTGCCATGCTGACACTCGCCATAGCCATTGTCTGGCTGTGCTTCAGGCGGTACACACCAGCGGCAATCTGCGCAGCTGCACTCGTCGCCGGCAGCGGGACGCTGTTCGTCAACATGCCGGTATCGATGCAGAAGTCGGTCAAGCCTGGGGAAAAGCAGTTCTCGCTGATGACATACAATATCCTGCACGGCGTGGACGCTCGCGGCCGCACGTGCAACACCAACCGCTCTGTGGACTATGTGCTGTCGTCCAAAGCGGACATCGTATGCCTTCAGGAACTATACAGATTATCCCCTAAGGAAGTGCCGTCACTCACGCCCTCGCAGCTGGATGCCATAGAAAAGACATACCCGTACCGCATCGAGGGGAAGACAACGCCGATGACGCTGCTCTCCAAATACCCGGTGACGTTCATCAAGTCAGGGCGCGTGTCCTCGTGGCTCGACATCTACGCGCTTTACCGCTTGTCAATAGCCGGGCATACGGTACATCTGCTCAACCTCCACCTCGCCTCGTACAACCTCTCCGACAAGGAGCGCGAAGTGATGACAGACATCCACGGCGTGCGGTCGGCACGCAACAGCATATCGCGCTTCAAGGGCTCGATCCTCGCCAAGATGAAGAAGTCATACCGCGACCGTGCGGCTGACGCAGAGGCGGTGCGCGAGCTGCTCGACTCCATAAAGGGTACAGTGATAGTATGCGGCGACTTCAACGACGTGCCGGCCTCGTGGGCTTACCGCAAGGTGCGCGGCGGCGACATGAGCGACGCTTACGCCGACACGGGCTTCGGGCTGATGAACACATACAACATGCACGGCTTCTGGTTTCACATAGACCATGTGCTGTACCGTGGCGCAGTGCGGCCGCTGTCCGTGCAGAAAGGGAACGTGGACTATTCCGACCACTTCCCCCTCATCGCAAGTTTCGCGCTGACACCCAAAAAGACACAGAAGAAGAAATGAATTATATACCAACAAAAATCCGTATATGAAAAAAAATCTATTGACCGCAGCGGCGTTGGCAGCAATGCTCGCCGCCCCAACACTCCCGGCTATGGCACAGGAACACGAGAACCCGTTCCTCAAGTCCTACACCACCAAGTATGAGATTCCGCCTTTCGGCGACATCAAGGTGTCGGACTTCATCCCGGCTATCAAGGCTGGCATCGAGGAGCAGAAACAGAACATCAACAGCATTGTCACAAACCGCGCACGCGCCGACTTTGACAACACCATTCTCCCGCTCGAAAACCTCTCCCCGATACTCGAGCGCGTCTCCACCATATTCTATATGTATGACGGAGCAATGGCAGACGACGCTTTCGCCGCTATGGCTGAAGAGGCTATCCCCCTGCTCAACCAGGCAAGCAACGACGTGGCTCTCAACGACCTGCTCTTCCAGCGCATCAAGGCCGTGTATGACAACCGTGACAAGCTCAAGCTCGACAAGGTGCAGAAACGCCTCGTGGAGAAATACTACCGCCAGTTTGCAGAGAAGGGCGCTGCCCTCCCCGCTGACAAGAAGGCCGAGCTCATCAAGGTGAACGACGAACTCTCAAAGCTCTTCATACAGTACAACCGCAACCTCCTCAACGCGACCAACTCTTTCTTCATCACCGTTTACGACAAGGCTGACCTCGCAGGCCTCCCCGAGAGTTCGGTAGCAATGGCCGCCGAAGAGGCCAAGGCCCGCGGCCTCGACGGCCTCTGGGTCTTCACGCTCCATGCTCCCAGCCGCCTCCCCGTGCTCCAGTATGCCGACAACCGCGGACTGCGCGAGACAATGTACAAAGGCTACACCTCGCTCGCTTCCACCGGCGCAAACTCCAACCTCAACGTAATCCCGCAGATCGTCAAGCTCCGCAAGCAGAAAGCCACTATCATGGGCTTCGACAACTTCGCGCAGATGATGACATCTCGCGTCATGGCGAAAACTCCCGAAGCTGCAGAAGAACTGCTCATGAAGGTGTTTGAACCCGCCGTGAAACGCTCGCATGAGGAAGTCAAGGACATGCAGGCATACGTTGACGCAGAGGGCGGCAACTTCAAGATTGCACCCTGGGACTATTACTACTATGCCGAAAAGGTCAAGAAGCAGAAGTTTGACCTCGAGGAGAGCCAGGTGCGTCCCTACTTCTCCGTTGACAACGTGCTGAAAGGCCTCTTCTACGCCGCAGAGAAGCTCTACGGCATCAAGATGGTCGAAATGCCCGACGCTCCCAAATACATGGACGAAGTGACCGTATATGACGTGCAGGATGCCAAGACCGGCGAACACGTGGCTGTATTCATGACAGACTACTTCCCCCGCGCTACCAAGCGTCAGGGCGCATGGATGGAGCAGCTCCAGCCCGACGGCACATTCGAGAACGGTGTATACAAACGCCCGATCGTCTACAATGTAGGCAACTTCACCCGCCCCACCGGCGATACCCCTGCCCTCCTCACTCTTGACGAGGTTGAGACTACATTCCACGAGTTCGGCCACGCCCTCCAGGGCATGCTCACCCGCGTCCCCTACAAGGGACTTTCCGGCACAAACGTTGACCGCGACTATGTGGAGATGTGCTCGCAGATAAACGAGCATTGGGCTACTGCCCCCGAAGTGCTCAAATACTACGCTAAGCACTACAAGACAGGCGAGGTTATCCCCGACGAACTCATACAGAAGCTCTCCGAGTCATCCAAGTTCAACCAGGGCTTCGTAACCACAGAGCTGGCCGGTGCGGCCCTCCTCGACATGGAATGGGCCAAGTGCGACGGCGAGAACGTCAACGTCACCGACTTCGAGAAGAACGTGAGCGAGAAAATCGGCATGCCCGAGGAAATCACATTCCGCTACCGCTCGCCCTATTTCAAGCACATCTTCGGCGATGACGGCTACGCAGCCGGCTACTATACCTACCTCTGGGCGCAGGTACTCGAGGCCGACGCTTGGGAACTTTTTGAGGAGAAAGGCATCTTTGACGCCAAGACTGCTGCCAACTTCAAGAAGTACATCCTCGAGAGCGGCGACACCGAAGACCCGATGGTGCTCTTCGAGAAATTCCGTGGCCACAAGCCCGACGCTAACGCGCTGCTGCGTCTGCGCGGCTTCATCGACAGCAAGCCCGCCAAGGACACCAAGAAGAAGAAATAACCCGGTCTCCACGACCTAAGACATAGAGAGCGCGTCAACCACTGATGCGCTCTCTTTCTGTACACATTTTCGCCTGCGATTATGCGTATATCCGTTTCTTTTCGTAAATTTGCCGCACAAACCATTGACAAACCTCTTTTATCATGGATAACGTCAACCACAAACCTTCTCGCCGCTGGATGCGCATTGTCAGCCTGGCGGTAGTTCTGTGCATCATCGTGTCTATCACGTTGGTGACAAACCACCGGCTGCTCGACAACCGAATGCAAGCCACAGAAAACACCCAAGCGACAGACACTGTAGTAACTGAAATGCCCGACGGCGCAGCTGTCATCAACACCTCTTCCCTTGCCAAGGAAGTAGAGGGGTATGCCGGCGCTGTGCCTCTGTCGATAACCGTCCGCAACGGCATCATTGATGAGGTCAAGGCTCTCCCCAATGATGAGACCCCGTCGTTCTTCAACGAGGCCTTCGCAGCACTCGCCCCGCAGTGGAAAGGAAAGAAAGTCGCTGACGCGATTGCTCTAAACGTAGATGCCTATTCCGGGGCGACATTCTCGTCGGAAGCTATCATAATCAACGTACAGCGGGGTCTGCGGTATTACAACGAGAAGTATGCCGCTGCCGAAAAGCAAGAAGCAGCAGACGCGGCAGCAGACGCGGCAACAAAGTCTAACCCCATCAGCGACCCGGCATGGTGGGCTGCTATAGTAGTCGCCCTGGCAGCTGCCGTTCTGCCGTTCTGCATAAAGGGGAAATGGTACAGGCCGGTGCAGCTGGCAGCCAACGTGGCGGTACTCGGTTTCTGGACCGGCACGTTCATATCCTATACCGTCCTCGGCTCGATAGTCTCCAACAGCTTCAGCCTGGCAATGCTGCCGGTGTGGCTGCTCGTGGCGATAGCGTTCATAATGCCGCTGGCAGGCAAAGGCAACCACTATTGCGCATGGACATGTCCGCTTGGGTCGTTGCAGCAGCTGGCAGGCATGCCGTTGCGCGGCAGGGTGCGTTTGTCACTTAGGGTGCAGAAAGCACTTGCGGCAGTGCGCCGCATAGTGTGGGGCGTGCTGGTGTTTCTTGTACTCTCGGGGATATTCACCGACTGGATGAACTACGAGATTTTCACCGCATTCATGCCGAGCGTATGCTCCACAGTCGTGATATGCGTGGCTGCGGTATTCGTAGCGCTGTCATTCATCATAGACCGTCCCTTCTGCCGCACGCTATGCCCGGTAGGAGAATTGATAGACTTGACGAACCGCACTGAATAACAACACATAACAACCCGGAAAATCATGAAAATAGCAAATTACATAAACCTGGTACTCGCCGCCGGACTGGTGGCTGTCAGCGTGCAGCTTGCGCGTATGTACAACAGTACCGGAAAGGAGGACAAACAAATGACAAACACGGAAAACGCCAGATTTGCCGAAGGTGACGGCAACCCGGTAATAGACAGCATCATGACACGCCACAGTGTGCGTGCTTACACCGACGAGGCCGTCAATGAGGAGCAAATCGAGACACTGCTGCGTGCCGGAATGGCAGCCCCGACGGCGATGGACAAACGCCCATGGCATTTCGTTGTGATAACAGACCGCGAGAAGCTGAAAGCAGCGGCAGAGAGCATGAAAAACGCCTCAATGGCAGCCGGCGCACCGCTGGCGATTGTGGTATGCGGCGATATGCAGAAGGCTATCGAGGAGGAACCGGCTCGCCAGTACTGGATACAGGACTGCTCCGCAGCCACGGAAAACATATTGCTGGCAGCCCATGCCATAGGACTTGGCGCAGTGTGGTGCGGCATTTACCCGATTGAGGAGCGTGTAGCTGACGCTCGCGAGCTATTCGACCTACCGCAGCATCTCATTCCGCTGAACATCATCGTCATAGGCACGCCCAAGGAATACAAAGAGCCGAAAGACAAATGGGACGAAAATGCCATAACCCGCATCGCCAAAGACTGACGTTCAGACTATTGTAAAAGCCATACACACAGCGAGGGCGCATCAGTAATTTGATGCGCCCTCGCCTCCGTACAGAAAGTGGGACTCGAACCCACACAGCCGATAAAGGCCAAAGGATTTTAAGTCCTTCGTGTCTACCATTCCACCATTTCTGCGCGTAAAATAGCAACTCGGTGCAAATTTAGTCATTTTTCGCGGGATACGCAACCCCCTAACACTGCCAATCGGGAGGAAGAGGCTTGCCGACGACTATCCGGAACATATCATCGTGGTATCTCACCCCCTCACATTCAGCCACATACGGCTCTGTTTCCACATCTGCAACTAAGCCGTTCGCCACAGTAACAGTTGCTATTGTCATAGTGTATCTGTGCGCTATTCCCGACGCATCAACCACTTCTATGATGCGTGCGAGGTGCTTCTGTGTATGCTTGCCTACCTGCATCATCTCGCAATCCTCAATCCGCCCGGGCGGCGTGTAGGCTCTGCTTTTTCTGGCGCACCCTTGCTCTCGGGTTTGACCCCTATCGGTTTTCCGCCAGGCTCTACATGCCGTGTCTCGCCCGGTTGCGGCTCACTAAACGGGTTGTCAACCATAGCCTCGCGTTCATGGGCTGCATCGCCGGCCTTGCGCGGCCCGCGATAGTCGGTCTGCTGCATATACAGGTTGTACGTTTCATAGGCAAGCGGCTGGTGAGTCAGCGAGATGCTGTCCATCCACACCGGCAACATAGCGCGGCTGTCTACCCTCATGATGCCGTATATGCGGCTGACAGTGCGGGCAGAGTCAGACTGAAGCGAGATTTCAAGACGGCGGCCGCCGCTGTTGCGGCGCATCATATATGACGTGCCGCCCTCCTTGTAGTCAACGCCAATGGTAATTTGCACAGGCAGGTCACGCGACAAGCGCATCATCCATTTCAGCCTCTCGCCTCGCGGCAAGTCGGAAACCGGCACAGAAAAGGTCAGCGCGTCCTGCGACGACAGCTGCGACAGGTACGCCATAGGCGAATAAGGCCACAGCGACCCCGCTGCGCCCTGCGAATTATTGCTCACCGAGGCCAGCAGCTTCTTCTGCCGACGGTCAAGCCGTTTGCCGACCTCCTCGCACAGCTTGGTATAGTTCTCGAGGTTATGTCCGTACCACCGCAGCGACTGGTCCAGCTCCTCCTGCGTCACGCCATGTTTCTCCAGCACGGCGAGCCGCAGCACATTACGCGCCGAGTCAGAACGGTACTCCAGGTTATTCTCGGCATACGCATCTGCCAGTTGCAAATCCGCCATCAGGTCGGCCATCTTCCCTTCCGAAAGATGGTCGCCGCCTGAACAGGCAGTCACGGCAAACGCCGCCAGCACAGCAGGGACTGCCAGTCGTGTCAGCCGTTTCACTTTCCGTCGCGTGCGGCGGTGTCCTTGGCACCCTTGTTCTTCTTGCCGAACAGCAGCGTCAATGCCCTGTCAGCATCGCGGCGGTAGAACAGTATCAGCACGGCGACACCCACGCAGATGCTCGCGTCGGCAAAGTTGAATATATAGCTGAAAAACTCGAAGTCGTTTCCGCCTACCCACGGCAGCCACTCCGGCAGCGTACACTCAAACAGCGGGAAATAGAACATATCGACTACACGGCCGTAGAACCACGGCGCATAGCCGTCGCCAGGGAATGCCTGTGCCACCTCGGGCGGCATGGGATTGTTGAATACCTGGCCGTAGAACACGCAGTCGAATATGTTGCCGGCAGCCCCGGCGCATATCAGCGCGACTGTAACGAGAAAGCCGGCACGCAACCCATCGGCACGGCACAGCCGCCGCAACGCCGTGACTATCAGCGCAACGACAGCTATTCGCCCAAGCGTAAGCGCAATTTTAGGTATGAAATTCATTCCCATGGCCATGCCCGAGTTCTCGATAAACTTGATGTGCATCCACGGGAACACCTCGACATCCTCGCCCATGTAGAAATGGGTCTTGACATATATTTTTATCACCTGGTCCACTATCAGAATCAGGACCATGACAGCGCAGAGCAGTCCCAGGCTGTGGAACGCGCGGCTGCTTTTATCGGCTAATCTGTTCACGTTGTTGTTCGTATAGTTTGTTACGGCTTGCGGGCAAGCGTCATTTGCTCTTGGCTTCAATAGACAGCGTGGCGTGCGGCACAGCACGCAGACGCTCCTTGGGTATCAGCTTGCCGGTTACGCGGCAGATGCCGTAAGTCTTATTGTCAATGCGCTGGAGTGCGCCCTCGAGCTTGCGGATGAACTGCAGCTGCCTGTCGGCGAGACGCTTTATCTCGACATTGCGGGCATAGTCCACGCCCGCATCCGTAGAGTTGGTTATCGCCATAACCTCGTCAGAAGTGCTGTTGTCAACAGCTGACCCGACAAGGTCATTGTACTCCTGACGAGCCTTTTCCAGTTTTTCGGTCACAATAGCGCGAAACTCCTCGAGTTCCTCATCTGAATATCGTTTCTTAGTGTCGTCACTCATGATAACTGCATTTGTAGGAGGCCCGGAAGCCCATTTCCTCGCTTCACTACTGCCGCCACATGCCATTTCAGGGCGGCTCATATAAAGCGCACAAAGTTAGATAATTCCCCTGTATTCTGCAACACCGTCCCCTAAATATTATTTGCGCATTTCGCCGCCCTCACAAACCATTAATTTAAGACGAGTGGCATTGTGCAGATTCTCGTGGCTTAACGCCCTATATGTCAGAGAAAATCGCTAACTTTGTACCTGCTAAGCACTTGAAATGCCACAAGCCATGAATGATATAGCGAAACCGATGCCTCGCGGCTTTTACGCAGAGGTAAAGCAAATCCTCACCGATGCGCGTAGCCATGCATACCGCGCTGTCAACACTGCCATGGTGCAAGCCTATTGGCATGTGGGCAAACTGATCGTGGAAGCACAGGGCGGCGAAGAACGCGCCGCATACGGCGACGGACTTATCCGCGAACTCGCCAAACGCCTCACTGTCGACTTTGGCAAGGGCTTCACCACAACTAACCTGAAGAATATGAGGACTTTCTACCTCACATTCCAAAAAGGTCAGACACTGTCTGACCAATTGAGTTGGTCGCACTATTGCCTTCTTATGCGTGTGAGCAACCCCAAAGCCCGCGAATATTATGCCGAGGAGGCTGCCAAAACTCCGTGGAGCGTGCGGCAGCTTGAGCGGCAAATCGGCACACAGTATTACGAGCGGCTGCTCGCCCACCACAAGAACGAAGCGGAGGTCAAGGAGCTGATACAGGAAAACCGCCCGGCAAAGCCCGAAAAGTTCAATCCGCTTAAACTCATCCATGACCCTCAGGCTCACCTTCTTCGCTTTCTCGCGGGCCAGTTTGGTGACGCCGGCTATCGCCTTGCGCTCCTTCTCGCTTGCAGCAATCTTGGAGAGCATGGCTTCTGCCACGTCCGTATTGCGGTGCAGGTAGTCGTCCAGCTCCTTCTTGATGAAATCGCCGATAAACTTGTTGACCGTCACCGGGCTGTCTGGCGCGATTTCCTTGCTCCCGAGTTTGCGTCTGATTGAGTCCGCGAACACAGGCTCCTGTATGCGGACTGCAATCGCCGCTACAATGCCGTTGCGGATGTAGGAGAACTCATACCCCTTGCCGGAAAACTCCTTGACGGTGCGGCACAGGTGTTCGCGGAACGCTGTCAGGTGCGTGCCGCCCTGGGTGGTGTGCTGTCCGTTGACGAATGAGTAGTATTCCTCGCCGGACTGGTTGGTATGTGTCAGCACCACTTCGATGTCGTCGCCTTGCAGGTGTATGATAGGGTAGAGCGGCTCGGAGGTCATGTTGTCTGTCAGCAGGTCGAGCAGGCCGTGGCGCGAACAGTACTTCTTGCCGTTGAGGTAGATGCTTAGCCCCACGTTGAGGTAGGTGTAATTCTTCACCATCGTTTCAACAACGTCCATGCGGTATGCAAATCCACGGAACAGCGTGTCGTCGGGGGTGAACGTCACCCGCGTGCCGTTTTCCTCCGTTGTAGGCACAATGCCGCTGTCGCGTGTCAGCTCACCCTTATTGAACTCAATGGTCACTTTCTGGCCGTTGCGCACACTCTCTACCGTACACTCTCTGCTAAGTGCATTGACCGTTTTCAGGTTGACGCCGTTCCCTCCTATGGACCTTTTGAATGTCTTGCTGTCGCACTTTCTGCCAGGGGTGATTTTTGATGCAGCATCGATTACCTCGTCGAAAGGTATGCCGCGCCCGTAGTCGCGCACGGTCACACTCCGGTTTTCGCTGATTTCGATTTCGATGCGTTTGCCTGCGCCCATGTTGAACTCGTCGATGCTGTTATCTATGACATACTTTATGAGTCCATATATGCCGTCGTCGGAATGTGAGCCGTCGCCCTGCGGTTTGCCGATGTACATGCCGGGGCGGCAGCGTATATGTTCGTACCAGGTCACAATGGGAATTACGTTTGGCGACCGAAAGCGGCTGAAATCATCGCTCATTATTGCGCCGTTTGAGAATGTCGTTATGCCGTTTGAGGTAATGCCGTGCTGCCGGTGTATATGCCCGAACAGGTGCAGCCGTGGACTCACAGCAACGGTCATAGCCAACAGTTCTTGAGAGCCATAGTTGATGCCACCGTCGCAGTCGAGTATGCCGTATGGCGGCAAGTGGGTAATCAGCACATCGGTGTCACCGGGTATTTGTGCATAATTCCGGGACTGCCGGCCGGAAATGGAATCCCGAACAAACATCGGTACACCGTAAAACTTCACGCCGTTAATCTCGATGCCGGAGTTGCAGAGGTAATGCACATTGCCGTCAAGACCTTGCACATTTGCCGCGTACAGACACTCGTCGTGGTTGCCGCAGATGAACAGCTTGTGCCTATACGGAAGGTCACACAGCCAGTTCAGGAAATCAAGAGCCTCCTGCTCCGTGCCGACCATGCAGAAGTCGCCCGAATGAACCAGCACGTCGGCTTCGGGCAAATCCCGCAACCTGCGGTGGCATCCATGAGTGTCAGACAGATGAAGTATCTTCATATATGATTTTGTTGATGTTTACGCTGCAAAATTAGCGCGAGGGTGAAGCAAATAGTGATACACAATGAGAAAGCACACAAAAAAATGGATTAGCCCGAGAAGAAGCAGGAAAAAGAGTATAAAAACAGAGGATGCGCCATGATTGGCACATCCTCGTATATCGTATTGTGTATGGGGGAATCTTACTTCAGGGCTGCCTGAACTGCATCGTTGGGCACCATCTCCTCTTTGAAGATATAAGCGCCGGTCTTAGGAGACTTCTCCATTTTGATGATTTTGCTGTAGGTGCGTCCTTCACCTTTCTGAAGAGACGCGACGGTTTTTTTTGCCATGGCTTATTCCTTATTTGATTTCTTTGTGGATGGTCATTTTCTTCAGAATCGGGTTGTATTTCTTCAACTCGAGACGCTCTGTAGTGTTCTTGCGGTTCTTGGTGGTGATGTAACGCGACATACCGGGCATACCGCTTGCCTTATGTTCTGTGCATTCCAGAATGACCTGCACTCTGTTGCCTTTTGCTTTCTTTGCCATAGTTCTGGGTGTGTTGGATTAGAGGGAAACGATTACGATGTCTTTGAAATCGAGGTGGCCTTGCTTTTCAGCACGCTTGAGGGCTGCGTTGAGGCCGATTTTGTTGATTGTGCGGAGAGCGTGTGCGCTGACCCGGAGCTCAATCCACATATCCTGTTCTACCCAGTAGAATTTCTTGCGGTGCAGATTCACGTGAAATCTGCGTTTTGTGCGGCGTTTGGAGTGGGATACATTGTTTCCCACCTGTGATTTTCTGCCTGTTATCTGACAAATTTTCGACATGGCTGTTGTTTTTAATTTTTCTAAATTATAAACTCATTCGAATTGAGGCCGCCATCTCAGTTCTCATATCATCGCCAAGTGCATCATTTTCAGCGACTTTACAGGATGTGCCACAAATCGGGTACAAAATTAGCAATAATATCCGGGACACACAAGCATTTCAGCGATAATTTTCTCTTGCACAGTCAAGCGGCAAGCGAAAAACGGATTCCGCAGGGGATTTGCCGAGGCAGAAAGGTCATTTTGTCATAGAGAGGGTGTCGTTGCAGAGGGTCACATAGCGTTCTCGGCAAAGGAAACGCACGGCATCGGCGGTCTGCCGGTTGTCGGTGAAGCGGCAGCGCACTTCGCGCATGGTCACCGGAGCGGAGGCGGTTTTGACATAGTTGTATATCGCGTCTATCAGTTCTAGCTGCTGTTGACGCTGGTTGCCCGGGCGTTTCTTGTTGTCGCGGCAAATGTCGCACTTGCCACATGGTTCAGACTCGATTTCGCCAAAGTATGCAAGCATCTTTCGGACACGGCAGCCGCCGGTGTACGTCACATAGCCAATCATGGCGTTGACCCGTTTCTTCACAACATCGCGGCGCAACTCATATGACGCCCTTGAAATCATGACATTGGGCGAGTCCTCGCGGGCTGTGTCGAAAAATATGTGCGGCAAACGGTTCTGCGGCACATAGTGTATCACCTTGGCGCGGCTCAGCTCGAGCAGCAGCTCATGCACCAGGCGGGTATCCATACCCATACGCGAGGCGAGTTCGTTCTCGCTGATGAAAACGTATTCTGTGAACAGCCCGGTGTATGTACGCAGCATTGCGGAAAGCAGCCTGTTGGCCTCAGCGGAAACCTGTATGCCGTACAGTTCGTTGCGGTCCATGATTATCATGAGGCGCGAGCGCGTCTCCCCCTCCTCGGTGTACGTTAGGTAGCCCGAATTGCCGAGTATCTTGAGCGCGGCAAGCACCATGCGGCGTTTGTAGCCGAATGTCTCGCAAAATTTGTCGATGTCAAAGGGGCAAAACTTCTCATAGCCCTCGTCGAGGCTGACGTTTAGAAATGTGCATACCAGCTGGTAGATGCGTATTATGTCCTTCTTGGGCGGGAACATCTCGTCGACGCTCGCTTTGAGGCGGTCGATGTCCTTGATGCCGGCAAGGATGACCGCGTATGCCGGCTTGCCGTCGCGCCCGGCACGCCCCGCTTCCTGATAGTATTCCTCGAGCGATGGCGGCATGCCGTAGTGTATCACCACGCGGACATCCGGCTTGTCGATGCCCATGCCGAAAGCGTTGGTGGCGACCATCACCCTGACTGCGCCCTGTTTCCACCGGTTCTGGCGC
>ENA-OUQC01001011-OUQC01001011.1-human-gut-metagenome-genome-assembly--contig:-NODE-1011-length-16295-cov-3.555480_pt1 | contig 16295 bp, 17 predicted proteins | sample MGYA00237942_ERZ548815 | MGnify/ENA primary metagenome ERZ548815 (study PRJEB26490, sample SAMN05194722) | human gut metagenome | biome: terrestrial biome; feature: human-associated habitat; material... | reverse complement strand
GCCGAGGATATCGCAGTGGATGGCGGCCTGCCGGATCTGTCCGGCGGTGCGGCTGGAAACCAGGAAATAGTCGATCCGCCATCCGGCGTTCTTCTCCCGGGCATGGAACATGTAGCTCCACCAGCTGTATATGCCCGCCTGCTCAGGGTACAGGCTGCGGAAGGTGTCGGTAAAGCCCATGTCCAGCGTTTTTTGAAAACTCTCCCGCTCCTGATCGGAAAAGCCTGCGTTGCCCCGGTTGGAGGCGGGATTTTTCAGGTCAATCTCCCGGTGGGCCACGTTCAGGTCGCCGCAGACCACCACCGGCTTCTGCCCGTCCAACTGGGCAAGCTTTGCCCGAAAGGCATCGTCCCACTTCATGCGGTGATCGATCCGCGCCAGCTCCCGCTGGGCGTTGGGAGTATAGCAAGTGACCAGGTAAAATTTCGGATATTCCAGGGTGATCATCCGCCCCTCCGTGTCCAGCTCCGGCACGCCTACACCGTAGGTCACGTTCAGCGGCTCCTCCCGGGCGAACACCGCCGTGCCGGAGTAGCCTTTCTTATCCGCGTAATTCCAGTAGGCGTGGTAGCCGGGCAGGGGGAGGCTGAGCTGCCCATCGGAGAGCTTTGTCTCTTGCAGGCAGAAGAAATCCGCGTTTGCCCGGTCAAAGTATTCTTGGAAGCCTTTTCCCAGGCAGGCCCGCAGGCCATTTACGTTCCAGGAAATGAATTTCATGTAATGTCCTCCTTCGTGGGTTCTGCCGGGATAAAATCGTCCAGCAGCAGCCAGCTGTCCCGCAGAATGGTCACTTGTTTTGTCCCGCTGATAACGGTCACGCTTTCGCAGTCCGTCAGCTCGAAGCAGGTCATGCTCAGGCAGGCAGCGGCCAGGGTGAAGTTCGCGTCCATCAGCGCCGCCGCCTCCTGGGTGAGCCGGATGCGGAAGTCCGTCCCCCGCACCACTGCCGACAGCAGCTTCGTTCCGCTGGGGAAGGGATTGACCAGCGCCTCATCCACCGGGTCATAGAAGTATTCGCTCAGCAGCGCCGGGTAATCGCCCATGTGGCCGGTGCCATCCATGGATTCATAATCGATCACGCTGTCCGCCGTGCCGTAGCCGTATTCCAGCTTTGGATAGTACAGGTAAACCGGCTCCAGCAGGAGCTTGCCCTTCCGGCCGCAGCCGGAAAGCAGCAGGCAGGTCAGCAAAAGCAAGATAATCAGTCGTTTCATAGCGCCGCCTCCGTATCAAACAGGGGGAAGGTCACCGTAAACCGGCTGCCCTTTCCGATCTCGCTGCTTACGCTGATGGTCCCGCCGTTGTTTTGCACCAGGGCGTGGACGATGGACAGACCCAGCCCGCTTCCCCCAGTGGAACGGGAGCGGGACTTGTCCACCCGATAAAAGCGGTCGAAAATATGGGCGCGGGCATCCTCCGGGATCCCAAGGCCGGTGTCCTCTACGGTCAGCACGGCGTTGTCCGCCTCCCGCCGCAGGCAAACCGTCAGCGTCCCGCCCCGGATATTGTACTTGATGCCGTTTTCCATCAGGTTGAAAATAATTTGGTACAGGTCGTCCTCTTCGATCAGGATGGGGCAGGGATCTGCCAGCTCCAGCCGAAGCCGTACCCCCGCCGCCTGAGCAGTGGGGGAGAGCATGCGCTGCACCCGCTCCACGGTGGGCAGGATCGGGATGATCTCCTGCTCGCCGCCGGGCTGGCTGTCGATGCGGGTCAGGGTCAGAAGCTTTTCTGTCATACGGTTCAGCCGCTCCGCCTCGTTTCCGATATCCGCCACAAATTCCAGCATGGTGTCCCTGTCCATGTCGTTTTGCAGAATGGAATCCGTCAGCAGCTTGATGGAGGCCAAGGGCGTTTTGATCTCATGGGAGGCATCGGAGACGAAGCAGCTCCGCTTTGCCTCAGAGAGCTGAAGCCGGTCGGTCAGGTCGTTGATCTCCTGCACCAGCAGCGTCAGCTCGTCATTTCCCTCTGCGACGACCTTGTGACTGTAATCCCCGCTCTGGATGATCCGCATGGAGTCCATAATTCGTCCGATCTTCCGGGAAAAGCGGGTGTAATAGAAAACGGAAAAGGCGATCACGATGGCTTCCAGCGCCGCCGTGATCTGGAAGATATGTACCCGCAGACCGTGGATCAGCGCGCCCCGGACAGGGTCGTATTCCGTCATATACACGCAGCCCACGATTGCCCCGCTTTTGTAGATGGGCGCTGCGCACCGGCACAGCACATAGCGGTTTTGATAGCTCCCGTCAAAGCGGCTTTCCCCCTCCAGGGCCAGCAGCACCTCCGGCAGCAGGATGTGCTTGCCCACGGCTTCTCCGGCGCTGTCATACAGGGCAGTGGCGGCACTGTCCGTCACGATCAGCCGGGAGGCAGTCAGGCTTTCCAGCTGCGCCAGCGATTGGGCAATTGCGGCAGGGGTCAGCGCCTCCGGCTGGGCCAGCTCGTCGCAGGCCAGCTGACATTTTTCCAGCAGAGCATACTCCTTGTTTCGGTAAACCATCCGCTTGCCTACCTCGAAGCAATAGATATTCAGGAAAATCAGCGCCGCCAGCGTGACCGCTACATAGGTCATGGCGTAGAGAAATTGGGAGCTTCGGTATCGATGGCTGACGGGAACTCTACTTTCGGAAGTAATAGCCAACACTCCATTTCGTCAGGATTTGCTTCGGCTCCGCCGGATTCTCCTCCAGCTTTTCCCGCAGACGGCGAATGTGCACGTCAACGGTGCGGCTGTCGCCCCGGGCCTCGTCGCTCCACAGGGTGTCCCGCAGCTCCTCCCGGGAGAATACCTGGTTGGGGTGCTCCATCAAAAAGAGGATCAGGTCAAATTCCCTGGCAGTCAGCTCCACCAGCGTCCCGTTGCGGAAGGCGTTGCGGCTGTTCGGGTCCAGTGAGATAGCGCCGGCGCTGACCAGGTTTTCATTTTGCCTGGCTTGCTCCAGCCCGGAACGCCGGAGCAGGGCGCGGATGCGGGCCTTCAGCTCCAGGATCTGAAAGGGCTTGGTCAGATAGTCGTCCGCCCCGCAGTCAAAGCCCTCCAGCTTGGCCTCACTTTCGGATTTGGCCGTGAGCATGATAATGGGCACGGTGGAGAATTCCCGGATTTTCCGGCATGCTGTGAACCCATCCATCTGGGGCATCATCACATCCAGGATTACCAGCTCCGGCGCTTCCTCCCGCACCAGCCGGATCGCATCCAGCCCGGTGCTGCCGGTGAGCACCTGAAAGCCGTCGCTTTGCAGATTGAACCGTATTCCCTTGACCAGCAGCGCCTCGTCGTCCACCACCAGAATCTTCACGTAAAATCCCCCTTTGCGTGTCCGCCCGGAAGTATTCATTGACGGAGAAGAAAAAAACTGATATAATATTGGGCAAGTCCAGCTCGGACGGACAGATACCCTTTCGTCCGGCGGTTTCGACTATTATACACGATTTTTCACAGCCGGACAACCCCGGCATGCCATAATGAGGGAGAATTATGAAAAAACATTCCATCCTGATCCGTCTGGCCGCCCTGGCGCTGGCGATTGCCTGCGCGATTCCGACGGCGCATGCAGAGGAAGCGACGGAACAGACCCAATATGTGCCGGTGGATGGCCCGTCGTCCACCAACAATCTGGCCTATGGCAGCGTATGCATCCTGAACGGCTGCCGCACCATCGACAGCTTCGTGCCCCTGGACGGCACCGACCGTCGCCTGGATTCTGCCCAGGCTGCCTTTGCCTTTGAGCGCAACACCGGCACGTTGGTATATGCCTATAACCCGGACGCCAAGATCCCTCTGGGCGGCCTGGCCAAGCTGGTGCTGGCTCTGGTGACGCTGGAATACTGCGATATCAGCGAGGTGCTGACGGTGGCCAACAACAGCCGCTTTCCCACTGGCCAGGTTCACGTCAACCTGAAAAATGAGGAGCAGCTGACGGTGGAGGATCTGCTGAACTGTGTCATCCTTGGCAACGCCAGTGACGCCTGCGTTGTGCTGGCCGAACGGGTGGCGGGCAATTCCGAGGCCATGGTGACACTGATGAACAACCGCGTCCGCCAGATGGGCTGCACCAGCACGAATTTTGCCAATGTCTACGGCGGCGACAGCGGCAGCGCCTATACCACCGCCCGGGATATGGCACGCATCACCATAGAGTGCTCTAAAAATGACAAGCTCCTGGAGCTTATGAGCAGCTTGACCTATACCGTTCCCGCTACCAACCGCTCCGAGAAGCGCCTGGTTGAATCCACAAACTATTTTATTTACAGCAAAAATATCCCCAAATTCTATGATGAGAAGGTGACCAGCGGCTTCCAGAGCATGTCCCCTGTCAATGGCGCAAGCCTGGTCTGGACGGCAAATTACCACAATATGGATATGGTCTTTGTGGTGCTGGGCTGTACCCGTCAGTATTATGAGAACGGCTGGCAGGTGAAAATCTACGGTAACTTTGAAGAGGGCCAGTCCCTGATGAACTATGTGTACAATAACTTCAAGGCCACCCGCATTCTGTATAACGGCCAATCCCTGAAGCAGTTCAACGTCACCGGCGGCGACTGCGACGTGGTGGCGGAGCCGCACCTGGATCTGGATTCCGTTCTCCCCAGCGATGCCCATATGGACAGACTGATCATGGAGTATACCGACAAGGGCCTCACCGCGCCCATCACCAAAGGAGATATGATTGCCACCGTGGAGGTCTGGTATCGCAATACCTGCCTGCACGAGGCGGAGCTGTATGCCATGCAGGATGTGCGTACCTCCTCCAATTCCGGCCTGGATGTATTGGGCGGCGCGGACAGAAGCGGGTCGGAGTCCCGCCTGTCCCGGTATGCGCTGATCTTCTGCCTGGTGGTCCTGGTGCCTGTGGGCGGATACCTGGGCCTGAATTATGTGCTGCGCCTACGCCGCCGGGCCATGGTGCGCCGCCGCAGAGAGCGTAGAAGGAGGCGCGGCTACTGATGCTGGATTGGCAGGAACTGGAAGAGAAATGTCATGCCTGTCAGGGCTGTGGCCTGTGGGAGACAAGGCACAATGTGGTGTTCGGCGTGGGAAAGAAGGACGCCGATATCATGTTTGTGGGCGAAGGCCCCGGCGAGCAGGAGGACCTGCAGGGGGTGCCGTTTGTCGGACCAGCCGGGCAGCTGCTGGACGAAATGCTCTCCATCATCGATATCGACCGCACCAATTGCTATATCGCAAACATTGTCAAATGCCGCCCGCCCCGCAACCGGGATCCCCAGGAGCCGGAGCAGGACGCCTGCATCGGCTTCCTGCGCAACCAGTTTGCCCTGGTGCGCCCCAGGATCGTGGTGTGCCTGGGCCGGATCGCCGCCCGCCGCCTGATCGACACCAATTTCCGCATCACCCGGGAGCACGGCACCTGGACCAACCGCCAGGATACCTGGATGACCGCGATCTACCACCCCTCCGCCCTCCTCCGCGACCCCACCAAACGCCCCGAAACCTTCGACGACCTGCTCTCCATCCGCTCCAAGCTGCAGGAACTGCACATCCAGCTGTAAAAAAAGATTGACATTTTCCCCAAATGCCGGTATAATTAACTAGCTTCGTCAGAACGCTAGTGTAGCACAGTCGGTAGTGCATCTCACTCGTAATGAGAAGGTCGCCTGTTCGAGTCAGGTCACTAGCTCCAGAAAAACACCCGGTTTTCCAGTAAAACCGGGTGTTTTCATAACTTTTTGAGGCGATTTGAAAGACCCCAAAATTGGCTTGGCGTTAATTTGGCGTTATTTTTTTGAAGGATTCAAATTTTGGTGAAAAATAGACGCAACAGGACAGGAAAAATTGATTATTCCGCAAACTCGGAGAATACTGAACTTTTTTGGCTGCTTTTGATTCAATGATAACATGACGATTTCGAATGAAACCACAACTTTTCAGAAGATACCAAAAGTTGCTGAGCGCACCATTATTTGGCGTTATTTTCTATGATGGAAAGCTGGTTTCAGAGCCTCAACCATAAAACAAAGCAGGTAGGACATGAAATCCGACCTGCTTTGTGTTATACCTGAGCAATTATGCTTCGGTTTTGCAGAGCATATTTTCAAGAGCGTTGGATGCTGTGCGATCATTCTCTTTCAGGGCGTGGGCGTAGATGTTCATGGTCGTGGAAGCCTGTGCATGACCCAAACGGTTGGACACGGTACGGACATCCTGATGCGCGGCAATCAGCAAGGTTGCTGATGTATGACGCAATCCATGGAAGGGAATGTGCGGAAGCTGATCGGCTGGCTCCTTGCCTGCATTGTAGCGATCAATAGCATCCTGGAAGGTGGCATATGGTGTAGAGTAACTCATCATGGAGCCGTCAGACTGGGTAAAGAGCCAGTTATTGCCTTTCCAGTAGGCACCCAGCGATTCCTTTGTTTTGGTCTGCTCGACCATCAAATTGCAGAGCCGGTCTGTCAGGAATCTGGGGATGCTGACCTCTCGACGGGAGTTTTTCGTTTTCGGTGCTTTGCAGACCTGCTTGCCGTCCACCACTGCTGCGGCTTTGGTGACGCTGACAGTGCTGTTTTCGAAGTCAATATCAGACCATTGCAGCGCCAGCATTTCTCCTTTCCGCAGCCCAGAGAAGACCGCCAGATTAAAAAGAACTCTGAGCTGTTCCGGCATGGTTCTGGTCAGCGTGTAATCACCAACCTGATACTGGATGCCGGTATCATCCACCCGGCGATGGCCCCGTGTGTAGATTTCATAGGGCTTTTCAATGAAATCAAGGAAGCAGCCTACCTGTGCCGGTGTGAAGAACTTCAGCTTATCTGCAACATCCTCACCGTGGGTGCGAACCTTGTCACAGGGATTCCGGTTCAGGACTTCCCAGTCCACAGCGGTTTTGAGAATGGAGGACAGAACATTGGATGTTTTGGCAATGGTTCCCTTGCTGTAGCCTCCGGGCTTGCCGTCCCGCCGCACACCGCCTTTTGTCATGGACACATAGAAGGCGTTGACATTGTGGGGTTTGATTTCCGTCAGGATCATGTTACCGAGCATGGGAAGAATTTTGTCATCAATTTCTGCGTTGTACTTTTCCAGCGTACCTGGCTCAAGATTTTGAGAAGCGTATTCTTCTCTCCACCGGTCAACGAACTCTCGCAGGGTGGTTTTTTCTCCCGCCAGAACCAGCCCATTCTTTACACGGTTCTCAAAGTCGATGGCAAATGCCTGTACCGCCTTTTCCTTTTTCTTTGGTGACAGGTCTTTCGGGGGTGTAAAAGTGGTTGTTTCTCTTTTACGATGTCCGTTCAGGTCGAAACCAGCATATACGGAAATCTGGTATGTACCATTGCGTTCTCTGATTGTTGCCATTGTGTTGGCTCCTCCATTTCTTTTAGTTTATGCAATTACTATACCGAGAAAAATGGGGTTGCACCACTTTGTCAAGAACCGAACTTTTTTGTTGTAAAAAATTCGATTATTCGAAAAACTATTAGAGTTTTTCTACTCTACGGCGGTAACGCAAACAGGCTCAAACAGGGACAGCACCTGTTCGAGATTTATTAGATGCTTATTCCCACTTTTGATGGACGGGATCGTGCCATCGGCAATCAGCTTGCGAAGGGTATATTCGGTGATTTGGGTTTCGGGATCAAGCTGCTTGAAGTAGTCAGCTGCTTGTTTGATACTTCGGATTTTGCACATAATATTACCTCCGGTGTGATGGATATAGATCATCAAAGTCACATGAATGCGCTGGAAGAAAAGCTCCTCCAGCGCATGGTATCTGACGTTGATGTGGTAGCGCCGGTTGTTTGTCCGCATATAAACATACGAATTCCGGCGTTGCGTTTTTAAGATACCTTGATGTTACGTCCACCATTTTTGCCACGCACCCCTGGTGGAAGGAATGATACAAGCCGCCGTTGGCATGGCTGTCATAGCTCCACAGTACCGCTGCCCGATAGCTGGCGGATACCGCAGGGCTTCCCCCTAGTCCTTGGGAGAGCGTGAGCAAGTTTCATTGTCCCCTATGGATGTGTGATATGCCCAGAGTGCCACACTGGGCTTGGAGGTTGCGTAGATCGCTCGGATGGCTTCTTGAAAAGCATCTGTCATGGCGGCGCAACTCCTGCACATCCGCACAGGTGTTTGTGCTTGTACCATTGTCTGTTCAGTTTTCAAGGTTCAGGAAGGTCAGTGAAAACTCCCTTCACCTATCGTCAATTTTTACTTGGTTTTGGTCGTGCATTTTGAGGCAATCATGAAAATTTTTCTTTCGGCAGATTTAATGCTTGCTACAACGCAGGAGTGGACAAACCCTTCCTTCTTTGCGATACTGCGCACATTCTCCTTTTGGACACGATGAAGCCATAATCTTCGGAACTGCACCTCTGTGAGGGATTCTGCAATCACCTGAACCAGTTCCATTGCTTCCTGCACCTGTTCTTCGCGCTCCGTTTTGTAAAGCAGCATTTCTTCGGGAGAGGCAATGCTGCCAGCGCTGTCCCCGATAGTGTCAAGTTCCGCTATGTGCCGGTGAAAGTAGGAATCGGCATAGTCGGTTTCCTTGTAGTCGGCATCAGACCAGGACTTCCAGAATAGAAATTCTTCCTCAGAAAAAAAGTCTGCGCTGGTGATGTGGGTTATATGACCAGTGCTGTCACAGTATACGATGCTGTTCTGATTTTTCTTGTTCAGAGCGTAGTCACTCTTGTTATCAAACATTGTTTTTCCTCCGTTCAGATATTTGTTGGGAATCTGAACGGGGGCGGCGGAGAGCGGCAGCGAGGAAGGCGCAGAAAAACGCCCAGCCGATAAAATACCAGTTGGGCGCAATAGGGTGTATTCTGCTTAATTACGACACAGTATAGTACATACTCACTGCCGCAGTTGTCCTGTTCAGGGGACAGGCTTTTTTTGACAGGGATACTCCTATCGGACTACGGCAGTGGGCTATTATCAAGACGGCTTCCTCCTATGAGCCGCCAAACCTGATGAATCGCAAAAGAAAATGGCGGCTCTGAAAATCAAAGCCGCCGAGGGGGAAATTTTAGGCATGTAAAGTGACTGCCCAACAGCGGCTTTTTTTCTTTTCTGCCGCCGGGCAGATAGGAACTATAAAATGTTGGTTAAGTGCATATAGCAACATTCCACTAGAGAAATATGAAATATACAATGTAGGTGGGTGATGCAATATGGCGAAAATTGAAGATTGTCCTGGATTTGAAACTTTTGGGGCAGATGTAAAAGCGGCGAGAAAAGCAAAGCGTTGGGCGAGAAGAACCCTGGCGGAGATGGTCAGTATTGATTCCCGCTATCTCGCAAATATTGAAAACAAAGGGACGATTCCCAGTGTTCCTGTTGTGATTCAGCTTATCAGTATCTGCGGACTTCCTTCGGATCGTTACTTTAATTCGGCAATTATCCGTAGCGAAAGTGAAATGCGGCAGCGTATCAGCCATAAGCTGAAGCTGTGCCCAGAGACGTATTTGCCGATTATCGAAGGAGCTATTGACAGCGCAATTGAATTAGGCAAAACGGAGGATGAATAGACGCACCCTCCGTTTTGCCATCATCAATCTATCTTACTGATTGTTTCGGGAATTTTCTGCTGGGTGATTTTTGCATCTTTTCTATGAATTATCAATCTAGACTTTCAGATAATAAGGAAAAGCACTACAAACCAATATTGATTATTGCATCAGATTGTTCAGCGAATTCCTTACTATGTGTGACAACGATTACACATTTATTTCCACTATGAGCAATTTTCTTCAACACATCAATGACATCCAATGCCGTTGCCTCGTCCAGATTGCCTGTTGGTTCATCTGCCAGCAGCACTTTGGCATCGCTGGCCAGGGCACGGGCGATGGCTACCCGTTGTTGCTGACCACCGGAAAGCTGCAGGACGCTGCGGTTCCAGTATTCCTCTCCGATCCCCATGCTGCCCAGCAGTGCTTTGGGGTCGCCCTTGCCGCCCAGCTTTACATTTTCCAACGGAGTAAGATAGTCAATCAGATTGTAGCTCTGGAATACCAGAGAAATGTGGTGACGGCGGTGCTCTGCCAGGTCTTTCGTGGTGATGGGCTTTCCGTCATAGCAGATCTCTCCCTGAATGGGAACATCAAGCCCAGCCAAAAGGGAAAGCAGCGTCGTTTTCCCGGAACCGCTGGGGCCTAAGATGGCGTACAGCTTGCCGCATTCAAAGCCATAGCTTACATGATCCAGAATCAGCTTGTCGCGCTGCGATTTATAATAATAGGACACGTTCTTTGCTTCTAAAATCATGCGATCCTCCTTAACTTAGTTCACTCAGAATTTCCCGCGGCTTCTTTCGCAGAACAGGGATTCCGGCAATACCAATGGAAACTATTATCAGAACAATCACACCTGCGCCGCTGAACAGCCACATTTCTTCCGTGATTTTCACATCTACACCTATGACAGTTTGTTCCGCTTGTTGAGAGGCAAACATGACCTTGCCTGCGTCCCGATCCCTTTGGATTTCCGCCTGCTCTACTTGGGCGGCAATCAGATAATCTGCCGCTGCTTCCGAAGCTGCTGGGGCAAGGGCAACGGTGACGCCAAAGGACAACAGCGTGATGATCAGGGCTTCCATGAGAAATTGACCGATGACACTGACTTTCCGAAAACCAAGAGAGAGCAGAATGCCGATTTCCTGATTTCTGTTTTTCATCCAGAATAGAAATATCAGGAACAGAATGACAAAGCCAGCTGCAAAGGTTAGTACAATCAACACTTTGCTGATTTTCTCAAGATCATGGAAGTTGGATGACATGGTGGCGAGATTTCCGTTTCGGTCAATCAGGTCATATCGCTCCCAGTCAATGTCCGCAGCTTCCACCGCCGATTTCACAGCATCGTATTCATCCACATCTCCAACGCGGAAATAGGCGTGTTCAAAGCAGGGCTCGGTTTCGTTTTCTGCCTTTTCCGGGAAACGGAGGTCGGTGAAGATCACATTTTCTGAACGGTAAGTATCGCCGGACATCAGTGGCTGCATAAACTGCTGCGTTTGATAGATGCCGATAATGACCGCTTCCCAAATGGGTGCGTTTTCCGGGTCGTGGTAGTCGTTAAATTGCAGGGTATCACCGATATGAAGGCTGTTGCGCTGTGCCAGTTGTTCCGAAATCACGCACACGTTACAATCCTCCGTACCGATCATGCGCCCTTCTTTCACTGTCACATTGCCGGACAGAACATTGAAATCCAGTTCCATTTTTCGGTTTCCCAGCAGGGTGACGCCACGAATATCGTTATACTGGTCATTATCGGGATCTTCGATCCGGGTAAAGTTGACAGGATTGACTGGGGTGATTTTTGTTGTTACATTGTAGTCAGAAATACCTGGAACAGCAGCAAGTTTTTCGATGTCGTCCATAAGCAGGGAATCAAAGGAATTGTCGGCTCCCACATACCATTGGGTGCCGTAGGCGGTTTCCAGCTTACGAATGTAAACACCGTCCAACTCCCCTTCATCTAGATACCCCGGCTGATGGGTGATCTTGTCCGTCGTTTCTTCCAGCCGCTTTGTTCTGTTTGACTCATTGCCATCCAGCCGCAGACCGGCACCAACTGCCTGTCGGGTGGTGTCCTGAGTCTGAATGCTGGCATTTTGACAAGCCATACCACACAGAAGTGACAGGCTCACCGCAACGATCACAAGCAGAAGTAAACTGCTTTTGACTGGTTTGCGAAACATACTTCTCCAAGCTCTTTGAAAACTGTTCATGTTATCCCTCCATTCTGGCCAGGGTATCTCTCGGATTTGCCCGGAGTGTGGGAAATACCGACATGCCCACGGCGATCAGTACGATTGCACTTCCCAGAAGAATCAGTGTCAGCAAATGCGTGGGCTCCAAATGGGCACCTGTCATGCGTGCCAGATCACCTGTTGAAAAAAGGCTGTCCATAAGCCTCCGAGCAAACAATCCGCAGATCACAGTCGCTCCCAAAACCGATAGTACAAAAAGGGTCAGGCTTTCCGTCATTGCCTGCAAAAACAGGCTTCCCTTTGATACTCCAAGACTGATGAAAACAGCCATTTCTTTTGCCCGTGTCCGCATCCACATGCACAGCAGCAGGGAAACCACAATAACCGCTGTAGTTACGATGAGTGCCATCATTAGGACTGTCACGCGTGTTACTTGCTTTAAGGGAGCAATCATCTGCTGATACAGGGCATCCGAGGTTGTAATGCTGACGAAATCATCAACCAGCGGCTCCGCCTGTTCCCGCAGCGCATCCAGACTGTCAGGATCAGAAGTATAAACGGAGACCGAGCAATAGCCGGCCGTGTCAAATAGCGTTTCAAACATACTGTGATCGACATAGAGCTGGTTTTCAATCCGGTATGCTGCTGCCACATTGTCCTCCTGCCTGCGCTCCATACCTGAAAAGAAAATTCCGATAATCTCGCCGGAGGCGGTATCTCCGGTTTCTGTTTCCAGCGTGATTGTATCGCCGATTCCAAGACCATTCGCCTGGGCAAGAATGGAATTGATTAAAATGCCGTTCTGGGCATCCGTAATATGGGTTCCTTCCAGCAGACGGTACTTCTCTTGGGCAAACAGCCCGTCAATTTCTGTATTGTCACAGGAATGAAGTGTAACGGGCAGATTCAACGGGTCGGCACTTTCTTTTTTAATGATCGGAGAAAAATCGGCAGGATATGCTGTGCTGCTTGCCGTGCGGTTGATTTTCGTCACAGCAGGCAGTGACAGCAAATGGGAAACAGTTTCGGAAGAAATGCTGTTTTGCCCTCGCCGGTCCTCTAAAATGATCTTTGAACCTGTTTTTTCACGGATAGAGCGATTGACACTTTCCGCCGTTTGCAAGATCATAGCAGCGCACAGAATCAGCGTGCTAATAGCCAGAAAACAGGAAAATAGAACAATGCTTTTTCTTTTCTTTCGCCGAAGGTAGCAATAGGCACGTTGATAAAATGCCATAGACTTACCCCATAAGTCTGTAAAGGAAAACCCGATCTGCGTGAAGCACATTGTCACTGTCATATTCGCCGCAGATGATCAAAGTTGCCTGCTTCTTCACATCGCCCACGGTGGCGGTTTCATAGCGGACTTCTCCGGTTTGCGGATTGGAATAGGCGTACTGGAAGGTGCAGCCGCTGTCATAGGACACCGAAACTTGCTCCCAGTTATCTTCATATCCCGGTGCTGGCATTGCTGCCACATCCCCCTCTTCATGGGTCGGGGCTACGGTGCAGCCGTCCTCTGTAAATGCAGAAACGGTTCCGTTCAGCTTGGAAATCGCAAACAGTTCGTCTCCGCTGGCAGGATTGCCGGGTGCTGCTGTCTCAGTGGACGGTGCGTCCGGTATATGCTCCGTTTCTGCTGGTGTTTGTGATACGATTGCCTTAACATTCTTCTGATGTGACGGTTTTAAGCATCCGGCGATGATGATCACAACAAGGATTGTCAGCAGAAAAACAATGACTTTTCGATACATGGTATAAAACCTCCTTTTTGATTTCGGAGCGATCATACCATGCAGGCTCTTGAAAAGTCCTGTAAGAATTCAGGGTATCCTTGCGCATTCTTAAAAGTTTTTTAGAGAATCCTGTGATATAATGAAACCGAAAGGAGGGCTTTCCATGAGGCTTTTATTGGTGGAGGACGATCAGAATCTCTCAGACGCCATTGCAGAGCAGCTGCAAAAGGAAGGTTATATCACCGACTGCTGTTATGATGGGGAAACGGCGCTGCACTACGCTCTGAATCCCGAATATGGCTATGACATTGTTCTGCTGGACAGAATGTTGCCCATTATTGATGGACTGACTGTTTTGAAAGCCATGCGGCAAAAGCAGATATTTACGCCTGTGCTGATTCTCACCGGGCTGGGAGAGCTGGAGGATAAAATTGAAGGACTGGACTGCGGTGCGGACGATTATCTGGTGAAGCCCTTTCATATCCGGGAGTTGCTGGCGAGAATCCGGGCTTTGACCCGCCGCCCAGTAGAGATTCAGGAGAGAAAGACTATCACGGCATATGGTTTGGTGCTGGATGCCGAATATCGGCGGCTAACCTATCAGGGAAAGTCTGTAATCCTAACCCAGAAGGAAACAAATCTCATTACTGTATTTCTGGAGCAGCCGGATATGGTACAGAGCCGAAGCCAGCTTCTTTGGAAGGTCTGGGGAGGCAATGCGGAAGTGGAGGACGGAAATGTGGATAACTACATCCACTTCCTGCGAAAGCGCCTCCGGGAGCTTGGCTGTAAGGTCAGCATCAAGACCGTCTATGGTGCCGGGTATCGTTTGGAGGAGACACCATGATTGAAAAGTTGAGGAAAAAGCTGATGGTATTGTTTCTCACCAGTACCATGCTGATCTTCACCGCTGCTATGTTGGTCATGGCTGGCAATACTGTGTCTCAGATTCGCAGCGCGGAAATTCAGTACGGGAATAATCTGGCAGACAGTATTCTTGAACAATTCGGCAGCAGGACTTTGGATTTTTCTGTTTACACCAAATCCAATGCCATGGTGCGCCTGTCTGACGGCACCACAACACAATCCAGCCCGGAATGTTTTCCTACACCATTGGAAGTTCTGATTGAACGGACGAAGGAATCCGATTCGGTTCTTTCCATGCAAGAGGAAGCTGCCGAAAACGGTGCCTATGGCAAATGCCGCACGGTCTATGCCATTTCCGGGAATCAGAAAGATGGGTATTACGCAATCCATAGTACCGTCCATAATGGCAAGACGATGGTGCTTGACCTGATATTGTTTTATCCCAGAGCTTCACTTTGGGAGACACTGAAAAACGGCTGCCATTTATATCCTGTTGTTTGGCTGGGAGTATTTGCTCTCATGTATTTTCTCAGCCGCTTTTTGATTGGAAAGGCAGTAGAACCGGTGGAGGACACCATGAAAAGTCAGAAGGAATTCATTGCATCGGCGTCCCATGAACTGAAAGCGCCATTGGCTGTGATTCAGGCGAATGCGGAAATAATGGAATCCAGCCAGAAACAGAAGATCATTCTGGACGAGTGCAGCCGGATGAGCAAGTTAGTTCAATCCATGCTTGCTCTGGCCTCCAGTGACGCGGGAAACTGGAAAATGGATATCCGGGAGACTGATGTGGATACTCTGCTGATCGAAACCTGGGAGCAGTTTTCTGAAAGCGCAAGAAAGAAGAATATCTGCTTGAACCTGGACATCGAAGATCATTACCCCAAGATTCACTGCGATAAAGAGCGAATCAGCCAGGTCTTGGGGATTCTGCTGGATAACGCCATGACCTATTCCAGCCCCGGACAGACCATTGAAATGGGAGTCAAGGTGCTGCCCCAAAAGCTCGCTTTTTTCGTCATTGACCATGGTCCTGGCATTGCAGACGCTGAGAATGAAAAAGTGTTTGAGCGGTTCTATTCCGGCGATCCATCAAGAACGGACAAAAGTCACTTTGGACTGGGATTGAGTATTGCGCAGGAGATTGTAAGGCTGCATCATGGTACGATCCGATTAACAGACACTCTGGGCGGCGGCTGTACATTTGAGATTGTGCTTTCTATTTAGTGTTTTATCGGATTCACTCATTTTGCTTGAGTACAACCAGCTCCCCTTATTCCTGTTCATTGGAATGATTAAAGATGAAAAGCGAAACGGAGGTCGTATGATTGCGGCCTCCGTTTTACTGCAAATTTTAGGTGGGTATGCATGTCACCCGAAGCCGCTGGCACCGGGTTTCAATTTCTTCTTCCTCCTGCTCAGTCAGATCGTCCCGCTCATTCCCCAGGAGTTCTGATTCCAGAAAACTGGAATAAACTCCCAGCAGCGCATCCAGCATATCTTCCGGTGTTACCAAAAGCTCTGCGCTGTACCACTGGTTCCTGTGTGCGTCCCATGCCAAAAGCGTGTAGCCGTGGCTGGTGAAAACGATTTCATAAAGGGGGTCTTCTCGGAGTATATCTTCAAAGACATTCAAAACTCTTTCAAAAGTCAGCATAATGGTCCTCCTGCTTCAAATTAGGTATTGCTCTTGCGAAAATTGTTTCCATAGTTTGTGAATATCATGCACCTATAGAGAATGTCGTCACTTTCATCGGCCTATTTCATTTTTGACACAACGCTTTAATTATGCAACAAAAATTTAGTAGCGATATGGTTTCAGAGCGAACTGATGATCAAACATCGTTTTCTATATTATGCTGCATTCTATCGAGAAACACAAGGATGTGAGCATGAGTGCAAAGTGTAAGTAATAATCATCGGGAAAAAATAAGCCTGCTCCCCATATTTCAGGGGAAGCAGGCTCTGCGTCATGCGTCTGGCTCGTTTGCCTGTC
>ENA-OUQC01001009-OUQC01001009.1-human-gut-metagenome-genome-assembly--contig:-NODE-1009-length-16322-cov-5.257700_pt1 | contig 16322 bp, 17 predicted proteins | sample MGYA00237942_ERZ548815 | MGnify/ENA primary metagenome ERZ548815 (study PRJEB26490, sample SAMN05194722) | human gut metagenome | biome: terrestrial biome; feature: human-associated habitat; material... | reverse complement strand
AAAACAAAAACTCCTGTCCCGGCAATTACAAATTGCTGGGACAGGAGCATAGCTTCCTGTGGTGCCACCCGGCTTGACGCTTGCGCGCCCACTCATGCGTACCAACATACGCTGACGTTTGTTCACGGAGCGTCGCCTCCGTCTCACATACTCCAGAGCTGCCTCTGTTTCCGCTTGCCCTCAGAAGTCCATTCGTCTTTCGCCTTTTCTGCTGCGATCCCACCATCCGCAGCTCTCTGTAAGAACGGTCTGAAAGAGTACTCACTCTTCTTCAACGGTTTACGGCATCATACCACAGTGTCTTCGCGTTGTCAAGCGGTTGATCTGCGATTTTTCTCAAAGCCGCGCAACGCCTGTTTTTCTCGCCGCCTCTGCGACTGCCTTTGCAACGGCAGGGCCGACACGGTGGTCAAACGCCTTCGGAATGATATAGTCTGCCGAAAGCTCCTCGTCGGAGATCAGCTCTGCCAGCGCGTGCGCGGCGGCGACCTTCATCTCCTCGTTGATATCGCCTGCGCGCACGTCGAACGCGCCGCGGAAGATGCCGGGGAAGGCCAGCACGTTGTTGATCTGGTTGGGATAGTCGCTGCGGCCGGTGGAGACCACCCTGGCCCCGCCCGCCTTGGCGTCGTCGGGGAAGATCTCCGGCGTGGGGTTGGCGCAGGCAAAGATGATGGCGTCCTTGTTCATGGTCCTGACCATTTCGGTGGTAACGGTGCCGGGAGCGGACACGCCGATGAACACGTCTGCGCCCACCAGCATATCGGCCAGGGAACCGTCCTTGCGGCCCAGGTTCGTGACCTGTGCCATCTCCTCCTTGATCCAGTTCAGGCCCTCGCGGCCCGGATAGATGGCACCCCTGCGGTCGCACATGGTGATATCCCGGAAGCCCGCCGCCAGCAGCAGTTTCACAATGGACACGGCGGCGGCGCCCGCCCCGGAGGTGACGATTCTCACGTCCTCCTTCCGCTTGCCCACCACCTTCAGCGCGTTGGTCAGGCCCGCCAGGGTGATGACGGCGGTGCCGTGCTGGTCATCGTGGAAAATGGGAATGTCGCAACGCTCTTTCAGCTTGCGCTCGATCTCGAAGCAGCGGGGAGCCGAAATGTCCTCCAGGTTGATGCCGCCGAAGCTGCCGGAGATGTTGTAAACGGTTTCCACAAATGCGTCTACATCCTTCGTCTTCACGCACAGCGGCAGCGCGTCCACATCGCCGAAGGCCTTGAACAGCACGCATTTGCCTTCCATGACCGGCATACCGGCCTCCGGGCCGATGTCGCCCAGGCCCAGCACGGCAGTGCCATCGGTGATGACGGCGGCCGTATTCCAGCGGCGCGTGAGCTCATAGCTCTTGTCGGGATCCTTCTGGATCTCCAGACAGGGCTGCGCGACACCGGGGGTGTAGGCGAGGGACAGGTCGTCCTTTGTCTTGACCGGCACGCGGGTCACCATTTCGATCTTGCCCTTCCACTCTGCGTGGAGCCGGAGCGATTCCTTTGCGTAATCCATGATACCCCTCCTCTTGTTTGTCTTATCATTTCAGGAACCTCTGAATCGATCGTCCGCGGCCGGACAGCGAGTCCTGCCGACTTGCTTCAGAGCTTCCTAAGGTTGATGGAAAAATTATAGCACTTTTTCTACAAGAAATAGAAATACGAATTGAGCATTGACTATATACAAAATTCATATATCCCCCCAATCATAAAGGAGGTTATTTTGTGAATATTAGCTATGACTGCTACCGCGTTTTTTACTACGCCGCAAAGTACAGGAGTTTTTCCAACGCCGCCGCCGCGCTCCACAACAATCAGCCGAACATCTCGCGTATCATCCGGCGGCTGGAATCCGAGCTGCGCTGCGCACTGTTCTTCCGTTCTCCCCAGGGGGTGCGGCTGACGCCGGAGGGGGAAAAGCTGTATGCCCATATTTCCCTTGCCTTTGAAAACATCAAGGCTGCGGAGGATGAGATCTCTTCCGACCAGAGCCTGCAAAGCGGCGTGGTGCATATCGCGGCCAGCGGCCTTGGCCTGCGCAGCTGCCTGCTGCGGGTGCTGGAGCGGTACCGCAGCGAATACCCCTACGTCCGCATCTGCCTCATCAATAATTTCACCCAGCGGGACCTCGCCGCCGTGCAGAACGGCCTTGCCGATTTTGCCCTGGTGCCCGATGTTGCCGACGCTCCCGATTCCCTCATCAGGAAACAGGTGGGCCAGGTCCGGGAGGTCCCCATCTGCGGCTCCGCCTTTTCCGAGCTGACAAAAGGAAATGTGACCCTGGCGCAGCTTGTGGATCTCCCGCTGATCAGCCTGTCCGAGGGGACCTCGACCTACAACTTTTACGCGGACTTCTTCCTGCGTCACGGCCTGCCATACAGCCCCGATGTGGAGGTGGCGACCATCGATCAGGTGCTCCCGGTGGTTCGCTGCAACCTGGGCATCGGCTTTGTCCCGCATGAGATGCTGGTGGGCTCGTCGGAGCAGACCGGCATCTACCCGCTTACGCTGGAAGAGCCGATCACGCCCCGGAGCATCTGCCTGTTCCGAAGAAAAAATCAGCCCCTCAGCATTGCGGCCAGGCGGCTGGAGCAAATGCTGCTGAGCGACTTCTGCCGCGGGGGGACGGACGAGGGACCGGCGGAATGACTCTTATAAATGTATCAGGGGCCTCAGCCATTTTCCGGCTGAGGCCCCTGCGGTATGCCTATTTTTTACAAACCAGGCAAAGCCAGCCTGTGTCGTTTTTGCCCAGCATAATATGGGAAAAGCCCGCACTTTCCAGGGCTGCTTTCAGCTGCCCGGCGGTGTGGAGCCGCATCCCTTGGATTATGTCGGTCCATTTTTCGTCCCCCGGCTTTTCGCCGTCCAGCTCGTTGCAGATCAGAAAGCTGCCGCCGGTTTTCAGCACCCGGTACACCTGGGCGAAGGCTTCGCCGATGTCGGGCCAGAAGTAAACAGTTTGATACTATTTCCTGATTAAAATCTTAATTTTAATCAGGAAGGCATCGCCTGACGGCGCTGCCTGTTTTGTGATTTATAAGGAAAGAAATCACAAAACAAGTCTCATATGAACTCCATGCCCTTCAGGCAATTAAAATCTTTTTTTAAAGATTTTAATTGGAGTTCAGTATCAAAAGCGGTGACCAGGTCAAAGGCCCCCTCGTCAAAGGGAAGCGCCATTACGTTTCCCCGAAGGACTGTGCAGCGGCCCTTTCCAATTGCGGCCCGGGCCGCCTTTCGGGACTTCTCCGCGCTGACGGCGGAATGGTCAATGCCTGTGACATGACCTTGGGGACATTTTTCCAGCAGCCGCCGGAAATTCGCTCCGCCGCCGCAGCCGATATCCAGACAGGCGGCGTCATTGGGCACCTGGATATGAGAGAAGCCCCATTTTGCCATGGGCGTATGGCCCGCGTTCATCATGCTGACCATAAGTCTCCCGGCAAGGCCCTCTGGTTTGCATGTATTCTGGAAAAAAGACATATCTATCCTCCTTACTTAGTTAGCATAGACTAACTGAATTATACACCAAAATGCCGCTTGCCGCAATCCCTTTTCTCGGGTGCGGGGGCGATTTATTTGGGCTGCACGGGGATGGTGATCTCTGTTACGAATTTTTCCGTGTCGCTGGTCAAGCCCTGGTCGATGATGGTGATCTCCCGGGAGAAGCCGCAGATTTCCAGGCCGTTGGCCTGCATGTATTGGGCCAGACGCCGGTACTGCTCCAGGGACTGGAGATGATGGCCCCGGAAGCGCACCCGCACACAGGGGGCGGCGGGGAGGCGCATGGCGTCGCCGTCGAAGCGGTCTGCCTCGTCCAGCAGGAGAAACACGCCATCGTAGTGCTCATAGCGCTGCGCCTGCGGTCACCGGCGCCCACCGCCTGCCCGATGCTGACGGTGTTGCCTTAACATTCACAAAAGGTTTACGCACGTAATTGCTGTATGTGTCGCTGCCCTGGAAGAAGAAAAATAAAGTTGAAAACAGGGGAGAAACCTTGTAGAATAGAGGCACAATTACCGACAAACGGGAGGAAACATATATGGCAGTCAATTTTAATGAGAATTCCACATGGAACCTGAAGCCCATTCGGGTGGAGGCGGTCCGCAATGATGTGATGGGGCTTTTGATCGAGGGGGAGGACGTGGTCATGGCGTTCCAGACGGTGCGCGACCAGCTGGTGTTTACCAACAAGCGGATCATTGCCATTGATGTGCAGGGCATCACCGGCAAGCGGAAGTCCTTCAGCTCCATGCCTTACTCCAAGGTTCAGTATTTCTCCATCCAGACTCCCGGCTTTGCCGAGCTTTTCTCGGATACGGAGCTGATTCTCATGTTCTCCAACGGCTTTACGGCCACCTTTGAGCTGCGGGGCAGCGTGGACATCGGCCTGCTGGGCCGGGTGATCTCCAAGTACGTACTGGACTGAGCGAACAGCCGGGAAAGAACGCATGGAGACGAAGGAATCCATTCTGCGCCGTGTATTCGGCTACGCCGCCTTCCGGGGCGGGCAGGAGACGCTGATCGACGGGGAGCTGGCCGGGCGGGATGTGTTCGGCGTCATGCCCACCGGCGGCGGAAAAAGCATGTGCTACCAGCTCCCGGCGCTGATGCTGCCGGGAATTACTCTGGTCATCTCGCCCCTGATCTCCCTGATGCGGGATCAGGTGATGGCGCTGAAAAACGCGGGGGTCGCCGCTGCCTATGTGAACAGCTCCCTGACGGTGCAGCAGATCCGCCTGGTGTACCGCAACATCCGGGCGGGGATGTACAAGATCATTTACGTGGCCCCGGAGCGGCTGCTGACGGACGGCTTCCTGGAGACGGTCCAGAGCTGCCGGGTCTCTATGGTGACAGTGGACGAGGCCCACTGCATCTCCCAATGGGGGCAGGATTTCCGCCCCAGCTACTTAAAAATTGTGGACTTTTTAAAGCTCCTGCCTGTCCGCCCTGTGGTGTCCGCCTTTACGGCGACGGCCACGGAGCGGGTGCGGCGGGACGTGGAGGAAACGCTGGGCCTGCAAAACCCGCTGCGGGTCATCACCGGCTTTGACCGCCCCAACCTCCGCTTCGAGGTGCGCCGCCCGCCCAAAAAGCCGGATGCCATCCTGGAGCTGGTGGGCCAGCGCCGGGGGAAGTCCGGCATCATCTATTGCTCCACCCGGAAAAATGTGGAAAAGGTGTGCGAACTTCTGCGCGCCCACGGCTTTCCCGCTACCCGCTACCATGCGGGCCTGAGCGACCAGGAGCGCCACGACAATCAGGAGGACTTCCTCTATGACCGGGCCCCCATCATGGTGGCCACCAATGCCTTCGGCATGGGCATCGATAAATCCAATGTCTCCTACGTCATTCATTATAATATGCCCCAGAGCCTGGAAAATTACTACCAGGAGGCGGGCAGAGCCGGGCGGGACGGCGCGGCAGCGGAGTGCATCCTGCTCTATTCCGCGGGGGACGTGGAGACGGCCCGGTTCCTGATCCTTCACCCCAGCGGGCCGGAGGAGGAGCCCGCCTCCCAGGAGCAGGTGCAGCGGGATCTGGTTCGGCTGGACCAGATGGTGGAATACTGCAAGACCCAGGGCTGCCTGCGCGGGTATATCCTGGATTATTTCGGTCAGAGCCATGCGGAGCGCTGCGGCAACTGCGGCAATTGTGACCTGGAGCTGGAGGAGCGGGACATCACCGCGGAGGCCAGAGTGATCCTGGACTGCGCGGCCCACATCCGGCAGCAGCTGGGTTATTCCCTGGGCCTGGTCGCCCTCCGGCGGGTGCTGCTGGGCAGCCGGGAGAGCCGGGTGCTCCAGCTCCGGCTGGACCGCCTGCCGGAGTACGGCGCACTGCACCGGGTGGGGAAAACCGCCCTGGGACAGATGATGGAGGCGCTGCTGGCCCAGGGCTATCTGTATGCCGACCCGGAGCACCGGGCGGTCAGCCCGACGGAAAAGGCGGCCCCGGTGCTGCGCGGAGAGCAGGCGGTTTCCATGCAGGTGGAAGCGGAGCGGAAGACGAAAAAGACAGCCGTCCGTACCGGCACGCCGGCGCAGCCTGTGGATGAAGCGCTGTATACGGCGCTGAAAAATCTCCGCTTCCGCCTGGCAAGGCAGGAGCATATGCCCGCCTATATTGTCTTTTCCAACGCGACCCTGGAGGACATGGCCCGCAGACATCCCCAAAACCTGGAGGAATTCCTGCAAGTCAGCGGCGTGGGCAGCACCAAGGCCCAGAGGTACGCGGATGCGTTCCTGGCGGAGATTCACAGGTATGACAGCGAAACAGAGCCATCGGCCAATTAAGGCAACACCGCGCAATTGTGTCTGCGAGCCGCAGCTGTCTTTTTGCCCCACTTCTTCAGTTTGAAAAACGAGAAATATTGCGCAGCCGTTGCCAGCGTAAGCTGGCTTACGGATGCGGCATACCCCTTGCGGGTACATACAGTATTCCTTCGTTTTCCAAACTTTGAATTGAGCCAAAAATCCAGGCTGGGGCTTCTTGCCAAGTGGTGTGCCCCAGCGCGACCAAGACGGAGTTCGAGATCGGCTTCGGCAGAACACAGGAGCGGGTCGATGCCTCCAACTGGGAGACCCCGGAGGATGTGGCCCAGGGGATCCTGTATGCCTGCCTGGCAGGCGACACTGTCTGGGAAATCAGAATGAGATAAGAGAAAACAGGAAAGATAGCAGACAGGGAACCGGCACAGTCCGTTCCGATTCCCTGTCCTGCGGGCATGGTTATTTCGCTTCCAGATGCTCCAGCTTTTCCAGGCGGCGGACGAACTCCGCCTCGCCGGAGAATTCGGCGCCAAGGAAGCTGTTGATCACCTCAATGGCGGTATAGTAGCCAATCACCTCGCCGCCAAGAGCAAGAATCTGCACATTGTCATGCTCGACGCACTGGTGGGCGCAGTAGGTGTCGTGGCAGAGAGCGGCGCGGATCCCCTTGATCTTGTTGCAGGCGATCACAGCGCCGCAGCCGGTGCTGCAAAACATGATGCCCCGCTCGGCTTTCCCGGAAAGGATCGCACCGCAGATCTGCTGGGCGATGTCCGGGAAATCTACCATGTCGGTGGAGTAGCACCCGTAATCAATGATCTCGTGATTTTTTTCGAGATAGGGGAGCACCTGCATTTTCATCTTATAGCCGCAATGGTCGGACCCAACGGCAATTTTCATAATGGTTCCTCCTTTTTGGAACACGTATCAGCGGATACGTCTTTTATGGGGTATCATCTTCGTATCAGAACAGTGTGCAGGCGCAGTAGTGGTGCGGCGCGATCTCCTTCAGCGGGATCGCCGCCTCGCGACACTTTTCGGATGCATAGGGGCACCGTGCCGCAAAGCGGCAGCTGGGCTTGGGCTCAATGGGACTGGATACCTCGCCGGTCAGAAGCTCCCGGGTCTTGCCCCGGCCGGAAAGGTCGGGCTGGGGGATGGCAGCCAGCAGCGCCTTGGTATACGGATGGGTGGGGTGGGCAAACAGCTCTTTCTTATCGGCATACTCCACCACTTGTCCCATGTACATGACCATGATATCGTGGCTGATGTGCTTGACAACGAACAGGTTGTGGGTGATGAACATGTAGGCAAGCTGCTTCTGGTCCTGCAGGTCCATCAATAGGTTCAGGATCTGGGCCTGAATGGACACGTCCAGCGCGGAGACCGGCTCATCGCATACGATGAATTTGGGATCCAGCGCCAGCGCCCGGGCCAGACCCACCCGCTGCCGTCGCCCGCCGTCCAGCTCGTGGGGCCTGTCGCACATGTCTTCCCCATTCTGGTAGCGTCCGATCCACTTGTACCCGGTGGGCCGGCTGATCCCATACTCGCGGCACAGAGCGCTGATGCTCTCATCCCCCATGACCGCGCGCGCTACAAATTCTTTCCTTTTTTCGTCCACAGTTTTTCTCTCCCATGGCATACAAGCACTTCCTTTTTCCTTTGTTTTGTACGCCGTTATTTTAATGAAAACTGTAAACGTTCTCCCCGAACAAACTGTAAACAATCATACCAGTCTATACAGCCCACATCGTCCCGAGACCTCACGGAATCACCTCTGCACGTTGAATGATACGGGGTAATGGGATAACAGCACAACATTTTCCCATTCAACCGGGCATGGAAATAAACCGAGTCGGCACGGGACAATGTGGGCATCGTCCCCTACAAACAAATTCGCAGTTCATGCGATTGTCGTGGCTTTTCACGCGGAATCCTTGACAAAAGGCGCAATTCCTGTATAATAAACACAATCACTTTTTTGAAAGGAAGGAAGCAATATGGACACCGACGGCGGCGACTATCCCAGTAACGAACCTGTCCGCCATCTGTTTTTGAGAGCATATCTGCGCTGCATCGAGTAGGGCGGATGTGCTTTTTGCGCGTTATGTGCACCGTTTACAAAAAACAGATGACTGAAAAGGAGTTACATACTTTGTCTACAACGACCTGTATATTCATTATGGCAGTGTGCCTGCTGCTGTCCGCCTATTTTTCCGCGACGGAGACAGCTTTTTCCTCCGCCAATTCCACCCGCCTGAAGATGCTGGCGGAAAAGGGGAACAAACGGGCCGCCCTGGCCTGCAAGCTGCTGGAGCAATATGATAAGCTGCTGTCCACCATTCTGATCGGCAATAACATTGTCAATATTCTCATGGCCTCCATCGGCACGGTGCTGTTCGTCAAGCACTACGGCGATGCGGGAGCCACCATCTCTACCGTGGTGGTCACGGTGGTGGTGCTGATTTTCGGCGAGATCTCCCCCAAGAGCGTGGCCAAGGACTGCGCGGAGAAGTTCGCCATGTTTGCTGCCCCGTTCCTGCGGGTGCTGATCTGGATCCTGATCCCGGTGAACTGGCTGTTCTCCCTGTGGAAGAAGCTGCTGGCCAAGGTATTCCACCTGAACGCTGACAGCAAAATGTCCCAGGAGGAGCTGCTGATGCTGGTGGATGAGGTGCAGCAGGACGGCGGCATCGACAAAAACGAGGGCGAGCTGCTGAAAAATGCCATCGACTTTTCCGAGCAGCAGGCTCAGGACATCCTGATCCACCGGGTAGACCTGGCCGCCCTCCCCGTCACCGCCAGCAAGGAGGAGGTGGCGGAGATGTTCACCGAGACAAAATATTCCCGCCTGCTGATCTATCAGGATTCCATCGACCATATCCTGGGCACAGTGCACCAGAAGGATTTCTACGTTGGCTGCGGCATCACGGATAAGCCCCTGCCGGAGATCATCGCTCCGCCTCTGTTTGTGCTGGAAAACGAGCCCATCAGCCAGCTGCTGAAAAAGCTCCAGCAGGCCAAGACCCATGTGGCCGTGGTGGTGGACGAATACGGCGGCACCTGCGGTATTGTCACTATGGAGGATATTCTGGAGGAGCTGGTGGGTGAGATCTGGGACGAGCACGACGAGGAAGAGGTGTTCATCCGCAAGACGGCGGACGACGCCTATCTGGTGGACGCCGGAATGGACTTTGAGGACTTCGCCGCCTATTTCCACCTGAAAAGCGATTCCGAGATGGTATCCGTCAGCGGCTGGGTCATGGAGCAGTGCGGCCAGGTGCCGGAGGTGGGAGACAGCTTCACCTTCGCCAATTTGCAGGTGACGGTGACCGGGGTGGACAACCACCGTATCGAGCAGATCCGGGTCACCCGGCTGGCAGAGACCCCGACGCCGGTGAAGGAGTAAAAACGAGATGGAATATAAGGTTTTTCACTTAAAGGATACGTTTCCTGCCCTGGGCGCGGCGGATGCTGACCCGACGCTTGCCGTCTACCTGCCGGATAACCTCAGCGAAATGGGCAGGCAGGCGCAGCTTCGCCCCTGCCTGCTGGTCTGCCCCGGCGGCGGCTATGTGATGTGCAGCCAGCGGGAGTCGGAGCCGGTGGCGCTGAATTTCCTGCCGGAAGGCTACAATGTGTTCGTGCTGACCTATTCTGTGGCCCCCCACCGCTTCCCCACCCAGCTGCGGGAGGTAGCGGCCGCCATGGAGCTGATCTACGCCAACGCCGCTGCCTGGCACTGCGATACGGAGCGGGTGGCCATCATGGGCTTCTCCGCCGGGGGCCATCTGGCGGCCCACTATTCCACCTGCTTTGACTGCCCTCAGGTGCGGGAGATCTTCCCGGACAGCAAGGGCGTCCAGGCCACGGTGCTGGGCTATCCCGTGATCGCGGCGGATCCCAAGGTGGCCCACCTGGGCAGCTTTGAGAACCTGGTGGGCCACAGCCCCCTGACAATGGAGGAAATCGAATTCTTCTCCTGCCACGCCCACGTGACCGAAGGTACCCCGCCGGCCTTCCTGTGGCACACCGCCCCGGATGACTGCGTGCCGGTGATGAACAGCCTGCTCTATGCCCAGGCGCTGGCAGAGCACGGTGTGCCCTTCGCCCTGCGGGTCTATCCCCGCGGCGGGCACGGCCTGTCCACCGTGGACGACCAGACCAACGGCCCCCTGGAGCCGCCGGTGACCCTGGCCGCCGACTGGATCCCCGCCGCAAAGCAGTGGCTGCGGATTACCTTGGGTAAGGGGGCAGCGCAATGAAGGACTCCTTCATGCAGCAGGCTGTCCGGGCCTATTTTGAAGGCTGGCTCCGCAAGGACATTGGGGTGGTGGAGCGCACCTTCTCAAAGGACGCGGTCTACACGGAGTGCTACGGCCCGGAGTACCACGGGCTGGAGCAGATTCTGCGCTGGTTTGCCGACTGGAACCAGAAGGGGACGGTGCTTCAGTGGCGCATCCGGCGAATGCTGGAGCAAGGACGCACCGTGACGGTCCAATGGTTTTTTGAATGCGACTACGACGGCACCGTCAGCGCATTCGACGGCGTATCCGTCATTGATTTTGACGAGGCGGGCAAGATCTGCCGCCTCAGCGAATTCCAATCCAAGGCGGAGCATATCTATCCCTACGAATGACCTGTTGGCCCTCCAAACAGGGAACGATCACGGGCGCGCTGCGTTCCAGGCAGCGCGCCCGTGATCGTTTTATGCTTCCTTGTGGTAGATCACCACATCTTGATTTTGGGTGGGGCAGCGGACGTAGCCGTTGGATTCCAGAAGGGCGGTGAGATTAACGAAGCCGTTGCTCTGGCCGTCGGTGTTGTACTTTCGGTAGTCGCTGGCGGACCGGGCGTTCAGGGCCACATATTCTGAACGCAGCACGTGCTCCAGCGAACAGTAGCGCAGGTCATACAGAAATTTCCGTTGGGAGAGGTCAACGGTATAGAAGGTGGTGGCGCAGACGCTGGCATCCTCCGGGATCTGGGACAGACTGTCCCGGACGCTTTGGTAGTATTCTCGGTACTGGATGCACTGGGCGGGATAGCTGATGCCTCTGGGCAGCACGGTGGCGGAAAAGCAGCCCAGGCTGATCGCCGCGGCGCATACCAGCACAGCCAACCGGCGGCGGGGGAGGCGAATGTCTGCCAGATTCACGATGGTCAGGTAGATCAGCAGGGCCGTGGAGCCAAAGGTATACTGATAGTAGATGCTGTACTGATAGGTGTAGTCCGACATGAGATTCATCAGCAGATAGGGAATCAGCAGGATAAACCGCTCATACCGCCGGGTCAGCAGTGGCAGCCCCAGCAGCGGCCCCATGGTCAGTGCCAGCATTCCCAGCTTTTCCGGCTCCATGCATTCATACACGGCTTTCATGGGGCACATGACCACCGCCTGCACCAGAGTGAGCAGGGAAGAGGAATCGTTAAAATAGAAGTTTTTGTAGCGGTAGGTCATCACGCCCTCGCCGTCGCTGGACAGATAGGTGGTGACCGTCAGGAACCATCCCATGGCGCCCACCAGAACCAGCGCGCTCAGCAGAAGCCGCTTTTTCTGCGCATTTGCGCCCCGCAGCAGCGCCCGCACCAGCCCCCACAGGGCCACCACCGCCACATACATTGCCGCGTCTTCCTTGACCGTCAGGGTCAGCAAGGCGGCTGCGGTGGTGATGGGAATGCTGCCAATGTCCATGCCATAGAGCAGCCACAGCAGCAGGGGCGTGAGGAAGCAGTTTTCGTGCAGGTCATAACTGGTCCCGCCGGAGTAGGCGGGGAACAGAAGGAGCAGCGCGCACACCAGCACCCGGGCCGGGCCGGAGAGCCCGTGCCGCCGGGCGATCTTCCAGGCGGGGATCACCGCCGAGGCCAGCACCGCCGCTTGAAGCACCTGCAAGGTGGCAGGGTAGGGGGCCAGCGCGAAGAAGGGGAGCATCAGGTAGTACACCGGGGATACATGCACCGCGAAATGGGACATCAGCCCGTCCCGCTCCAGCGTGGTCAGAGGCGCGCCGGTGGTGCGCATATAGTAAAACATCTGGCTGAAAATGCCGAAATCATAGCTGGGCGCGCTGAAGCTGTAGACCCGTCCCACCGTCCACAAGCTGTCAAACAGCAGAAAGCCCAGCGCCAGCAGGGCGGCAAGCCAGGCATAAAGCTTGCGGTCGTGGGGTGCTTCGACATATGGCTCCGGGCTGCTGTCCCAGCCCCAGATCCAGAAGCCCAGGGCGAGGAGCACCAGCAGCACACATGCCCCCAGCAGCGCCCAGCTGAAGCTGGACAGCGCAGCGCACACCGCCAACGCACCCACCCCCAGCAGGATCCCGCCCCGCTCCGCCTTTCCCGTGGGTACGAAGCAGGACATCAGGCACAGCCCACCCAGGATTCCGGCGAACAGCGCCAGCGTCAGCCCAAAGGACATCCCCGCCAGCGCATCCACCCCGGACAGATCCCACAGGGACCGGGGCAGCAAGAGATACTGAAGCGCCGCGGCCAGCACCCAGGCGGCCACCACCCGGCGGATCAGGCAGGGAATGCTCCATGCGTTTTGTAACCGAATTCGTCGCTGCTCTCTGTATGCCATGCCGCTTGCGCCCTCCTTTTTCCGCCATTATAATACTTCGTGAAGTCGCGGTCAATAGGCTTAACAGAATGAAAAATATGCGGGGGGACACTTGACAATTCTACTGCGACTCGCTACAATAACAAAACAATGTTACAGTATATGCGCTTTTAATTGCTGCCCCGGGGCAGCCGGAAGAAATGGAAAGAGGAAAGGACAAAGCAATGGACAATATCATTGAAATTGAACACCTGCACAAATCCTACGGCAAGGTCCACGCGGTTCAGGACCTGAGCTTCCGGGTGAAGCAGGGGGAGATGTTCGCCTTCTTGGGTGTCAACGGTGCGGGAAAATCCACCACCATCAACATCCTCTGCGGCCAGCTACCCAAGGACAGCGGCGCCGTTACCATCTGCGGCAAAAACGCGGATACCGACCCGGACGCCATCAAGCGCAGCCTGGGCGTGGTGTTTCAGTCCTCCGTGCTGGATAAGGACCTGTCCGTGCGGGACAATCTCAGAAGCCGCGCCGCCCTGTACGGCATCCGCGGCAAGCAGTTTGAGGCACGGCTGCGGGAGCTGTCGGCCCTGCTGGATTTCGGCGACCTGCTGAAGCGTCCGGTGGGCAAGCTCTCCGGCGGCCAGCGGCGGCGCATCGATATCGCCCGCGCCTTGCTGCACCGGCCTGAAATCCTGATCCTGGATGAGCCGACCACCGGCCTGGACCCCCAGACCCGCAGCCTGCTGTGGGAGGTGGTGGGCCAGCTGCGCCGTCAGGAGAACATGACGGTGTTCCTCACAACCCACTACATGGAGGAGGCGGCGGACGCCGACTACGTGGTGATCCTGGATCATGGCCGGATCGCCGCCGAGGGCACCCCGCTCCAGCTGAAGAATACTTACACCGGCGACTTCCTCACCCTTTACGGGGTGGACGAGCAGGCGGTCAAGGCGTTGGGCCGCCCCTATGAGCCGATCCGGGATGCCTACCGGGTGTCCATTCCCAACCCTGCCGCCGCAACGCAGATGATCCTTCAAGACCCGGAGCTGTTCCGGGACTATGAGCTGACCAAGGGAAAGATGGACGATGTGTTCCTTGCCGTCACCGGCAAGAAGCTGACGGGAGGTGCAGAGAAATGATGGGACTGGGCGCGCTGATCCGGCGCAATGTAAAGCTTTACTTCAAGGATAAGGGAATGTTCTTTACATCCCTCATCACCCCCATGATCCTGCTGGTGCTCTATGGCACCTTTCTGCGCAATGTGTATGTGGATTCCTTCCGCTCCGCCCTGGAGCAGGCGGGGGCGACGGTGCCCGACGCGCTGATCAACGGCTGCGTGGGCGGCCAGCTGATCACATCCCTGCTTGCCGTCAGCTGTGTGACGGTGGCGTTCTGCTCCAATCTGCTGATGGTGCAGGATAAGATCTCCGGGGCGCGGTACGACCTGACCATCACCCCGGTCAAGCCCTCCACCCTGGCGCTGGGCTATTACCTGGCCACATTGATCTCCTCCCTGATCATCGCCCTGATCGCCACCGGCATCTGCCTGGGCTACCTGGCTGTTACCGGCTGGTATCTGACCGCGTGGGATGTGGCCGAGCTGCTGCTGAATGTAGTGCTGCTGGTGCTGTTCGGCACGGCGCTGTCCTCCTGCGTCATCTTCCCCCTGTCCACCCAGGGGCAGGCCAGTGCCGTGGGCACCATTGTCAGCTCTGCCTATGGCTTCATCTGCGGCGCGTACATGCCCATCTCCAGCTTCTCCGACGGGCTGCAAAAAGTGATCTCCTTCCTCCCCGGCACCTATGGCACCAGCCTGCTTCGCAACTGCGCCATGCGCGGCTCCTTTGACGAAATGGCCGGCCTGGGCTTCCCCGCCGAGGTGGTGGAGGCCATCCGGGACAGCGTGGACTGCAACCTCTATTTCTTCGGGAACAAGGTATCGCAGCCTGCCATGTACCTGATCCTCTGCGGCAGCATTGTGCTGCTGATTGCCCTGTATGTGCTGCTGAATTCTCGCCGGGGGAAGAAGGCATGAACGGGGAATTCAGAATTGAACCCACCCGCCCGGAGGACGCGGCGGCGGTGCTGGCCTATGTGAAGCAGATCGGCGGCGAGACGGATAACCTCACCTTTGGCCCGGAGGGCCTGCCCCTCACGGTGGAGCAGGAGCAAGCTTTCCTCCAGTCCATGCTGGAGGATTCAGACAGCGCCCAGTACGTTGTAAAGCATGGGGATGCCATCGTTGCGAATGCCAGCATTCAGCGCTTTCGCCGCAGAATGAGCCACCGGGCGGAGGTCGCCGTCTCCGTGGCAAAGGACTATTGGGGCCGGGGCATCGGCGGCGCTCTGATGGAGACGCTCATTTCCTTTGCAAGGGAGCGGGGCATCCGCCAGCTGAACCTGGAGGTGCGCAGCGACAATATTAGGGCTATCCGGCTGTACGAAAAATTTGGCTTTCAAAAGCTCGTGACCTTCCCTGCCTTTTTCAGAATCGACGGCCGGGACGTGGATTTTGATCTGATGAACCTGGATTTGACCGTCTGAATCCGCAAGGTATCCCAATGGATGTGATGATCGATTTGCTTGCGGAGCTTGCCGGTGGTTTTGTCGACTTTTGGATCAACCGGATTGTCGGCGGGATTTCAAAAAAGAGGCGCAGCTTAGGGCGGACAAAAAGGTGATGGAAATGTTATATGAACTGGAGGATACCTCCCAGGCAGAGAAATTATTTGCCGGATGGAATGAAACATTGATTTTTTCCTGCCTTCAGAAGGTGATGGGAAAAATCTATGTCACGGATCTGGAGCAGCCGAGATCGGCCTTTGCATTTGTGGGCTGCTTCGGCTTTTACGCCGGTGTGCCCGACCGGGAAATGGTTATGAGCAAGCCGGGCGGCTATGCGATCCTGGTTCCGCAGGATGAGCAGTGGGCAAAGCTGATCGGGGAATGCCACCCTGCGGCGAAGAGATTTACACGATACGCCATAAAGAAGGATACCGTGTTTGACCGGGCCATGCTGAAAAACCAGCTCGGCAGACTGCCCGCGGGCTATGAGCTGAGAAGGATCGACGGGGAGCTTTACGACCGATGCCTGGAAACGCCCGCCACGGAGGACTTCGTCTCCGCCTTTGGAAGCAAGGAAAGGTATTTGCGCCTGGGCAGGGGAATGGTCATCCTGAAGGACGGAAGGATCGTATCCGGCGCGTCGTCCTATACACGCTACAATGAGGGCATAGAGATCGAAGTGGATACCATCGAGTCCGAAAGAAGAAAGCACCTGGCCACGGTCGCCTGCGCCGCGCTGATCCTGGATTGCCTGGAGGAGGGGCTCTACCCCAGCTGGGACGCGCATAATATGAACTCCGTTCACCTGGCCGAAAAGCTGGGTTATGAATTCGACCATGAATATACGGCGTACGAAGCTGGATAACCAGTTAAGGCAACACCGCACAATTTGGCAAGAAGCCCCAGCCTGGATTTTTGGCTCAA
>ENA-OUQC01001007-OUQC01001007.1-human-gut-metagenome-genome-assembly--contig:-NODE-1007-length-16362-cov-3.509904_pt1 | contig 16362 bp, 14 predicted proteins | sample MGYA00237942_ERZ548815 | MGnify/ENA primary metagenome ERZ548815 (study PRJEB26490, sample SAMN05194722) | human gut metagenome | biome: terrestrial biome; feature: human-associated habitat; material... | reverse complement strand
CTGAAAACGAGGAGGAAAAATAATCGAACAGGCGGTGAGCGCGTCGCTCGGAGAGGCGGCGGTTGATAGCCTCCGAACCCTCGGGCGATGCCGCACCAATGACCGTGATACCGCGCAGCACAGACGCAGAATCCGCGTCTGCACGGTTCATGATCTCATCGATGCGCTGCACCAAGCCGCTGTTGGCGTGTCTCGAAAAGTCGAGTTCCGTCCTGCCCTGGCGGAAATACACCTTTACTGTATCTCCTGTTATAGTCTCCGCCATGACGGTGCCGGAAGCCAGCATCAAAGACATTGCCGACATCAAGCATATTTTGCCTGTCAATCGCATTTTACAAATAACCTTTTTCAATCGTGTCCCCGGAATCGTGTTTTTCAAGATTAAAGTTATGACCGCAGAACATCCTCCGCCATTGTCCTGAACACTTGCCCAAACCATATCTGGCTCGCAGCAATGAACTGGACACGGCAAAAACGTGTCATGTTATTTCATAGTATCTACCTCAAAATTCCTATTCCCTCTGGAACGGTGCTTAAATTCCCATTTTACCTAAAAAATACATCAGGCATTTTTGCCACCGCCTGAAGTATTTCCATTTTCGGGCTGCAAAGTTACTCATTTCCGCCCATGCTTTACCCCCCGATTGTTAAATAAGATGAATAAAGACTCGTTTGTACGCAGCTTGGGCTTGTGTCGTCTTTGCAGTCGGCTGATATTCTGGGGCTTGTTTAAATTACATCAAAATGCCCTATTACCGCAATTATACCCACTTTTATACCGAGGTCAGAGTGCGCTGGGGGCGTTGTGCCTCGACTGAAGCCAGTCGGTGAGTATTATGACGGCAGCAACGGCATCGGCAGTGCCTTTCTCCTGCCGGCGGCTCTTCTTCATTCCGCCGGCAATCATCTCGCGGTGGGCGATGGCGGAGGTGAACCGCTCGTCATACATTTCAACCGGGATTTCGGGATGCAGCTTGCGCCAGCGGTTGACGAATGGGCGTATATAGCGCATGTTCTCGCTTTCCTCGCCGGCAAGCGTCTTGGGCAGCCCCACGACAAGCAGGTCTACCTGCTCGCGCTGCGTATAGTCAGTGAGAAACGCCTCGAGGTCGCAAGTACGCACAGTAGGCAACGCGCCGGCTGCAATGCGCAGTATGTCGGTAACGGCGATGCCGCACCGCCGCCTCCCGTAGTCAATGGCAAGAACCCGTCCCATGCCGCAAAGGTAACGCTTTTGTGCCAAATACGAAAACCGCCCGCGCCCCGCGCATTTGGAAAAGTCGCAACAATCAACTATTTTTGTACTGAAAAAAGTGTGTTACGGCACAGTAATATTCAGTGGCGATGATAATAGAGCGAAATACATATCTGAACAAACTGATCGCGCGCCGGCACAACGGCATGATCAAGATTGTCACCGGACTGCGCCGCTGCGGCAAGTCGTTTCTGCTTTCCACCATCTATGCAGACTGGCTCAGAAGGCAGGGCGTGGACGATGCGCACCTGATAATCATCAACCTCGAAGACCGTCGAAACCAGGAACTGCGTGATCCGGACGCACTGCTCGCCCACATCGACTCGCGGCTTGGCGACGACAAGATGCACTATATCATGATAGACGAGATACAGCTCGTCCCAGAGTTTGAGGATGTGCTGAACAGCTATCTCAATATGCCCAACGCAGATGTGTATGTCACCGGCAGCAACGCCCGTTTCCTGTCGAGCCAAGTGAGGACTGAGTTTGCCGGGCGTGGTGACGAAATCAGACTCTATCCACTGACATTCAGTGAGTACTATTCGGCTGTAGGCAAAGAGCGTAACGAGGCATTGCGCGACTACATGATATATGGAGGCATGCCTCAAGTCGTGCTGAAAGAAGGCGTTGAGGACAAGGTTGAATTTCTAAGAGTCCTGTTTGAGCGTACCTACGTGCGAGACATTGTGGAGCGGTACAGCCTGAAAAACAAGGAGATACTCGATGAATTGCTCGACATAATGGCATCTTCAGTCGGCGGACTCACAAATGCGACAAAACTCGCCAACACGTTTAAAAGCGTAAAACGCGAGACTGTCAGCCGTAACACGTTGGCAAACTATCTCGACTATATTTGCGAGTCATTCCTCATGGAGAGGGCGCAACGGTATGACATCAAGGGGAAGCGGTACATTGACAGCCCATTCAAATACTATTTCGCAGACTGCGGACTGCGAAATGCCCGGCTGAATTTCAGGCAGGTAGAATATGCGCATTTGCTCGAGAATGTCATTTACAATGAACTCATAGCCCGGGGCTTCAACGTGGATGTCGGCGTGGTGCAAAAAATGGCGCGACAGGATGAGGGTGTTCGTGAACGACAGTACCTTGAGGTGGATTTTGTCTGCAACCAAGGGAGCAAACGCTATTATATCCAATCGGCTTACCGCATGGTCGATGAGGCTAAGGTAAAACAGGAGGAAGCCTCGCTGCGCAACATCGACGATTCGTTCAAGAAGATTATCATACTTGGGGAGTACACACCGGTACTCCACAATGAAGCGGGAATTACCACAATCAGCATATATGATTTCTTGCTGAAAGACAACTCGTTAGAGCTGTAATTTGCGCCGCCGGCTCATTCCCCACTGAAAATAAGTGTGCCATGGCACACTTATTTTCAGTAGAAACGGCAAAACCACTGAAACACAGATTGTTGCAAAGGCGGTTTAACTTGCATTTTTAATACAAAACACTAAGAAACAAAACGCGGTCATTATTCCTGGGCATTGCATGGACACGGCGTGCCGTGTCCGAAGGGCAGATAGGTGGCATCCAGTGTCTTTATTCTCTGAGAACTCAGAGTTGCAGTAAGCAAAACGGGTGTGCCATGCAAATGGCACACCCGTGGTGATTTGTTGAGCGGCAGCTTATTTCTTGTCGCCGAAATAACGCATGTACAGACCGTAGAAGCCGCGTCCGTGACGAGCCTCATCCTTCGCCATCTCATGTACGGTGTCGTGGATAGCGTCGAGGTTGGCCTCCTTGGCGTTCTTGGCGATGCGCATCTTGTCAGCGTTTGCGCCAGCCTCTGCGTGCATACGCTTCTCGAGGTTGGTCTTGGTGTCCCATACCATGTCACCGAGCAGCTCGCAGAACTTGGATGCGTGTTCAGCCTCCTCCCATGCGTAGCGTTTGAACGCCTCTGCGATTTCGGGATAGCCCTCGCGGTCAGCCTGGCGAGACATGGCCAGGTACATTCCGACCTCTGTGCACTCGCCCATGAAGTGGTTGTTGAGGTCCTTGATCATCTCCTCGCCTGTTCCCTTGGCGATGCCGATTTCGTGTTCAGTGACGAATGAGAGAATTTCCTCCTTGCTGAGTTCCTTGAACTTTGATGCGGGAACACCGCACTGGGGGCATTTTGCAGGGGGATTTTCCCCTTCAGCAACGTATCCGCATACGGTGCAAATCCATTCTTTTGCCATAATTGTAGAATTATTAGGTTATTGATTTGTTGATTTTGAGAGTCTTACTGGTTGACGAACTTCTCCAGGCGGTCGAAGAACGTAGGGTCTTCACCGGTGGTAATGTCCACAATCTTGCCTTCGGGGTTGACTATCATCTTGGTGGGGAAGCCCTGGATGCCATAGACCTTGTCAACGCTGTTGTCGGAGGCGGCATTGTACACGTGTACCCACGGCAGCTTGTATTTGGCGACGGCAGTCTTCCAAGCGTCTTCGCTGTCGCCGCAGTCTATTCCTATTACCTCGACTTTGCCGTCATATTTCGCGTATGCCTCTTTCAGCGCGGGGAAGCCCTTGATGCACCAGATGCACCACGACCCCCAGAAGTCGAGTATCACCCATTTGCCACGGAACGAGGATAGGGCAACCTGCCCACCATCGATAGAGGGCAATGTGAAGTCGGGAGCGGGGGCATCGCCGTTTTCGAGGGCTTTCTGGCGGGCTTCAGCCTCGAGACGGCTCTCCGCACTGCGGTTGCTGCGTTCTGCCAGCGGGTATACTATGGATGTCAACGCACCACCGCTGAGCAGCTTGAACATCTGCACTGTCGTTTCCTCGTCCTGAATGGCGGTGACGGCGTATGCGGCTGTCGGCGTGGAGGGGTTGGCGGTGATGAAGTCTGTCAGCACCTTGTCGTAGGCCGTCATGATGCGTGAGATTTCCTCATCCTTGCGTGTGTCGGAGAGTGTAGAGTCGTTTGCAACAGCCTTGTAGCGTTCTGCCACCGGTGTTAGCCAGTCCTCTATTTCCTGCATGCCGTCGATGAGCGGATTGCCCGACAGACGCAGCCTCAGCGGCTCGACGGAGGATATGCTTACAGTCACCTTGTCGCCGGGAGCGGTGTAGAATGTCTCGCGGCCGTCGCCTATCGTCAGGAAGTTGACGGCATTGAAGTCCGGGGTCTTGAACGAGCCACGGTCGCGTATGTCGAGCGAGTCTTTCACCACAGTCTGCACGGCATTGCGTCCTTTGGCATACTCGGCAATGGGCACGGACGTGATGTATACTCTCGTGTCCGCCGGGTTGGAGAGGACTATGTTTATGTCGGCAGATGCCGTCAGTGCGGATGCCGCTGCGGCAAGCGACAGCATCAGGTGTCTTGCTTTCATGTTCGGTTTCTTTTCGGTTATAACAATGTATTGAACTTATTTATTTGCCGCAGCCGGGTGATTTTTCAGCCTCCCGGCAAAATCGGCGTGTAAAGGTAGCAAAAAAAAGGGTATCGCAGAGCATCGGCGCGGAAAAATATAGGCATGCATCGCATCAGCTGCACGCATCATGCTGAATGGCTGTCAGTTGGCTGCTGCGGTTGTTTTTTCAGCGAGAATGTGAAACGCAGCCCGCCGCTGCGCAGGTTCTCGACACGTATACCGCCGCCGTGGAGCAGGACGGCATTGCGGACTATCGACAGTCCCAGCCCGGTTCCGCCGGCACGCCGCGACCGCCCCTTGTCGATGCGGTAGAACCGCTCGAAGAGGCGTGGCAGATGCTCCTCAGGTATGCCGTTGCCGTTGTCGCTCACCGAGACGACCACCTCGCTGCCGGCACTGTTTATCTCTTTCAGCTCGATGCGGTCGCCTCCGGAATAGTTAAGCGCGTTGTCTATAAGGTTGCGGAACACGGAAGCCAACAGGCCCTGGTTGCCGTGCAACTGCTTGCAGTAGGTTATGCCGTTGACAATCGTGAAGCCCTTGGTCTCTGCAGCCGGGGCAAACTCGTCGCACACTTCCGCCACAGTATCGCGCAGGTTGACCTCCTCCATCGCAATGGCAGAGCCGCCCTCGTCGAGGCGCGTTATCTGCGCCACGTCTGTCAGCAGCCTCCGCAACCGGTCGCACGCCGCGCTGCAACGGTTCAGAAACTCAATGCGTTTCTCCTCCGGCAAGTCGGGGTGCGCCTCGAGCGTCTCGAGGCATACCTGCATAGCCGCAACTGGAGTTTTCAGCTCATGGTTGATGTTGTTGGTAAGCTGCTTTTTGATGCGCACTTTCTCCTGCTGCTCGTGGAGGGCGGCGCGGTGCTCGCGCTTCAGGTCGGACTCCGTCTGCTGCAAGCGGGCATACAGGCGCACGATATGATTGGAGATGTCGCCCAGCTCGTCATGCGGGAACGGCTCGGTGTCGTATATGCGGTCGCCGCGCTCTGCCGCCTCGGCGAAACGGTTCAGGCGCGATATGTGAGTGCCGATGCGGCGTGTGGCGAAATATCCCAGCACGCTCATAAGGACGGTTATCCCAACGGTGAACCACAGGAAGCCGTAATCGGCGGCAAGCAGCTCCTGAAGCGGCACGGAATACGGCACGGCCGTGCGCACTATATATTTGTGTCCGCGCTTGGCAGAATAGAAATACGTTTCGCCGGTGCTGTCGCTGTGCCGGCGCAGGGAGAACCCTTCGCCGTGGCGCATGGCATCGGCTATCTCGCTGCGGTCAAGGTGGTTGGTGTCGGGCAGCCGGTCGAGCGAATTGTCATACAGCACATGGCCGGCTGTATCGATGACGCTGACACGCATGTCCGAGAACGGATGCTGCCCGGCGTATGAGGGTATATGCAGCGTGTCGCAAGCGTCGATGTCGTGGAGCAGGCGGCTGTTGACTATCTGCAGCTGCGCGTTCAGCTCCGCAGCCTTGAACTGCCGCTCGCGGTAATACTGGAAACCGGCAAAGCACGCCACCAGCAGCCACGAGTATATCAGCAACCCGACGAAGAGCCGGCGGTGAAACGAGATGTCAGTCCATGAAGCCATAGCCGTAGCCGCGACGTGTCACGATGTTCTTGCCGTACTCGCCCAGCTTCAGGCGCAGCCGCGTGATGTTGACATCCACTACACGGTCGAGCACCACCACCTCTTCTGGCCAAATCAGGCGTATCAGCTCCTCGCGTGAGAAAATGCGTCCCGGGTGCTGCAGCATCGTGTGTATGATTTCAAACTCCTTGCGCGGCATGGGTATTTCCTTGCCGTCCACGCGGCAGGTCTTGTCCTTCATCGACAGGACGAGGCTCTTGTATTGCAGTGTCTCCTCCTCATTTGCAGGCTTCTCGCTCGCAGTCGAGGCATTGCCGGCACGCCGCAGCACGGTGCGTATGCGGGCAAGCACATTCTTGATGGAATACGGCTTGGTGATATAGTCGTCTGCGCCCAGGTCGAGACCCTCCACCATGTCGTCCTCCGAGTCGCGGGCCGTGCAGAAGATGATAGGGATGCCGGCAGTGTCGGCACGTTTGCGCAAAATCTTGGCGAGCTGTATGCCGCTGATGTCGCCCATCATGATGTCGAGCAGGATGAGCGAATATGACGGCAGGTCGAGAGCCAACGCCTCCTCGGCGCTGTAAGCCACGTCAGCCTCGTAGCCTTCCAGCTCCAGGTTCAGCTTGAGAGCCTCGCACAGTGTCTCCTCGTCGTCTACCACAAGTATTTTCCGGTTCATGGTCGTAAAGGGATTATTATCGGTAATATCAGCCACAAAGTTAGTCAAAATCCTCCGCACCGCAAACTCGGTAAAAAAGTGGATTTTGCGATTTCGGGGGAATTGACTATTTTTGCATATTAAATGCCGTGCAGATGCGTGCATGTCGCGCCGGCACGGCATACCGATACACTAATCGCTCGAAATCAATATGAAGGGAATAGTATTGGCGGGTGGCAGCGGCACACGTCTTTATCCTATAACGAAAGGAGTCAGCAAGCAGTTGCTGCCTATCTATGACAAGCCTATGGTATATTACCCCCTGTCGGTGCTGATGCTGGCGGGGATACGCGACATTCTCATCATCTCCACCCCTGACGACCTGCCGATGTTCCGGCGGCTGCTGGGCGACGGCGGCGACTTCGGCTGCCGTCTCGAATACGCAGAGCAGCCTTCGCCTGACGGACTGGCGCAGGCGTTCATCATCGGGCGCGAGTTCATCGGCGACGATGCCGTATGTCTCGTGCTGGGCGACAACATTTTCCACGGCTCTGGCTTCCAGCCGATGCTCACGCGGGCTGTCGAGGATGCCGAGCAGAAGGGGATGGCGACGGTGTTCGGCTATTGGGTAAACGACCCGGAGCGGTACGGCGTGGCGGAGTTTGACGCCGGCGGCAAGTGCATCTCCATAGAGGAAAAGCCGGCGCAGCCGAAATCGAACTATGCCGTCACGGGTCTGTACTTCTATCCTAACAGCGTGGTTGACATAGCCGCGCAAATCAAGCCGTCGGCACGCGGCGAACTGGAGATAACATCAGTCAACAGCTGCTATCTGCAGCAGGAGAGGCTGATGGTACAGACGCTCGGGCGCGGGTTCGCTTGGCTCGACACCGGCACGCATGATTCCCTCGCCGAAGCTTCAATATACGTGGAGGTGCTCGAGAAGCGTCAGGGACTGAAAATCGGCTGCCTCGAGGGGATAGCATTCCGCAACGGATGGATAGACAGCGGCAAGCTGCGGCAGATGGCGACACCGATGGCGAAGAACGGCTACGGGCAGTATCTGCTCAAGTTGGCTGACAGCAAATAAAAAACGCATGCACGGGTATGCGTGCACGTGCATAAACATCTCTGAAACAGTGGAAATAATCAAGACCAATATAGAGGGTGTAGTGGAGGTGAGACCTCGTGTATTCGCCGACCGCAGAGGATATTTCTTCGAGTCGTTCTCGCAGCGCGAGTTTGACGCTCTGGTGCGTCCGGTGCGTTTCGTGCAGGACAACGAAAGCATGTCGTCGCGAGGCGTGGTGCGCGGTCTGCATTACCAGAAGGGCGCGGACGCGCAGAGCAAGCTGGTGCGCTGTGTGCGCGGGCGTGTGCTGGACGTGGCTGTTGACATACGCCGTGGCTCGCCCACTTTCGGGCAGCACGTAGCTGTGGAACTGACTGAGGAAGACCACAACATGCTCTTCGTGCCGCGCGGCTTTGCCCACGGGTTCTCTGTCCTGACGGACATTGCCGTCTTCCAGTACAAGTGCGACAATTACTATGCGCCGCAGAGCGAGGGGGGCATACAGGCTTTCGACCCGCAGCTCGGCATAGACTGGCGGTTTGCTGCCGCCGAGGCCATCGTCTCCGACAAAGACCTGGTGCGGCTGCCGCTGACGGAGGACACCGCCGATTTCGACTACAGCACAGACTATTATCTCTGACACAAAGCCATGAACATTCTTGTCACAGGAGCAAACGGGCAGCTGGGGCGGTCACTGCGCCTCGCCGCTGCCGGAAGCGACGACAAATACACGTTTACCGACATCGGTGAACTTGACATAACGGACGCTGCGGCTGTGGATAAAGCCGTCTTCGATACCGGAGCTGAACTGCTGGTGAACTGCGCGGCATATACCGACGTGAACCGCGCCGAAAGCGACGAGGCGCTCGCCCGCAAGCTGAACGCTGAAGCACCGGGCATACTCGCCTCTGCCATGGAGCGTCACGGCGGTGCAATCATACATATATCAACAGACTATGTATTCGGCGGACTGCCATACAACACCCCGATGACCGAAGACCTGCCCACCTCGCCGCTTGGCGTATACGGCAAGACAAAGCTCGAGGGTGAACAGCTGGTGCGCAGTGCCAACCCGCGCCACGTCATCATACGCACGGCATGGCTGTACAGCGAGTACGGCCGCAATTTCGTCAAGACGATGCTCGACCTGACGGCGCGTATGCCGCAGGTGAAGGTGGTGTTCGACCAAGCAGGGACTCCCACCTACGCGCCTGACCTGTCACGCGCAATAGTGCGCATTGTCGAAGCATTGAAGACTCCCGAGGCTGACGAATGCTACGGCACTTACCACTACTCTGATGAGGGAGTATGCTCATGGTATGATGTGGCACGCCGCATCGCTGTCCGCGCAGGACGCGGCGGCAACGTCGTAACCCCATGCCACAGCAGCGAGTTCCCCTCGCCCGTTGAACGCCCGGCATATTCGGTCCTCGACAAGACCAAGATAAAGGAACGGTTCGGGGCCGAAGTGCCGTACTGGACTGACTCGATAGATACCTGCATCGGCAACTTGCTTAACGGCTGAACGTTGCCGACTGAAACAACAATACCCACCCAACGAACATGGACTTCAAACGAAACATAATTGTCACCGGCGGCGTCGGCTTCATAGGCTCGCACGTCGTGCGGCTGCTGGTCAACAAATACCCGGAATACCGCATCATCAACGTTGACAAACTCACATACGCCGGCAACCCAGAAAACCTGCGCGACGTGGAGGCTGCCCCAAACTATGTCTTTGAACACGCCGACATCTGCGACACCGACACCATGCGAGCCATTATGAACCGCTACGGTGTGGACGGCGTGATACACCTCGCCGCCGAGAGCCATGTGGACCGTTCCATACGTGACCCTTTCGCTTTCGCCCGCACCAACGTCATGGGTACGCTTTCGCTGCTACAGGCAGCACGCGAACTGTGGGAAGCATCGCCTGAAGGGTATAAGGGCAAGCTGTTCTACCACATCTCGACCGACGAGGTATACGGCGCACTGGAGATGACCCGCCCCGACGGCGAGGCTCCGTATGGCGATGACTTCTTCACCGAAGAGACACGGTACTCCCCGCACTCTCCATACTCGGCTTCCAAGGCCTCGTCTGACCATTTCGTGCGGGCATTTCATGACACCTACGGCATGCCGGTCATCGTGACCAACTGCTCAAACAATTACGGCCCGTATCAGTTCCCGGAGAAGCTGCTGCCCCTCTTCATCAACAACATCGTCCACCGCCGCCCACTGCCCGTATACGGCAAGGGGCAGAACGTGCGTGACTGGCTGTATGTCGAGGACCATGCCCGCGCCATAGACCTCATCTTCCACAGTGGCAAGCCCGGCCGCACATACAACATCGGCGGCTTCAACGAGTGGAAAAATATCGACATCGTCCATGCCCTCATTGCCGTCACCGACCGGCTGCTCGGCCGTCCCGAAGGGGACTCGCTGGGGCTGATAACATACATCGAGGACCGCAAGGGACACGACCTGCGGTATGCAATCGACTCGACGCGGCTGAAAGAGGAACTCGGCTGGAAACCGTCGCTGCAGTTTGAGGAGGGTCTCGAGAAGACTGTGCGCTGGTATCTTGACCATCAGGAATGGACCGACCACATCACCTCTGGCGAATACCGCAACTATTACCGCCGTATGTACGGTGAAGAGATGAAATAATCCACACTGTCAACACGTTATACAGTCATGAACCGTCTGTTGACCATACTTGCCGCATTCGTTGCAGCCATTGCGGCAGCATCAGCGCAGGGTGTACCCGACATGGGGGAGATACTCCGCGCCACCGAGCGTGCCGCCGCCGAGGCAAATGAGGGCACTGCAGAAGTGCTTGACGGCATTGCTGCCTCGATGCGCCGGCAGCGGTCGTCCATGTCGCAGACCATGGACGGTGTTGCCGCAGCCATGCGTGCCGCCGGTTCATCATCGGGCAGTGACAGCAACGCCTCCACCGCTGGTGATTTTGCTTCCGCTGGGATAACTTATTCCACCTACGGCATCGACGCGCGTCAGGACATCGCTCGGTCGGCAACCGGCACTGGCTATGTCAACCCGTTTGTCATGGGAACATATTCGCCGACCACGACATACGCCGCTCCAGGCGGCAGCCGATACATCAACACCGGATACGGCACGACCAAGGCCGCACCCGTCAGCGGCTCGCTTGTCAGCGGTTTCGGCTACCGCCCTACATTTGGCAGGATGCACTACGGGGTTGACTTGCAGCTTAATACAGGCGATACTGTCCGTGCTGCCTTCGAGGGCAAAGTTGTCCTCGTCTCCAACGACCCCGACGGCTATGGACGGTATGTCAAGGTGAAGCACGCCGACGGCATGGAGACCATATACGGACACTTATCCGCACCGCTCGTAGTACACGGACAGTACCTGCGAGCCGGGCAGCCTCTCGGCATAGGCGGCTCAACTGGCAACGCCACCGGGCCGCACCTGCATTTCGAGACGCGCATTGCCGGCGTTGCCGTTGATCCCGCAAACTATTTCGACTTTGACAGCCACGGCAACGCCAAGCCGCGCGACAACGGCAAAAGCGGCAGCAAGAAGGAACGCAGCACACAGCACAAGCAGCCGACGAAATCCGTGCCTCGTGTCGCCGGACTGAAAACCGAGACCGTGGCCTCGGCGGCATCAGCAACCGCCAAGCCCCGCACGGCGACATACCGCGTCCGCCGTGGTGACACTCTCGAGAAGATAGCCCGCGAACACGGCATGAGCGTCGGCGAACTGTGCCGCATCAACAAGATGTCGAAATACACTCCCATGTACAACGGCAAGGTTATACGACTGAAATGACACCATTGTCAGCACACAGCCATTTGCGCCGCACGGCTCTCGCGGCAATGGTCATACTCCTCTGCACGTGCTTTGTCTCTGTGGTAACTGCCGCTCCGAAAGGCGGCAAGAAGAAAGGGAACAGCCAGTACATCGACTACATAGAACGCTTCGCGCCGCTCGCTATCGAACAGATGAAACAAGCGGGCATACCAGCGTCAATCACCCTCGCGCAAGGGCTGCTCGAGAGCAGCGCGGGTATGTCAACACTCGCTCGCGAGGGCAACAACCATTTTGGCATAAAATGCGGCAACTGGATCGGCCCGTCGATGCTGCGTGACGACGATGCTCCCGACGAGTGTTTCCGCGTCTACTCGTCAGCTGCCGAGAGCTATGCCGACCATTCGCGCATACTCAAGGCCAAGCGGTACAAGCGTCTCTTCGACCTCGCCCCGGGCGACTACGCCGGCTGGGCTCGCGGGCTGAGCGAATGTGGCTATGCCACCGACCCGAACTATGCCGACCGCCTCGTGACAATAATCGAGCTGTACGGGCTGACGCGCTACGACAGCGGCGCGGCGGATGTCGACGACGTGGTGCAGTTCATCTTCGGCGCGTTGCAGAGTTCGCACGCCGTGCGACGCTCTCGCAGCCTTCACTATGTGGTAGCCGCACCCGGCGACACATACCTCGCCATTGCTCGCGAGTTCAACATGAAGGTGACAGACCTGCTGCGGTACAACGACGCCGAGCGTGACGGCGAAATCAAGGCATGGGAAGAGGTCTACCTGCAGGAGAAGCACAAAGACGCGCCCTCCGGGCAGAAGAAAGTGACGATAGGCGAGGGTGAATCGATGCACTCGATAGCCCAGCGGTTCGGCATGCAGCTATCCACGCTGCGCCGCCTCAATCCGAAAGCGAAAGACCGCCCCGGCACCGTCCTCCTCCTCCACTGACCGCCGTCACCTCATTTTTATGGGCGGGGATAGGGGCTGAACGAGAAAATTGTGTTAAATTCGCGCAGTGAAACAGTGTCCGCGCCGAGCGGCCCCTGCCGGGCGTGGGACAAACGGAAATGTAGATGAATTATTCGATTATTGATTTCATCAGCCTGTTGGGTGCGGTCTGCCTGTTCCTCTACGGCATGAAAGTCATGAGTGAGGGCCTGCAGAAAGCTGCCGGCGACCGGTTGCGCAACATATTGGGTGTCATGACCAAGAACCGCGCCATGGGCGTGATAACTGGTATGGCGATAACGGCTCTTATCCAGAGCTCGAGCGCATCGACGGTTATGGTGGTGTCGTTTGTGAACGCGGGCCTGATGACGCTGCAACAGGCCATGGCGGTGATTTTCGGCGCGAATGTCGGCACCACGTTTACCACGTGGATCATCTCTGCTTTCTCGTTTGAAGTCAACATTTCCGACTACAGCATCATACTGCTTGCCATAGGCGTGCCGATGCTTTTCATGAAGCGCAGCTCGGTCAAGTCGCTTGGAGAGTTCCTTATAGGTTTCTGCCTGTTGTTCATGGGCTTGGACCTGATAAACCGTTTCGTCCCGAACCTTCAGGAAAATCCGGAGCTGCTGCACTCCATGGCCAATTATACGTCTATGGGATTCGGCTCGGTGCTGATATTTTTCGCCATAGGCGTTATTATCACGATGGTGGTGCAGAGTTCAGCGGCTACGTTTGCGGTGACGCTCATCATGTGTTCGCAGGGGTGGATAAGTTTCGAGTTAGGGTGTGCAATAGTTTTAGGCGGCAATATAGGCACGACGATAACGCCGGTGCTTGCGTCGCTTGGCGGCAATCTTGCTGCCAAACGGACGGCGATGGGGCATGTGCTGTTCAATGTAATCGGCTCGGTGGTAGCCCTGTGTGTGTTCTACCCGTTCATGGAGCTGGTGGGCAGCATCACGGCGGATTTTCACGGCCTCAACCCTATGGACATCACTCGTGCGCAGGAGGCCGGGATAGAGCCCTCACGACTGTTCACGCCTGACGGCGGGCTTACCTCGTATGCACAGTCTTCCGTGGCGTTGGGCCTGGCGATATTCCCGACGGTGTTCAACACTATCAACCTCAGCATCATGATATGGTTTACCAACCTGTATGTCAAGGCAGTGCGTTGGCTCATGCCGGCTCACAAGCGTGACAAGGAGGACGAGTTCTCGCTCAAATTCATCGGCCGAGGCATACTGAAGGCTTCAGAACTCGACATCACCCAGGCGCAGAAGGAGATAGCCGTCTACGGCGAGCGTGTCAAACGTATGCTCGACATGGCGCGTGACATGATACATACGGACAACAATGACGAGCATTACATAAAGGTCTACAGCCGCATAGAGAAGTATGAGGACATCTCTGACCGCATGGAGATTGAGATAGGCAAGTTCCTTAACCATGTGGCGGAGGGGCGGCTGTCGCACGCCTACCTCTTCACCGGCACGCGCGGCACGGGCAAGACGACCTGCGCCAAGATCCTTGCGCGCGCGGTCAACTGCGAGCACCCGGAAAACGGCAACCCCTGCAACCGCTGCCCGAGCTGTCTCGGCATCGAGAGCGGGCGGCTGCTGGATGTGGTCGAGCTGGACGCGGCGTCCAACAACGGCGTGGACAGTGTGCGCGCGCTGCGCGACGAGGCCATCTATTCGCCCGCGCAGGTGAAAAAGCGCGTGTATATCGTCGACGAGGTCCATATGCTCTCGACGCCCGCGTTCAACGCGCTGCTCAAGATCTTAGAGGAGCCGCCCGAGCATCTGATGTTCATTCTGGCGACGACGGAGCTTCATAAGGTCCCCGCGACGATCCTGTCGCGCTGCCAGCGCTTTGCCTTTCGCCGCATTTTGCCGCAGGATATCGTCTCGCGCCTGAATTACATCGCGGGGCAGGAGCATATCGACCTCAAAGAGGACGGCGCGGCGCTTTTGGCCCGTCTGTCGGACGGCGCGCTGCGCGACGCGCTGAGTCTTCTTGACCAGTGCGCGGCCGCGGGCGGCGCGATCGACGCACCCGCCGTGCTCGACGCGCTGGGACTTGCCGGCAATGTGCAGACCGCGCAGCTCATGGAGCTCATCCTCTCGCGCGACACGCGCGGGGCGCTCGCGCTGCTCGGTAAGCTCTACGACGGCGGCAAGGATGTCGGCGCGGTGCTCGGCGAGCTCTCGACTCTTGCGCGCGAGCTGCTCATCCGCGCAACGGCGGGGGAGGGCGGAGAGAGCCTTCTCAGCGGCGCCTATGATGCCGCGACGCTTGCGAGCCTGTGCGGGAAGGGGACGAGCGCGCGCTTTATCCAGCTGTGCACGATCTTACAGGAGACGGCGGCGCAGCTCCAGTTCAGCGTGAACCGCCGCACGGACGCAGAGCTCTGCATTCTGAAGCTCTGCGACGAAACACTCTCCGGCGATTTGGCGGCACTTGGCGCGCGCATCGCGCGGCTCGAAGAGCAGATCGCCGCGGGCGTACAGTTTGCGGCCCGAAACCCTGCGAGCGCGCCTGCGCCCGCCACAGCCCCGGCAAAGGTGTCTGCGCCGCAGGCGGCCCCTGTTCCGAAGGCTGCTCCCGACGCGCTGCAGGCGCCGACGGAGGAGAGCCCCCCGTGGGACGAGCCGCCCCTGCCCGACGATTACGACGCGCCCCCGCCCTACGGCGAACCGGTTGAGAGCGCACCGAAGACGGAACGCGCGCCGGAGACCGTCAGCGCGCCGAAGGCAGAAGAGCCTGCCGCGCCGCTATCGGCAGACAGCGCCGCGGACGACGACACGTTCTATCAGCTCATGGAAAGCTACAAAAACCGCCTGACGCCCGATAAGCGCGCCTTCATCGGCACCGCGCAGGGCGAGGTAAAGGACGGGCTTCTCACCGTCTACTGCACGACGGAGGTGCAGAAGGCGATGCTCGACCAGCAGGTCGTCATCGACGTTTTGCAGGAGGTCACGTCCCATGCCGTGGGGCAGGAGATCCGCGTGCACTTCCTTGTGGGACCTCGTCCCGGCGCGAAAAAGCGCGACAGGATGCAGGACCTTCTGCGCATGGGCAGCAAATTCGACAATTTTACAGTAAAATAAAAAAGGAGACAACAGTTATGGCAAAGGGTTACAGCGCACGCCGCGGCTTTTCCAACGGCAGCGGCCAGGCACTCAAGCAGCAGCAGATGCAGCAGCAGATCATGAAGATGCAGGAGGATATGCAGAAGGCGCAGCAGGAGGTCGAGGAAAAGACCTTCTCGGCGAGCGTCGGCGGCGGTGTCGTCAGCGCCGAGGTCAACGGCAAGAAGGAAGTCACCGCCATCACCATCAAGCCCGAGGCAGTTGACCCCGAGGATGTGGAGATGCTCCAGGACCTCATCCTCTCTGCCGTGAACGAAGCGCTCCGCCAGGCCGAAGAAGCGATGGACGGCAAGATGAACGCGCTCACCAGCGGCCTCGGCCTCGGTGGGTTTGGGTTCTGATTTCCCTTTTTCGGAAAAAGGTGAAAAGCCCCCACACCATGTGGGGAAAATCCCTGCACCGTGCAGGGACGCGAATAAAAGGGGGTATTCTCTTTCCGAAGAGAATACCCCCTTTAGATCCCCCAGAGAAAG
>ENA-OUQC01001006-OUQC01001006.1-human-gut-metagenome-genome-assembly--contig:-NODE-1006-length-16375-cov-10.837194_pt1 | contig 16375 bp, 13 predicted proteins | sample MGYA00237942_ERZ548815 | MGnify/ENA primary metagenome ERZ548815 (study PRJEB26490, sample SAMN05194722) | human gut metagenome | biome: terrestrial biome; feature: human-associated habitat... | reverse complement strand
GGTTCCATGAGACTATGCTGAAGAAAGCGGGAGGTGCGGCATGGCCCAGCGTCGCCACAACTTCATCAGCGGCGCCGCCGTGCTGGCCTTTGCCGTGGCGGTGACCAAGGTGCTGGGCGCCCTCTACAAGATCCCGCTGGGCAACCTGCTGGACAAGGAGGGCATGGCCCACTTCTACGCCGCCTATAACATTTACAGTCTGCTGCTGGTGCTGTCCACGGCGGGACTGCCGGTGGCCCTGAGCCGCATGGTGTCCCGTGCCGCCACCCAGCGGCGCTATGGCGCCGTGCGCCGCTGCCTGCACCTGGGCCTGGCCCTGCTGGCGGCGCTGGGGCTAGTGTGCTCCGCCGTTATGTGCCTGCTGCCGGAGGTCCTGGCCGCCGCGCTCCACGATCCGGACGCGGCCCCGGCCCTGCGGACGCTGGGGCCGGCAGTGCTGCTGGTATGCCTGTCGGCGGCGCTGCGGGGCTATTCCCAGGGGCTGGGCGATATGGTGCCTACCGCCGCCGGACAGGTGGCGGAGTCCGCCGGCAAGCTGCTCATCGGGCTGGGGCTGTGCCTGTACCTGCTGCGGCAGGGTGCGGGGACGGACCTGTGCGCCGCCGGGGCCATGGTGCTGCCGGACGGCTCCGTGGTCACGGGCAAGACCTCCTCCCTGCTGGGGGCCAGCGCGGCCCTGCTGCTGAATGCTCTGAAGGCCATGGCCGGCATCGACCACAAGCTCAAGCTGATCCCCGCCTCGGTCATCGAGCCCATCAGCCGCCTGAAAACCGGCAACCTGGGCCACCGGAATCCCCGGCTCCACTCCGACGAGGTACTCATCGCCCTGGCCATCTCGGGCCTGACCAACCCTCTGGCCGCCATGGTCCAGGAGCAGCTCAGCAGCCTCCGGGGCTGCGACGCCCACTTCTCGGTGATCATCTCCGAGGAGGATGTGAAGCTGTACAAGCGGCTGGGCATCAACGTGAGCTGTGAGCCAAAGTACGAGATCAAGAAGCTGTATCATAAGTAAATAAATATTTTGTAAATAAAAAGAGCGGTCGGCAGACCGCTCTTTTTATTTACCCTTATACTTCCTGCGGGTGGCAAGGCCGCCGCGGATGTGGCGCTGGGCCTTGTTCTCCTCCAGCAGCGCCTTTACTTGCAGCCACAGCGAGCGGTTGTACAGGGGCAGCCGTTCGCTGATATCCTTATGGACGGTGGACTTGCTGATGCCGAACTGCTTGGCGGCAGCCCGCACCGTCGTCCGGTTCTCTATCAGGTAAAGAGCCAGCTCCTCGGCCCGTTGCTCCAGATTTTCTTTGATAGCGCACCACTCCTTCAAGCAGTACCACTATATGAGCGCAGCGGCGGGAAAAGAACGGAGAATACGGCTTTTCAGAGGCAATTTCGATAATTAAATAATTGCTTTGTAAGTAAAAATGCCGCCGTTTGGCAGCGGGGAGGGGGGTACGGCCTGATTGGAGGCTTTCGGTTTCGCTTCCGCAAGATAAAACTAAAAAATGGGCTACATTTCGCAAAACGGGTTGCTTTCTTTCTTGAAATACAGTATATTAGAAGGGAGAAGTGACGATTTTGTCGTATACGCACGGGTGGAGAGCCGCCCGTGACGGCGCGTGGGGCTTTGGCGGCACGCTATGGGAACGACCGGATAGGGGAAAGACCCCTGCCCGGCGACGACAGCAACGACACAGGAGGACATATCTATGAAACGAGCCGCGGCTTTATTACTGGCGCTGCTGATGCTTTTGCCCCTCATCGCCTGCGGGACAAAGGACGCATGGCAGGAGCAGTATGACCTTGGGATATGCTGCCTGCGCGACGACGACTATCAGAAGGCCATCGACGCTTTTACGGCCGCTATCGGGATCGATGAAAGCCGCCCCAAAGCCTATTTCGCCAGAGGACACGCCTATGCGCTGTCCGACGAAACGAAGGAGAACCTTGCGGCGGCCCGCTCCGATCTTGAAAAGGCGCTGGAGTTGGCGCCTACCTATGCGGACGTCTGGCTGGAGCTTGCCGATGTCCTGATCCGTCAGGAGGACTACGACAGCGCGGAGGAAGCTCTGCGTCAGGGCTACGAAGCGACCGAAAGCCAGAAGATCTCCGAAAAAATGGAACAGCTTGCGGAAATACGGAAGTCCGAATTCTACTGGGCCTCGTTTGTGGGCAAGCCGCTGCGGGAGGTGGCGGAGTATCTCGGCGAGGACTATGCCTGTGAATGGGTGAGCGGCTACGCGGCGTATTTCCCCTGCGGTTTGCTGGTCTATTGCGAGACATCTTACGAAAATCTTGAGCCGTCGGATGACGACCTCGTGAGCATTCTTGTTCTGGATGATGATGATCCGGTGATAAAAGGGCTGACCGCGGCGATGACGTATCCGGAGCTAAAGGAGACCGTGGGCGACCGGACAAGCTTCAGCGAGATGTACTATGATTTCAGCGTGGAAAGCGGGGAGAACGAATACTCGCTGAATTTTGAGCTGGACGGATATTTTATCCGATATATCTGGCGGGACGATCCGTATCAGGCAAAATCCGAAGAAGTGGCCGTCGCCGCACTGCCGGATGAGATCGTACTTACGCAGGAAGAGGCTGAAAAGCTTGCCTGTGACTATTTTGACTATACGCCGGGCGATGTGAGTCCGGAGAACGGCTATAAGCTGTGTCTGACCTATGACGGAATGGAGGATCGCCACAGGACAAAGAAGCACTACTACGTATTCCGGCTGCAATGGCTGGTGCCGCCTGATTTCCATCCATCGACGATCGGTCTTGTTATGGTGGACGCAAAGACCGGAGAATGTAGAGATTACTATTGAAAATTATAATATAAAGAGAGAGGAAGGCTTATCTATGAAACGAATGATTTTAATCCTGCTGGCTGCCGTGCTGCTGCTGTCCCTCGCCGCCTGCGGCGGGAGAAAGAACACGTGGCAGAGGAAGAACGATGGGGGCATTACGGATCATCTCACGGGGGACGATGGGGCGGACAACGACAGCGCGCCCGCCTATGAAGTCCCTCGGATCGAGGAGTTGTACAGCGAGGATTTTGATTACACGGACATGGACGGCATCGGCGGCCACTTCACCTACCATGTGCCGCAGATCGCGGCGGATACGCAGGGGGCAAAGGATATCAACCGCGCCATCCGGGACGCCTACGACCCTATTATCGCGGATGTGAGGGAATCTGTGGAGGGTCATTTCAGGGTGTACTCTTTGTCCATCACGTGGGAGACGTATCAATACGGCAATATCCTGTCGCTGGTGGTCTCCGAGAAGGGCGCTATGGAGGTGGATCGCTATAACGTCTACCTGTACGACATTGCCAGCGGCCAGCATCTTGCCACGGCCGACCTGCTGGCGGCGCTGAACATAAGCGAGACGGCGTTCCTTGACGCGCTGCGTCAGGCCGCGGCGGAACGCTTTGACGGCCAGTACAGCACGATCCCGGCGAATTCCGAGGAATTTTGGGCGGAACGCCGGGAATGGACGCTGTCCGACGAGAACATCAATATCAATGTGCCCGCATACGCCGACGCTTTCGGAACGCTCTATGTGGTGCTGCCCATCGGCTCCATCGCCGGCGCGGGCGAGTATGAGCGGATACTGAAGCTGGATAGCATCAGCTGAGAAACGCGGCTTTCTCTTGCCTTTTGCCCCGCTTTTGGTGTATGCTGTTGCCAATAGCACGCGGCGTTTCGCGCCGCCGGAAGGAGTGGACGCCATGACATACTGCGGCATCGAGTATTCCCTCAAAAACCGTCCCGCGCTGGACGGGGACTTCCTTCCCTTTGCCCCGTGGCGGCAGGCGTATCTGGCGCAGGCGGCGCACCCCATCCGTATCGCCATAGAGCGGCAGGACGGCCAGACGGCGGTGTTCGATACCCGCCTGCGTGGCGGCGCGTACCGGCAAGCCGACCTGCGGTTTCTGGAGCGCACCGTCAAGCTGCTGCTGTGGAGCGTAGGCGGCTGGCGGGTCTGCCTCTGCGGCTGCGACGAGCTGGCCGACGAGCTGCGGCGCGTTTACAGCCCCAGCGGACGGCGCTCGTTCGATGTGGACTTCATGGAGACGGTGTTCGAGCGTCCCTTCCGGCTGGAAGCCGTGGCGGAGCGGGATTTTCCCGCTGCCAGCGGCAGTCCTCGAAAGCTGGGCGGCCATCTCAACGGCTGCCGCATCGGCTTCGACGCCGGCGGCTCCGACCGCAAGGTTTCCGCTGTCATCGACGGCCAGACGGTGTATTCCGAGGAGGTGGTCTGGCACCCCAAGACCCACGCCGACCCGGAGTATCACTATCAGGGCATTCTCTCCGCCTTCCGCGCCGCGGCGGCAAAGCTGCCCCGCGTGGACGCCATCGGCGTGTCCTCCGCCGGTGTGTTTCTGGGCAACGCGCCCATGGTGTCGTCGCTGTTTATCAAAGTGCCGCCGGAGTGCCGCGCCGAGGTGAAAACCATCTATGACCGGGCGGCTGCCGCCATGGGCAATGTGCCGCTCGTGGTGGCCAACGACGGCGACGTGACGGCACTGGCCGGAGCCATGGGCCTGCATACCGGGCGGATCATGGGCCTTGCCATGGGCACCAGCGAGGCGGTGGGCTACGTGGACGGCGCGGGTTGCGTGTCCGGCTGGTTCAACGAGCTGGCCTTTGCCCCGGTGGATCTGAATGACCACGCGGCACGGGACGCCTGGTCGGGGGATAGCGGCGTAGGCAACCAGTATTTCTCACAGGATGCCGTGATCCGCTTGGCCGCTGCCGCCGGTATCCCGCTGGACGAGGGCCTGACCCCGGCGGAAAAGCTGGCGGCGGTGCAGCAGCGGGCGGAGCGGGGAGAGGAGCCTGCGCTGACGGTCTTTCGGGATATCGGCGTGTATCTGGGCCACACCCTGCCGCTGTACGCCGCGGTGTACGACCTGCAAAACCTTCTGGTGCTGGGCCGCGTGGCCTCCGGTGTGGGCGGCGAACAGATCGTGTCGGCCTGCCGCCGGGTGCTGGCGGAGGAATATCCGTCACTGGAGATATCCGTCACTCTGCCGGACGAGCGGTTCCGCCGGGTAGGACAGTCCATGGCGGCGGCCAGCCTGCCGGAGCTTCCGCTTTGACCGGCGGCTCGACCGGGTAAAATCTTTGAAAAAACCCGCCGATCGGCCAAATTCCCCCTTGCAATCTGAAAAAAGATTTGCTATACTATGCGATACGAATTAAATCCTGTGTATTTCATGGGGGAGTAGTTGCGCACCTGCGGGTGCGAGTTAAGTCAACATGCATGGCGGAAACGTCTGGCTTAGCTTGAAACAGCGAGACTCATGTACAGTTCCTATTCTGTACATGCGGCTCGCTTTTTGTTTTGCCGGGCGGAAATACGCCCATGCCGCGTCAAAGCCCTTGAACATACACCAGGTATTCCCTGCGGGCTTTTCCTTGCTTGCGCGCGTTTCCGCTGCTGGAAAAACGGCAGAGGGAGGAAACAACAGCGAAAGACCCAACGCCCTTTATCAGCTCGTTATATCGGGGCAGAATACCCGTATTCAGGAGGAAGGACAAGATGAAGCACTATCTGGAACAAGCGGACGCCGTATTGCGGGAGGTAGACTCCTGCGAGCAAGGGTTGACCGCCGCCGAGGCGGAGGAGCGCCTTGTCAAAAACGGCAAGAACAAGCTGGAGGAGGCCAAGAAGGATTCCCTGATCAAGCGGTTTTTCCAGCAGATGGCCGATCCCATGATTATCATTCTGCTGGCCGCCGCCGCCATCAGCGCCGTGCTGGCGGTGGTAGAGAACGAGAGCTTTGCCGACGTGATCATCATTCTTTTCGTGGTGATCGTCAACGCCGTGCTGGGCGTGTATCAGGAGAGCAAGGCGGAGAAAGCCATCGAAGCCTTACAGCAGATGGCCGCCGCCACCAGCAAGGTGCTGCGGGACGGCCAGACCGTTACCATCCGCAGCGAGGAGCTGGTGGTGGGCGACGTGGTGCTGCTGGAAGCGGGCGACGCCGTTCCGGCGGATGGCCGTGTGCTGGAGAGCGCCAGCATGAAGGTGGAGGAGGCCGCCCTGACCGGCGAATCCGTCCCCGTCACCAAGTTCATCGACCTGATCCACCTGCGGAACAACGCCAACGACGTGCCGTTGGGCGACCGGAAGAACATGGTCTACATGGGTTCCACCGTGGTATATGGCCGGGGCCGCATGGTGGTGACCCAGACCGGCATGGACACCGAGATGGGCAAGATTGCTGATGCGCTGGCCAACGCGCAGGAGGGTCAGACCCCCTTGCAGCGGAAGCTGACCCAACTCTCCGGTATCCTCACCAAGCTGGTGCTGGTGATTTGCGTGCTGATCTTTGGCGTGCAGCTGCTGCGTGCCGGTGAATTTACGCTGGACGTGGTGCTGCACTCCTTCATGATCGCCGTGTCGCTGGCGGTGGCCGCTATCCCGGAGGGCCTTGCCGCTGTGGTAACAGTGGTGCTGAGCATCGGCGTCACCAACATGTCCAAGCGCAGCGCCATTATCCGCCGTCTGACCGCTGTGGAGACGCTGGGCTGCGCCCAGATCATCTGCTCCGACAAGACCGGCACCCTGACCCAGAACAAGATGACCGTGGTGGACGACTACGGCAGCGAGAGAGACCTGACCGCCACCGCCATGACCCTGTGCTCCGACGCCAATCTGGCGGAGGACGGCACCGTCACCGGTGAGCCCACCGAGGCGGCGCTGGTGGCATGGGGCGCCAAATGCGGCCTGCCCAAGCCCCGTCTGCAAGAGGAACTGCCCCGTGTGGGGGAAGCACCCTTTGACTCCGGCCGCAAGATGATGTCCACCATCCACAAGAAGGATAACGGCTATGTCCAGTTTACCAAGGGCGGCCCCGACGTGGTGCTGGAGCGCTGCACCAGCTACTGGGACAGCGGCATTGTCCGTCCCATGACGGAGGAAAAGAGGGCTGAGATCTTGGCTGCCAACAAGGCCATGGCCGACAAGGCGCTGCGCGTGCTGGCTGCCGCCCAGCGTACCTATGACGCGCTGCCCGCCTCTATGGAGGCCGACGATCTGGAGCACGACCTGTGCTTCTTAGGGCTGGCGGGCATGATCGATCCGGTGCGCCCGGAGGTAAAGGCCGCCATCGAGGAGTGCCGTCAGGCGGGCATCCGTCCCATCATGATCACCGGCGACCATATCGATACCGCCGTGGCCATCGCCAAGGAGCTGGGGATCCTGGAGAACGGCAAAAAGGCTGTCACCGGCGCGCAGCTCAGCGCCATGAGCGACGAGGAGTTTGAGAAGGAATACCCCAATATCGCCGTGTACGCCCGCGTACAGCCGGAGCATAAGACCCGCATCGTCAATGCGTGGCGCAATGCCGGCTATGTCACCGCCATGACCGGTGATGGCGTCAACGACGCGCCTTCCATCAAGTCCGCTGATATCGGCGTGGGTATGGGTATTACCGGCACCGACGTTACCAAGAACGTGGCGGATATGGTGCTGGCGGACGACAACTTCGCCACCATCGTGGGCGCGGTGGAGGAGGGCCGCCGCATCTACGACAACATCCGCAAGGCAATCCAGTTCCTGCTCTCCTCCAACATGAGCGAGGTCATCTCTATCTTCGTGGCCACGCTACTGGGCTTCACCATTCTGGAACCGGTGCACCTGCTGTGGATCAATCTGGTGACGGACTGCTTCCCGGCACTCGCGCTGGGTATGGAGGAGGCGGAGCCCGCCATCATGCGCCGTCGTCCCCGTGACGCCAAGGCGGGTATCTTCGCCGGAGGAATGGGTGTGGACGTGGCCTATCAGGGCCTTGTGATCTCGGCGCTGACCATCGCGGCCTTCTTTATCGGCCACTTTATGGAGTCCGGCGTGTGGGAGATCCCGGCAAACGGTCTCAGCCCCGACGGCACCACCATGGCCTTTGTCACCATGTCCATGGCGGAGATTTTCCACAGTCTCAACATGCGTTCCCAGCGGGGCAGCATCCTGAAGCTCCGCACCCGCAATAAGATGATGACTTTCGCTGCCATTGGCAGCCTGCTGGCTACCACGCTGGTGTGCGAGGTGCCCTTCATCGCCACGGCTTTTGACTTCACCAGCGTGGAGTGGAACGAGTATCTGGTGGCGCTGGCGCTGGCCTTCTGCGTGATCCCCATTGTGGAGGTCGTGAAGTTCTTCCAGCGAAAAGCGGAGAAATAAGCATAAAAAGCTGACCGGCTTAGGCCGCCTGACACAAGAAAACACACGCCATAAAAGGCAGATTTTGCGCAGAATCCTGCGTTGCGCCGCCTTGCCAGACATAGAGTATGCCTGCGGCGTCGCGTCTTGTCCCTGCGCAAAATCCGCTCTTTTCTGGTGCGAAGCAGTTTTGCCACAGCAAGTTCGAGATAAAATCGACTGCAAAAATTCCCGCATACTGATGTATGCGGGAATTTTTTCGGATGATTTTAGCCGGACAAGCACAGGCAAAACCGTATGTTTTCTTATGTCAGTCGGCCCATGGCCGGTCAGCTTTTTGCTTTTGAAAAATAGTGGTTTTCAGATAAAGAACTTCCGGTGCAGCGACCTTTGCAGCGGCTTGCAGATGGCCACCACCAGCAGCATGCCGCCCAGCAGCACACCGGCGGTCAGCGGGTACAGCGACCAGAAGAATGTCTCGTGCAGCTGGAAAGTCAGGTTGATGAGGAACTCGATCAGCACCGCCACGCCGCCGGAGAGCATCAGCGCCCCGCTGAACACATACAGGTGTCCGCCCGGCAGATACCGCAGCAGCGCCACCATGGCCGTCACCAATAGGCCGATGGCGCCTGTTACCGGGAAGGCGAAGGACAAGAACCAGTGTCCGCCCGTGGCGAAGTTGATATACAGCAGGTATAGCCCGATGGCCACGAAATCCACCGGCACGAAGATCACCGGATTGGGGCGGCGGAACCACAGCGGCAGCGCCACCAGCACATACAGCACCGCCACACCGCCGGAGGCGTACCCCGACCAGACGATAGAGCCGTTGATGCGCCAGTCGCACAAAATAAACAGCACCGCCGGCAGCAGCGCCAGCGCCGTCAGCAGGAACAGTACGCCGGAACGGCTGACCTCCTCCGTGTGGGGACGGCGGTCGACAGGATAGGGCGGCTGGCCCTGCTGGGGCGGCATATCCGGGTGAAAGGCCCGCGTACCGCACAGGGGACAGACCTTCTCGCTGTCGGCCAGCTCTACGCCGCATTTGACACAATACATGATGCGCTCCTTTCCCGCGTCACCGCTGGTTGCTCTCCACCTTTACGGGGAGGCCCAGCCGGTGCAGCACGCGGTAAAAATGCAATTCCAGCTCCGGTTCCCGGATGCTGCGGATACAGTTGATATACACGGTGTCGTTCCACGTCAGGACGCCGCAGTTGTGGGGGGCCTTGGCCTGTACGCCGATGATGAAATCCATCCGCGCCACATAGGGAGCCATTACCTCCGGCAGACGCACCACCCCCAGATTGGACAGGCACAGGCAGGACTTGCACTCGCCCACCGTGTCGAACACCGCCTTCATAGCCAGATTCTTGATGAACAGCGGCATCACCCGCAGCAAGGGCGACTGCTCGCTGGCCACATTGGCGGCGAACTTGGCCCGCATGGTCTGGGGATTGTTCTCCAGACCCATCCGGTGGTGCACGGCGGCGCAAATTTCGTCAAAGGTGTAGTCGCCCATCCGGGGATCCACCTCCGGCGTGATATACGAGGCGAAGTTCCGCAGCGTCTTGCTGGGGAACAGGCTCCGCAGGTTCACCGGCAGCAGCACCTTCACCGGCTTACGCAGCCGCCGCTGGGGCACCTTCTCCGCCTGCAGCTGGCAAATGGCCTGTATCATGGCGGCGCACAGCAGCTCCGTCACCGTCACACCGTGGGCCTTGGCGCACTCCTTCAGCGCCGGGGCCGGAATCATCAGGGTCACAAGATCCTTGAAGCCGTCCTTCTCCGGCGTACCGGTCAGGTGCCACGCGGTGGCCTCCTTGCGGCTGGCCTTTACGTTCCCGGCATAGCGCAGAAAGCTGTCCTCCAGCTCCTCGGCGTCCGGCTCCTCCAACCGGCCCAGCACGCCGTCCCCGGCGGGGATGGTCAGGCCGTATTTCTGGCTGAGATACTCCGCCAGCAGCGTCTTGAAAAAGGTCAGTCCGCCGGTGCCGTCGGTCAGCGCGTGGAAAAATTCCACCGCGAACCGGTTATGATAGACCAGTACACGAAAGGCGCACTGCCGCACCTCGTGGAAGGGCGCGTGGGCCAGCGGGCAGCTTTTTTCCTCCTGAATGGCGGGGGAGTGGGGGATCTGCTCCAGATAGTACCAGAACATACCCCGCCGCAGCCGCACGGCGATGGATGGGAAGCGCCGTGCCGTCACGTCCAGCGCACTGCGCAGCACCGCCACGTTCACCGGCTCGGTAAGGGTGGCGGAGATGCGGAAGAAGTTGTTCCAGTTGCGCCGCTTGGCGGCGGGATAAATTTTGGCGGCGTTGTCCAGCTTCATCCACCGCAGGCTCCGGGCGGGGGACAGCACCTTGTCCATAAAGCGGTTGATGGTCTCGAAGTCCTGGGGCATGTTCTCGCTGAGACAGTACAGCACATAGGCGTGCCACCGCTCCGGCGCTACGATCAGTTTGCTGCGGCAGCCGCTTTTCACCAGCTTTTCGTGGAGCATCCGGGTGTCGTCCAGCATCACCTCGTCCCCGCCCACGAACAGCAGCGACGGCGGAAAGCCCGTGAGATCGCCGAACAGCGGCGAGCACAGGGGATCGGCGGGATCGTCGGTGTAGCACTTGGCGTAAAATTGCAGCAGCTCCGGCGACATGGAGGGGTCGACCTCCCGGTTTTCCTCGTAGGATTTGCCACTGCCGGTGAGATCCGTCCACGGCGAAATGCCGATCAGGCCGCAAGGAAGGGGCAGTCCCAGCTCCTTCAGCTTCAGGCACAGGGCGTAGATCAGTCCGCCGCCGGCGCTTTCGCCGCACAGCAGGATCTGGTGGCCCGCGTAGCCCTTTTTCAGCAGGTACTGATAGGCCTCCAGCGCGTCCTCCACCGCCGCGGGATACCGGTGCTCCGGGGCCAGACGGTACGCCGCGCAGAACACCCGCACGCCGCACTCCGCCGCCAGCACCGAGGAAAAGCCCTTGGCGTATTCCAGACTTCCGCAGGTGTAGCCGCCGCCGTGGAGATACAGCACCACGCCGCCCCGCCGCTGATCCTGGGGCATGATCCACGCACCCTGAAAGTGCTGGAAATCATGGTTCTTCGTCATGATCTCGCTGCGGTGCAGAGCGGTCATCAGCTCGCCCAGCTTATCCTGCCCCTTTCGGCTGGCCTCCAATGAACAGCTGGTCATAACGGGCTTGAACAGATTCAGTTGTGCGCGGACACGCTTGGCGTGCAGTTCCATAGGCACCGTTCCTTTACAAGTTTATCATATCATTATAGCATTCCCCGGCGGCGTTGTAAATACGCGCCGCTTAGCCCAGTCCGGGAATGCGCTTGCGCAGCAGGGGACACAGCAGCGCCGTCACGGCGATTTTGATGGCGTCGCCGGGCAGAAAGGGCAGCATACCCGCCCACAGAAGCCCGGACACGCTCATGCCCTTGCCCATGTAGCCGTTGAGGATCAGCGCCATATAGGGCACGCCCACGGCGTACAGCACCGCCAGTCCCGCCACGCAGGCCAGCGCCACCCGCACCGGAGAGGCATTGCGCCGTGTCAGGGCGCCGATTACGGCGGCAGTGGGGATCAGCCCCAGCAGAAAGCCGAAGGTGGGCTGCAGTACGTAGGCGAAGCCGCCGCCGGTGGTAAAGATGGGCAGACCGATCAACCCCAGCGCCACATAGACTGCCTGACTCAGCGCGCCGCACCCGGCGCCCAGCAGCACACCCGCCATGGCGGTGAACAGAAATTGCAGCGTGATGGAGGAGACCCCCAGCGGGATACGCAGAAACGCGCCTGCCGCCGTCAGTGCGGCAAACAGCGCGGTATAGACCAGCTTTCGTGAAGTCATGACAAGACCCTCCTGATCAGGAAAAGAATGGAAACATGATACCCCGCACGCTATGATACTGTCAAGAGCACCAGATGATTTTTTCCTTTACTGACCGGGGAAAACGTGGTAATATGGGGCACAAATGAAAGGGGGCGGCGCAATGGAACAGCCGATGCTCTACCGCTATGAAACGGTGGACTCCACCAATACTGTGTGTAAGACGCTGGCGCAGCAGGGCGCGGAGGACGGCACCGCCGTCATCGCGGCGCGGCAGACGGCGGGCCGGGGCCGTATGGGCCGGGGTTTCGAGTCGCCTGCCGGATTGGGACTGTACCTGTCCATGCTGTGGCGGCCTGTGGCGTCGCCGGAGGGCCTGCTGCCCCTGACGGCTATGGTCTCGGCCTCCGCCGCGCTGGCGATCCGCCGCGTGACCGGGGCGGACGTGCGCATCAAGTGGCCCAACGATCTGGTATTGAATGGCAAAAAGCTGGTGGGCATTCTGACGGAGGTGTCGCTGGCGGACGGCGGCGTGGATTATGTGGTAGTGGGCATCGGCGTCAACCTGCGGCAGCGGCCGGAAGATTTCTCTCCGGAGGTGGCGAAGATCGCCACCTCGCTGGCGGCGGAGGGCTACGATGTGGAGCGGGAAACGCTGGAAACGGCATTGGTGGACGCGCTGCGGCAGGCGTTCCGTCACCTGTGTGCCCCGGAGACCTATCTGGACGATTACCGGCAGCTGTGCCTGAATCTGGGGCGGCAGGTGCACATCCTGCAAACGGATGAAACGGTGACGGCGCTGGATATCGACCCCCAGTACGGCCTTGTGGTGCGGCACGGCAGCGGTGCGGTGGAGACCCTGCGGTGCGGCGAGGTGTCCGTGCGGGGACTGTACGGCTACGCGGAATAAAAAATGACCATATAAAAGAGGTGTTTTCATTGAAAGAGTGCTTGGAGCTGTTTCTGACGTTTGCCAAGGTGGGCGTCATGACCTTTGGCGGCGGCATGGCTATGCTGCCCATCCTGCAGCGTGAGGTGGTGGAGAACAAGGGCTGGGCCACCGACGAGGAGCTGACGGACTATTTCGCCATTGGCCAGTGTACGCCGGGCATCATCGCCGTCAATACCGCCACCTTTATCGGCCAGAAGCGCAAGGGCATTCTGGGCGGCATTGTTGCCACGCTGGGCATCGTGTTTCCCTCGCTGATCATTATCACGCTGCTGGCGGGCCTTATCACCAGCTTTTCTCATCTGGAGTGGGTGCAGAACGCCTTTGCCGGTATCCGCGTCTGCGTCTGCGTGCTGATCTTCAACGCCACGCTGAAGCTGTGGCAGGGCGCGGTGAAGGACGTGTGGGGCGCGCTGATCTTCGCGGCGGTGCTGGCCGCCTCGCTGCTGACGGATCTTTCGCCGGTGCTGTTTGTGCTGGCGGCGGCTGTGGCGGGCATTATTCTCCGTAATGTGGGAGGTGCCAAAAAATGATTTATTTGCAGCTGTTCTATGAATTCTTCAAGACCGGCCTGTTCGCCATCGGCGGCGGATTGGCCACGTTGCCCTTCCTGTCGGATATGGCGGAGCGCACCGGCTGGTTCACCCAGTCTCAGCTGGCGGACATGCTGGCCGTCAGCGAGTCTACCCCCGGCCCCGTCGGCGTCAATATGGCCACCTACGTGGGCTTTGAAACGGCAGGCGTGCTGGGTGCTATAGTCGCCACATTGGGACTGGTGTTTCCCTCCATCGTCATTATCCTTGTCATTGCCGGATTCCTGAAGGCGTTCCGCAATAACAAGTTTGTGGACGCGGCTTTCTACGGCCTGCGGCCCGCCTCCACCGCCATGGTGGCCTCCGCCGGTATCGGCGTGGTGCTGCTGAGTCTGGTGGATACCTCCGCCTCCGGACTGGATTTCTTCCGCTGGAAGGAGATCGCGCTGGCGGCCGTGATCCTGGTGCTGACCCGCTGGGTGCCTGTCACCAAAAAACTGCACCCCATCGTGTTCATCGGCGCGGCGGCGCTGGTGGGCGTGGTGTTCCACTTCTGACTGAATACGAAAAGCACACCTTATCAAAAGCATAAGGTGTGCTTTCGTTTGTCTGATGTGTGTCAAATCGTCTGTTTTTGCGGCGAAAAAGTTATGGTATTTGTCAGTTGTAATTCCCTGCCCGGTGGCGTATGATAATATCAATTTATTATAAGGAGGACTATTCCCATGGAGCAGTTGAAGGAACGCATCCGCCGCGAGGGCAAGGTGCTGCCGGGCAATATCATCAAGATCGACGGTTTTTTGAATCACCGGGTAGATACCAAGCTGTTGGGCGACATCGCGGATGAATTCGCCAAGTATTTCGATACCAGTAAGGCCACGGTGGTGCTGACTGCCGAAGCCAGCGGTATCGCACTGGCCACCGTGTGTGCCGAGCGGTACGGCGTTCCCATGCTGTTTGCCAAGAAGGCCAAGAGCGACAACATCGAAAGCGGCCTGATCCAGAGTGAAATTTTCTCCTATACGTATAAGAAAAAGGTGACGCTGCTGGTGTCTCAGGAGTGGCTCAGCGAGAATGACCGTGTTCTCATCATCGACGATTTCATGGCCAATGGCTACGCCATGGGCGGCCTGGTGGACATTGTGAGAAAGGCCGGCGCCCAGCTGGTGGGCATCGGCGTGGCGGTGGAAAAGGGCTTCCAGGGCGGCGGCGACAAGTTCCGCGCCATGCCGGATATTCCCTATAAGGCCCTGGCCGTCATTGAATCCGCCGACGAGAACGGCATTATCTTCCGGGAGGACGACTGACATGAAGAAAGTTCTGGTTCTGGACTTCGGCGGCCAGTATAACCTGCTGGTGGCCCGCCGCGTCCGCGAGTGCGGCGTGTACTGCGAGATCAAGTCCTTCCGCATGTCCATGGAGGAGATCCGCGCTTTCGCTCCCGACGCGCTGATCTTTACCGGCGGCCCCGCCACCGTGTTCGAGCCTAACGCTCCCATGGTGGACAAGGCTTTGTTTGAAATGGGCATCCCTGTGCTGGGCATCTGCTACGGCGAGCAGCTGATGATGCACCTGCTGGGCGGCCAGTGCCGCAAGGCGGAGACCCGTGAATACGGCAAGGTGGAGCTGACCCACAAGGCGTCTCCGCTGTTTGCTGACGTACCGGAGACGGCTGTCTACTGGATGAGCCACGGCGTGGAGGTGGAGCGCATGGCGCCCGGCTTTGAGATCATCGGCTCCACCGAGGGCTGCCTTCACGCGGCGGTGCAGTGCGCCGACAAGAAGCTCTACGGCGTGCAGTTCCATCCCGAGGTGCTGCATACCGAGTACGGCACCCAGATCTTGAAAAACTTCCTCTATACCATCTGCGGCTTCGGCCCTGAGTGGACCATGGCCTCCTATATGGAGGAGGCGGTGGTCGAGTGCCGCCGTCAGATCGGCGATGGCCGCGTGCTGCTGGCGCTGTCCGGCGGCGTGGACAGCTCCGTGGCCGCTGCGCTGCTGCAGCGCGCCGTGGGCGATCAGCTGACCTGCATCTTCGTGGATCACGGCCTGCTGCGCAAGGACGAGGGCGATCAGGTGGAGCAGGTGATGAAGCACCAGTTCCACGTGGACGTTCGCCGTGTCAACGCCGGCCCTCGCTTTTTGGCCAAGCTGGCGGGCGTCACCGAGCCGGAGCGCAAGCGCAAGATCATCGGCGAGGAATTCATCCGCGTGTTTGAGGAGGAGGCCAAGAAGATCGGCGCTGTGGACTTCCTTGCCCAAGGCACCATCTATCCCGACGTGGTGGAGTCCGGTCTGGGCGGCGAAAGCGCCGTCATCAAGAGTCACCACAATGTGGGCGGCCTGCCTGACTGCGTGGACTTCAAGGAGATCGTGGAGCCCCTGCGCCGTCTGTTCAAGGACGAGGTGCGCCAGCTGGGCACCGAGTTGGGTCTGCCTGACGAGCTGGTGTGGCGTCAGCCCTTCCCCGGCCCCGGTCTTGCCATTCGCGTCATCGGCGATATTACCGAGGAGAAGCTTTCCATTCTCCGCGAGGCCGACGCCATCTTCCGCGAGGAGATGAAGCTGGCGGGGCTTGACCGTACCACCAGCCAGTTCTTCGCCGTATTGACCGACCTGCGCAGCGTGGGCGTCATGGGCGACGAGCGCACGTATGACTATACGCTGGCTCTCCGCGCCGTGCAGTCTCAGGACTTCATGACCGCCACCTGGTCCCGCCTGCCCTACGACCTGCTGGACAAGGTGTCCAACCGCATCGTAGGCGAGGTGAAGCACATCAACCGCATCTGCTACGATATCACCTCCAAACCCCCCGCCACCGTGGAGTGGGAATAAATATTTAGTGTTTTCTGAATCCTGAAAAGCGTTGGTAATACAGCGTTTTTCAGGATTTT
>ENA-OUQC01001003-OUQC01001003.1-human-gut-metagenome-genome-assembly--contig:-NODE-1003-length-16408-cov-3.979514_pt1 | contig 16408 bp, 17 predicted proteins | sample MGYA00237942_ERZ548815 | MGnify/ENA primary metagenome ERZ548815 (study PRJEB26490, sample SAMN05194722) | human gut metagenome | biome: terrestrial biome; feature: human-associated habitat; material... | reverse complement strand
GCTACACCATGGTCGAGGACGCAGGCCGCGGCTATCGCCAGGTCGTTCCCTCTCCCAAGCCCATCGACGTCATTGAAAAGAACACCGTGCAGGCGCTCGTGAACGCCGGTACCGTCGTCATCACCGTCGGCGGCGGCGGCATCCCCGTCGTTGAGACCGAGGACGGTCTGCGCGGCGTCGCGGCCGTCATCGACAAGGACCGCGCCAGCTCCCTGCTCGCGCAGGATGTGCGCGCCGACCGGCTCATCATCCTCACCGCTGTGGACGCCGTGTGCGTCAATTACAATAAGCCCGACCAGAAGGAGCTCTCCTCCATGACGATTGCCGAGTGCGAGAAGTATATCGCCGAAGGCCAGTTCGCCCCCGGAAGCATGCTGCCGAAGGTCGAGTCCTGCATGGAGTTCGTGAAGAACAACGACCATGGCGGAACCGCGCTCATCACTTCCCTAGCCCGTGCCGCCGACGCTCTTGAAGGCAAGACCGGCACGGTCATTACCCGGTAAGCAAATTTTTGTCCCGTTTCGCATCTCCCAGCGAAGTCCGAACAAAATTTTAAGAGAGGGGTTCAAATCATGTCTAAGAAGACCAAAAGATCCATCAGCACATTTGCGATCCTGCTCGCCGTTATGCTCCTTGTGTCGATCGCCACGTGGCTCGCAGCGGGCAAGACCTACACCGGTGAGAACGGCGAGATCGCCGAAGTCGTCGGCGCCTCCGCCAGCGACATCTTTATGGGGCCTGTCAACGGCTTTGCCGACGCCTCTGACGTTATCACGTTCGTATTCTGCCTCGGCGCGTTCCTTGCCATCGTGAACGCCACCGGCGCTCTTGAGACCGGCATCCACACGCTTGTCCGCAAGCTGCACGGCAAAGAGCTCGTGCTCGTTTGGATCCTCATGTTCCTGTTCTCCGTCGGCGGCACGACCTACGGCATGGGCGAAGAGACCGTTGGCTTCTACATCCTGCTCGCCGCCACGATGATGGCCGCCGGCTTTGACCCGATCGTCGGCGCGGCCACCGTCCTGCTCGGCGCCGGCACCGGCGTTCTCGGCTCCACCATCAACCCGTTCGCGACCGGCGCTGCCGTCGCTGCCGCGACCTCCGTCGGTGTCGAAGTGAACATGGGCACCACCTATGTCATCGGCATCATTCTCTGGCTTGTCTCCTACCTTCTCTCCGTGCTGTTCGTCACCGCGTATGCGAAGAAGGTCCGCGCCAACAAGGGCTCCATCCTCACCGCCGCGCAGCTCGACGAGTGCCAGAAGGCTTACGGCGGCAAGGACGTCACCACCGCGAAGCTCACCGGCCGCCAGAAGGCCGTGCTGTGGCTGTTCGCTCTCTCCTTCGTCGTGATGATCCTCGGCTTCATTCCCTGGGGCAGCCTGAGCGAAACCATGTACAACGCTTTCTCGAGCTCCACCACTTGGCTCACCGGCGCCTGCCTCGGCGACTGGTGGTTCTATGACGCCGCCACCTGGTTCCTGCTCATGGGCATCATCATCGGTATCGTCGGTCTCGAGGACAAGGGCCAGCTCATGAAGCTCATCGCCAACGGCTTCGGCGACATGGTCTCCGTCAACCTCGTCATCGCGATGGCTCGTGCCACCAGCGTTATCATGGCCGCCACCGGTCTCGGCACCTGGCTGGTCGAAGCCTCCGTCACCGCGCTCAGCCAGTCCGGTGTTTCCGCCGGCGTGTTCGGTCTGCTTGACTACATACTCCACGTCGGTCTCAGCTTCCTTGTTCCGAGTTCCTCCGGTCTCGCCGGCCTGTCCGCCCCGATCGTCTCCCCGATCGTCGCCGGCATGGGCTGGAGCGTAGAGACCTCCATCATGATCAACGTTGCCGCCAACGGCTTCGTCAACCTCTTCACCCCGACCTGCGGCTTCATCATGGGCGGTCTCGCGCTCGCGCGCATCCCCTACGAGAGCTGGCTGAAGTGGGCGTGGAAACTGCTCCTCACGCTGTTTGTCGTCGTCGGCGTCATCCTCACGATCGCGATGGCGGTGCTGAGCTGAAATTCCGCTTGAGTTATCGTAGGATCTAATGGTAAAATACCGGTTGTATGCCCCATGGCGTACAACCGGTATTCTTCAAACAAGGCCGCATCGCCTGCTCTTGTTCGAGAAGAGCTGCGGCTCGCCGCAGCGCACCCGCTTTGCCCGCACGTTTGCGAGGCTTTTCAGTCATTTGTAAAAAGGACGGTGCAGATTATGCCCAGACGAGCCATGCTCCAGGACGCCCGCGCCTCCGCGTCCGACCCCGCCGTGATCTGCTCATTCGATTACGAGGCGATCGACAAGCCCACCCGCGCGATCATCCATCAGGCGGCGCGCTTTCTTTATGTAAAGCGCGGTCGCGGCAAGCTCGTCATTGACGGCGAGGAGTACGTCCTCCAGCCCAACACGCTCGTCGCCATCACGCCGTGGAAGATCACCGACACGGTAGAAGTGACGGAAACGCTCCAGTTCATCAAGGTCATTTACGACTATTCCTATCTCAACTCCGTATTCAAGGGCGTTCTCGGCTCCGGCGATGCTTCCGCCGAGCCCCTGCGCTTTCTCACCGTGGAGCCGGTCGCCTATCTCGACAGCGTGCAGGCGGAGTATGTGGACGGCATCATGGAGCATCTCAAGGCGGAGCTAGGCGTGGAATCCACGCGCGTCAAACCGCCGGACAAGCCGTTTTCGCAGCTCTATACGGTCAACAAGCTCATCGATCTGATGGTCGTTTACCGCCGGTATATCATGTCGCACCGCGGCGAGCTGGACTCCGGGCGGAAGGAGACCGTCATGGATCAATCCGTTTTGAGCTACATTTACGCCCATTCCGCGGAAAAGCTCACGCTCTCGCAGGTTGCGGAGGCGTTCTTTCTTTCGGAATCGGCGCTCTCCAAGCAGATCGCCGGTATGACCGGCACAACGTTCTCGAAGCTCCTGAGCAGCATCCGCGTGGAGAAGGCGTCGGACTATCTCATCTATACGGATCTCACGCTCGACGAGATCGCGGGGCTCTGCGGCTTTGTGGACGCCTCGCACGTATCCAAGCACTTTGCGCAGCGTGTCGGCATCACCCCGATGCAATACCGCAAGATCTATTCCAAGGCCGTCACCAAGTTCAACATCTCCGACAAGGCGATCGCCTTTGCGCTGACGGACTACATCTACAAAAATTATGAGACCGAACGGCTCACCGCCGCGAGCGTCGCCGCCGAGTTCGGCGTGTCGGTGCCGGAAATGAACCGTCTGCTTCTCTATTATAACGAGATGAACTTCGATACGCTGCTCAACTCCACGCGCATCAACAAAGCGTGCGAAATGCTCGTATCCACGGATTATCTCGTGATCGACGTTGCCGTCGCCGTCGGCTACAGCAACATCAAAACATTCAACATGAATTTCTACCGCTTCAAGGAAATGACGCCGACGGAGTTTCGCGACCGCATAACGCTGCAGCGCACGGACGGCAGCGAAACGCACGGCAGAGGGCGCGGCGGGCGCCGCCGTGCTCCGGCCGTCAAAGCGCCGGAAAACACAAAGGAGACGACCGAATGAAATCCGGAAGACAGGGAACCATCCTCCGAATCGTTTCGGAGCAGAGCATCGAAACGCAGAATCAGCTCATGGACGAGCTGAAAAAGCGCGGTATCACGGCCACGCAGGCCACGCTTTCCCGCGATATCCGGGAGCTTCGCCTCGTCAAGCAGCGCAGCGCGGACGGTACCAGCCGGTATGCCGTGGCAGAAACTGCCCATGCGCAGGAGATGAGCCATCGCCTCAAGGAGAATCTCCGCCAGACCGTGACGGGCGTTTACGTCTGCCAGAATCTCGTCATCATCAAAACGCTGCCGGGGCTCGCACCTGCGGTGTGCACCGCCATTGACGGCATCGCTCCGCTGCCGGGGCTTGTCGGCTCGCTCTCCGGGAACGACACCGTGTTTCTCGCCATGCGCGACAACGCCGCCGCCGAAACGCTCGCCCGCGAGGGGCACAGCCTCTTTATGGGATAATATTAAGGTATGAGCCGCTTTTCGTTAACGAAAAGCGGCTCATTTTGTGTAAAAACCTGCCATGGAATACACTTGACGAACACGCCGACGTGTAATATAATTTTGCTGTCGATATAGTGGGAAACTCAACAAAAGAGATATTAAATGTGGAGGAGTTAGCATGGATAAACAGACAAAATCCAGCATGCCGCTCGACGAGAGCAAACTGTCCTTTGAGATCCCCCGCACGGACGAGCCGAGAGAGAAAATTCTCAAGCTTGGCGCGATGATTACCGACCGTATGGGCGCGAAGATCACGGGTAACGACCCGGAATACTGGGGCTTTGCTGCACTTGTTACGGACGAAATGGCGGATGTATGCCTGAAAATGAAAGTGCGCAAACCGAAAACGACGGCACAGATCGCTGCGCTCACCGGCAAGAGCGAAGAAGAGCTTGAAAAACTGCTCAGCGAGATGGCGTATATTGGCATCGTCGAGTACAACTGGGAAAATCTGGACGGGAAAAACCCGAACCACGAGAAGCGCTGGTCTGTGCCGCAATATATTCCCGGCAGCGCGGAATTTCTGAATATGCGCCAGTCACAGATCGACGAGCACCCGGAGGTTGCGGCGTTCTTCGAGCGTATGACGTTCCTCCCACTCGAAAAAGTCACGCCGATGGTGCCTCCCGGAGGCGCCGGCATCGGTATGCACGTCATCCCCGTGGAAAAGGCGATCGAGACCGAGAACAAATCCGTCTCCATCGAGCACATCTCCCATTGGCTGAAAAAGTATGACGGTGTTTACGCCGCTTCGCCCTGCTCCTGCCGTATGTCCCGCGCCAAGCTCGGCGAGGGCTGCGGCGACGATCCGGAAAACTGGTGCATCGCCGTGGGCGATATGGCGCGCTACATTGTTGAGACCGATCGCGGCCATTACATTACCTATGACGAGGTGCTGGAAATTCTGCACAAGGCTGAGGAGAACGGCTTCGTCCACGAGATTACGAACATCGACGGCGAAGAGAAGATCATCGGCATCTGCAACTGCAACGTGAACGTCTGCAACGCGCTGCGCACGAGCCAGCTTTTCAATACGCCGAACCTCTCCCGCAGTGCTTACGTTGCGAAGGTCGAGAGCGAAAACTGCGTCGCATGCGGCCGCTGCGTCGAAACCTGCCCCGCGGGCGCTGTCAAGCTCGGCCAGAAGCTCTGCACGAAGGACGGCCCCATTGAATATCCGCGCCACGAGCTGCCGGACGATACCGCCTGGGGCCCGGACAAGTGGGACATCAACTACCGCGACAATAACCGCATCAACTGCTACGATACCGGCACATCGCCGTGCAAGACCGCCTGCCCGGCGCACATCGCCGTGCAGGGCTACCTGAAGCTCGCCGCGCAGGGCAAGTACCGCGAGGCGCTGCAGCTCATCAAGCGCGAAAACCCGTTCCCCGCCGTCTGCGGCCGCATCTGCAACCGCCGCTGCGAGGACGCCTGCACCCGCGGCACCGTCGATCAGGCCGTCGCCATCGACGAGGTCAAGCGCTTCATCGCCCAGCAGGATCTCGAAGCCGCCACGCGCTTTATCCCCGAAAAGGTCATCCCGAAGGTCGAGGGCGGATTTGAAGAGAAGATCGCCATCATCGGCGCGGGCCCGGCGGGCATGAGCTGCGCCTACTTCCTCGCCGAGAAGGGCTACCGCCCGACCGTGTTCGATAAAGCCAGCCGTCCCGGCGGCATGCTGATGAACGCCATCCCGAACTTCCGTCTCGAAAAGGACGTTGTGGAGGCGGAGATCGACATTCTGCGCGAAATGGGCGTGGAGTTCCGCTGCGGCGTGGAGGTCGGCAAGGATGTCACCATCCCTGAGCTGCGCGCGCAGGGATACAAGGGCTTCTATGTTGCCGTCGGCCTGCAGGACGGCGGACGTCTCCGCGTCCCCGGTGACGATGCCGAGGGCGTCCTCTCCGGCGTGGACTTCACGAAGAAGGTCAACCTGGAGCCCGATACGAAGCTCACCGGCAAGGTCGTCGTCATCGGCGGCGGCAACATCGCCTCCGACGTTGCCCGCACTGCCGTGCGCTGCGGCGCCGAGAGCGTCATGCTCTACTGCCTGGAGGGCTACGACGAAATGCCCATGGGCGAAGAGGACCGCACCGAGTGCGAACGTGACGGCATCTCCATCCATGCCGGTTGGGGGCAGACCGCGATCGATACCGAGAATGGCCACGCGAAGGCCATCCACTTCCGCAAGTGCCTGTCCGTCAAGAACGCCGAGGGACGCTTCGCTCCCACGTTTGACGACGCCGAGACCGAAACCGCCGAGGCGGACACGATCCTTTACTGCATTGGCCAGCACGCCGACTGGGGCGAGCTGCTCGCCGGAACAAAGGTGGAGTTCAACCCGAACGGCATCGTCAAGGCCGATGCGCTGACCTACCAGACCGCCGAGCCCGACATTTTCGTCGGCGGCGACGCCTATACAGGCCAGAAGTTCGCCATCGACGCTATCGCCGCCGGCAAGGAGGGCGCCGTGTCGCTGCACCGCTTTGTGCAGCCGAACACGAGCCTCACCATCGGCCGCAACCGCCGGCAGTTCATCGAGCTTGACAAGAAGAATGCCCTCATCGACATCAACAGCTTTGACAACACGCCGCGCCAGCGTCCCGGCTACAACGAGGAGCTGCGCCGCACGATGAAGGACGGCCGCGAGTGCTTCACCGAAGAGCAGGTCAAGGCCGAAACCGCCCGCTGCCTCGGCTGCGGCGCGAGCGTCGTTGACCCGAACAAGTGCATCGGTTGCGGCATCTGCACGACGCGCTGCGGCTTTGACGCCATCCATCTCCACCGCGACCGCCCCGAGTGCAGCACCATGGTGCGCAGCGAGGATAAGATGAAGGCCATCCTGCCGTACATGCTCAAGCGCGCCGTGAAGATCAAGCTCAAGGGCAAAAAGGACTGAGCATGCACGAGCTCGGGATCGTATTCCACATGATAAAAACCGTCGAGCGCATTGCGGAGGAAAATACTCTCACAAGTGTTTCCTCCGTCACGCTCGAACTCGGCGAAGTGTCCGGCGTCGTGCCGCACGAGCTCACATCCTGCTGGAACTGGGCCGTTGCACAGACGGAGGTCTTGAAGGGAGCGGAGCTCAAGATCGAGACCATTCCCGCTGTGACGCTTTGCGAGAACTGCACCCATACGTATTCGACCGTCCCGCAGGGGCGCGTCTGCCCGCTGTGCGGCAGCGAGGAGACCGTGCTCTTGCAGGGCAACGAGATCAATCTCAAGGAAATCGAGGCCTGCTGAAAATGGATAGTGTACGCATCATAGAGATCAAGGAGAGCGTTTTCGCCGACAACGACCGCGAGGCCGACTGCGTCCGCGCAAAGCTCAAGGAGGAGAAGACGTTCCTTCTCAATCTCATGTCCTCGCCCGGCTCGGGCAAGACGACGACGCTTCTGCGCACGATTGAAAAGCTGAAGGACGAGCTCCGTATCGGCGTTATGGAAGCGGATATCGATTCCTCCGTGGATGCCGAGACCGTTGCGCGCACGGGCGTGAAGAGCATCCAGCTCCACACCGGCGGCATGTGCCATCTCGATGCCGGGATGACCGAGCAGGGGCTCACAGAGCTCGGCACGGCGGACATCGATCTCGTGGTGCTCGAAAACGTCGGCAACCTCGTCTGCCCGGCGGAGTTCGATACGGGCGCGGTGAAAAACGCGATGATTCTCTCTGTCCCGGAGGGACACGATAAGCCGCTCAAATACCCGCTCATCTTCACCGTGTGCGACGCGCTCATCATCAACAAGATCGATGTGCTGCCGTACTTCGATTTTGACATGGACAAGGTGCGCGAGTATGCGCTGCGGCGCAACCCCCGCCTGGAAATCTTCCCGATTTCCGCCAAGACCGGCGAGGGCGTCGAGGCCTGGACAAACTGGCTCAAAAAGCAGGTCCGGGACTGGACGGAGGAATAACAGGAGAATAAAAAATGGGGCAGTCATTCGGATGAATGGCTGCCCCATTTTTGTGATTTATAGGGTGTATCAGAAGATCATTCCTCAATCTTAACAATATCCAGCGCCGAGGACACGAGAAGGTTTATCAGCTCATTGCGGGAACGGTTCGTCTCTGCGGATAATTTATCCAGCCTTTCGAGTGTCTCATCCCGCATTCGAACGGAGACGATTTTGTATCCGTCTTCGCCCCGCTTGCTGTTTTTCTTTGTTATCGTAATTTCCTTTGCCATACACTCACCTCTACAAGGTGAATAATACATTGACTTTTATAATTATTATATATTATATTTAAGTAGTAGTTTTATAACTATAAATTTGTAGTTAAGGAGCGATGAGCATGAAACGCGCACTCAGCATGATTCTCGCGACGGTTTTGCTGCTGTCCCTTGCAGGATGCAGTACAGCAAACGATCCATCCGCTTCACCGGCGGAGCCGGAAGAAGAGGAGAAGCTATTCACATTTCGCGGCGTATCCTTTAATTCCACAAAAGCGGAAATAAAAGAAGCGGAAGAAAAGATCGACTTTGAAGGCCCGCACGGTCTGCGCATTGATAATATTAATCTGCAGGTGCCCTATAAAAACGAGATGCCCTATCTGTTCTATTATTTTGAGGACGAAGGCGATGACGCGCTGCTGACCTATATCCAATATCGGGTTTATGGAGACTTCAGCAGAGCGACTGACGCGTCGCGCTACGAAACGGTGAACTCTCTTTTTATAGAAAAGTATGGAATGCCGCTATACACCAACAGCGACTATGAACGTCCCGTTTTTAATAAACTGGAAGGAAACACGGCATCGTTGATCGAGGGCCCGGCCTATAAGGAATCGGACTTCGCCGGCAGTTTGCCATATTTTTCCGAATGGCTCTTTGAAAGCGGGGAATACTGGGTCGATGTCGTTGTGTACGTAAAACATTATCCCGCACATTGGTATAACGAAACCTCTGTCATGTATACAAAAGTTCCCGGCACGTTGATCGACGGGATTGTTGACTCCTATAACGAGGCTCGCGACAACATTTAAAATGCTTTGAAAAATTCAAAGAGGTAATCAAAATGAAAAACGAAAAGCTATTAACCTTATCGGTTTGATCCTTGGCGTGGTGATTATCCTTGCTGGAATACTGATCATGGCAAACGATTCTACGTATCTTTCCTATACGACCCGCGTCGATTCCTATACCTTCGGCGCGGACTACTATACCGAACAGTATGCCGCAACAAGAGCAGCTGTAAACAACACTGCTGTGGCGGCAGGAAATCTATGCTTGTTGGGAGAGCGTTTTGGCCGGTATATGGGGCTTGTCTTTATCTTCTCCGGTGCTCTCGTCAGTCTTTCCTATGGAAAAAAGTATGTGCTCTGCAACGCGGTTCCTGCGCAGGGTGTCGGGCCGGTGGAAAAGGAACCCCCGGCGGAGGAAGACGTTTCTCCGATCATAAACTGAAAAAACGGAGCAGTCAGTAAAATGACTGCTCCGTTTTCATAGGCAAATATTTATTTGACCTCCGCGGTCGTCTGCGCCATGACGGTCAAGGCCTCCAGTACATCGGCTCTCTGGCTTTCCTCGTAATATGTGCCGGTGTATACGTAAAGGTAAGCGCCGGTCACGGCGTACAGCGTGATCTGATCCGTGGGCGGGATGGAAAGAAACACGTCGCGCCCGCCGGCGTTGTCGATGTCGTCCTGTGTGATGACGCCCTGCTCCAGAAGAAGATCCAGCATCTCGTTGGTGAAACGTGTGATCGTTTCGGTGTAGATCACGCTCTTCCCGTTGATCGAGCGGAGCTCTGCCTTGACGATTTCAATATTGGGGTATGACTCGGTGATGCTCTCCATGAGCTTGTTCATGTACTTTTCCGTGAACTTGCCGCTGTAGGTGCTGGAACGCTGGGCGTTGACATTGACCGCCTGTGAGGAGTCTGCCGTGTCGTTATAATACACGATGAGCGGAGAAGTGCCGTCCGTACCTGTCCACTTATCAGCGGGATACTGCGTCGAAAACGTGCTGTTGCTGACCGTTTCGAGCGTCATGGAGGTGAGATCGACCTTCTCGAGCGGGGGATAATCCTCCTCGTTTACGGTGCCGCACCCGGCGAGGATCAGGCAGAGCGCGAGACAAACGGCGGTGACCGCCGCAAAAGTTTTTCTTTTCATAGCTATCACTCCTTTGCTGAGTGACACGATTTTACCATACCGCCGGGGAAAAGACAACCTTTAGCTGTTTATCCCACCGTCTCGCCGAGCTTGGCGGCAAGCTTTGCGAGCGGCTTCACCTTCCAGCGCAGCACCATGCCGAGCGCCGCGCCGACGAGCGCCTGCAAAATCTGGTAGGGGAGCTTCGCAATCGCCGCGGCGGGCGTTGCGTAGATGAATGCGCGGCCAAGCGAGTAGCCAACGACCATGATCACCGCGCCGAGCAGTACACCGATGAGAGACGCAATAACGGGCTTCTCCTTCATCATCCGGTGGGCGCAGAGCGAAATGACAACGGCCTGCAGGCCGTGCGTGACAAGAGATACGAACATCGGCGTCGGGTAGAAGAAGAAATCGCCGAGAAACGCGCCGACACCGCCGACGCAGAACGCCCCCAGCGGGTCGAGAATCAGCGAGGCGAAGCAGATGATCACGTCGTTCAGATAGAGATGCCCGCCCGGCACCGGAACGCTGAACACGCTCATGCTCATAATGATGTTCATCGCCATCAGCAGCGCCGTTGTACAGAGCCAGCGCGTGCCGTACTTTTTCTTTGTCGTCATGGTAGAATCTCCCTTGCTTTTTCTTTGACCTTAGCATACAATATTCTGGATATATTAAAATAGCCAGAAAGGGAGAAAATAATCATACCAGATGAAACAGGAAAACGAACACCGCCCGGCGTATCTGCGCCTGTACGAACGGCTGCGAGGGGAGATCGTGCGCGGGGACTATCCCTTCGGCGCACGGATGCCGTCCAAGCGGCAGCTCGCCGAGGAGGAAGGGCTGAGCGTCGTCACGGTCGAGCACGCTTACGCGCTCTTGACGGATGAGGGGTATTTGGAAGCACGCCGCCGCAGCGGACATTACGTGCAGTTTCACGATACGGATGGCTTTGTGCCGAGCGCGCCGGTGAAACCGGCGGCGGTCCCGGCAGGGGAGAGGGCAGATTTTCCGTTTTCGGTGCTTTCGCGGGTGATGCGCCGCGTCATCAGCGAGTATGGCGAGCAGCTGCTGGAAAAAAGCCCGAACAACGGCTGCGTCGCGCTCCGGCAGGCGATCTCGCGCTATCTTGCGCGCAGCCGCGGCATCCGCGTAAAGCCGGAGCAGATCTTCGTCGGCTCCGGCGCGGAATACCTCTACGGACTGATCGTGCAGCTTCTCGGTGCGGCGCGTATCTACGCAGCGGAGGACCCGTCGTATGAGAAGATCGCGCTCGTTTACCGCGCGCACGGCGCATCGCTCGAACTTCTGCCGCTTGGCACGGACGGCATCCGCAGCGAAGCGCTTGCCGCGACGCGCGCCACGGTGCTGCACATTACGCCCTACCGCAGCTATCCGAGCAATATCACGGCGTCGGCGGCAAAGCGGCGCGAATATATCCGCTGGGCAAGTGAGCCGGGGCGGTACATTGTTGAGGACGACTTCTCCTCGGAGTTCACAGTCGCATCCAAGCCGGAGGAGACGGTGTTTTCGCTTGCCGAGAGCGGGAACGTGATCTACCTGAACACGTTCTCGCAGACGGTCGCACCGTCGCTGCGTATGGGCTATATGGTGCTCTCGGAAGAGCTCTCGGCGCAGTATGCCGAGCGCATCGGGTTTTATTCCTGCACCGTGCCGCTCTTCGAGCAGCTGGTACTTGCGGAGCTTCTGGAGAGCGGCGACTATGAGCGCCACATCCGCCGCACCCGCCGCGCCCTGCGAAAAAGGGCGGAAAAATGAGGCATCCCTCCGGCAAATACCGGAGGGATTCTTTTTGCCATGGAGGAAACCCCTCCGTCAAAAACTTCGTTTTTGCCACCTCCCCTGTTAGGGGAGGCAAGTGAATTTGCGGTAAACCAGCTTGGCTCTCCTATTAGGGGAGCTGGCAGCGAAGCTGACTGAGGGGTTTCGCTTGAGTTAAAGCAAATACTTCTCCATCGCCCAGGCGGCGCCGTCCTCGTCGCAGACGGGCGCAATAACGTCTGCTGCGGCCTTCACATTATCGGGCGCATTGGCCATCGCAATGCCGAGTCCCGCCCAGCGCAGCATGGAAATGTCGTTTTCCCCGTCGCCGATGGCGATGGTCTCCTCGCGCGGTATGCCGAGAATCTCCGCGGCGCGCGCGAGCCCTGCGGCCTTGCTGACGCCCGGCGGCACGATCTCCAGCGCCTCCGGGCTGGACGTAAAGCAGTCCACCGGGCAGGGAGGATCGGCCAGAAGCTTTTTCCCCGCGCGCCGGACGGTCACCGGCAGGCCGAGCAGCAGAATTTTGTACATGCCCTCGTGCGCGATCGCCTCGGGGGAGGGAAGCGGCTGCGGGTTGCTCGAAGAGCGCTGCGCATAGACCTCCGATGCCGCATTCACGCGGTCCGTGTAAATCCCACTGAGGGCATAAACGATGGCGGCGCTTGCTCTGCGGCGGCACCAGCGGAGCAGCGTGAGCGCGTCCTGTTCCTCCATGAACGTCTCGGAGAGCGTTTCGCCGGTCGCACAGCTCTGCACCAGCGCGCCGTTTCCGAGAATGAGCGGCACGTCGCCGGGGAAAAGCTCACGCGCGACCGCGGCGCTTCCGCCGAGCCGCCCGGAGGCGAGCGTTACATACTTGCCCGCGGCGTATACGGCGCGGATCGTCTCGCGTGTATGCGCCGAGACCTTTCGGTCGGAGCGCGTGAGCGTGAGATCGTAATCGGCGGCCATCAGTCTGTATGCCATGAAAATCGACTTCCTTTCTGCGCGAAAGTATAACGGACAGCGCGCCGGAATGTCAAGAGCGCAGCGATTTACGAACGGCAAACCATGTGGTATAATAGAAAACAAATACCCCACAGGAGGAAAAAGAATGATCAAGCTCGAAATGGAACTTTCCGATATCGATTACGAGGTTCTCGTAAAGGAGATTCTTCCCAAGGTCGCTGACCGGCTGAAGCAGAACGGCAGCCCGCTTGCGCCGCTCCTCTCCGGCGGCATGGCGGCCAATGTGCTGCTCCACGCCTCCGACAGCGTGCGCGACCGCATGGCCGCGGAAATCCTCAACGCTGCTGCGCCGCGGCTGACCGGAACGCTCGAAAAGCTCGCCGCCGACAACGGCATTCCCTGCAAGGTGCAGGGCCTGCGCGCGAGCGCGACACAGAAATAATAAGGAAACGCATCCCCCGAAAGCCTCTGCTTTCAGGGGATGCGTCTTTTAAACCGTGGAAACAAAAATCCCCGGAGAATAAATTCTCCGGGGAAAAATGCCGTATCCGGATCATCGTCCCGCCACTTTTGAGGGGCGTCAGACGAAGGCGGGGATAAGCGGGGGTAAGCCTTTTACACGATGCGGCGGGCGGCGACGAGACGCATGCCGGCGGTGCCGCTGAGAGACTGGGTGCTGACCACTGCACCGGAGTAGGGCGCGTGGATGAAGCTGCCGCCGCCGATGTAGATTGCCGCGTGCCAGATGTTGTAGATGCTGCTGCCGAAGAGCAGAATGTCGCCGGGCTGAAGGTCGTTGAGATCAACGTCCACGCCGTTATAATACATGTCCTGCGCCACGCGGTTGAGCGAGTAGCCGTACTGGCCGTAGACGTAGTACACGAGACCGGAGCAGTCAAAGCCGGAGGGAGACGTGCCGCCCCAGACATAGGGAACGCCCAGATACTGCATGGCAGTATCCACGATGGTCTGACCCATGGCGGCGTTGTGCGAGAAGCTCGGCGCGGCGGGCGCTTCCTGCGCGGGCTCTTCGGCCGGGGTTTCCGGCTCCTGCGCGGGAGGATCGAGCGGCGTCACTTCGGTGGTGGTGTTTTCGGTGGTGTCCGGGGTCTGCGGCTCGCTGTAGATGGTGCCGTTCTCGCCGGAGACGGTCGCGGCGGAGATGGTGTAGGTCTTGGAAGTGCCGTTGAGCACAACATAGTCGCCGTAGATGTAGCCGGTGCTGCCGTTATATACGCATTCGTACCAGGAACCGCAGACGCCGTTCACACGGATGGGCGTGCCGGTCTCCAGCGTTTCGATCACGCTGCTGTAGGTGCTCGGACCGCTGCGGAAGCAGATGCCGGAGCCGAGAACCGTGGCGTTGCTGTCGCCGGTCGCGGGAGGCGCAACGTAAGTCTGCGAAGGAACTTCCTGCGCGGGCTGCTGCACGGTATCCTGCGCGGCGTCCTGCGCCGGAGCCTTCTCCGGGACGGAGTCAACGTTTTCCGCAGAGGGAATTTCGTTGAAGAGAAGGTAGTAGGAAGCCATGTAGCCGGTCTTGCCGTTGTAGCTCACCTTGTACCAGCCGTAGCCGGCGTCGCCGAGAACGTAAACGGTCGCGCCCTGCGGGGCGGCGTCAATAACGTTGCTGTCAAAGCTGCCGCTGTCGCGCAGATTCAGCTCGCCCGGTGTTGCGACGAAAGCCTCGCCGGAAATGGCAAACGCGCTGCTCGTGAGCAGAGACGCCGCCAAAAGGAGCGTAACGATAACGGAAAGCAGTTTCTTGCAGTTTTTCATGATCCCCATACCTCTTTTTCTGGTGCTGGTGCGCTGAAACCGGAGCTTAGTCCTTTGTCAGCGCTCGTTCGAGCCACACGCTCGCCACGTCCATGGCGGCGTACAAGCTGCCTTTTTCGGATTTCTTCACGATGCGGTCGCGGCTCTTGACCGTCGGGTCGGTGAGCTGCAGCTGGACGCTCACGCGGGTGGCGACCTTCAGCTCGCCGGCGTTTTCCGCCCCGGCCACCGGCTGAACCGGTTTCGTGTCCATGATCTGCATCATGATGATGTACTTGTCGGACATGCTGCCGTAGTAAAGGATGTTGTCCTTGCGGCGAAGCGGGTGTCCCTTGTACACCAGCGCATTCTTAGTGGATGCCAATTCAAATCACCTCGAATTTGTAACCAAAATGTAACACATTGTATCCCGCCTGTCAACATAATCGGAGTGATTTTGTGATATAAGCACAGCTTGCGCCAAGATATTGCTACTATTATCCGTCGTTTTGACGGAAAACCGGCACGTAAAAGTTACAAAACGGCGCTGCGGAGGGGATCGTTCCGCACGAGCCGGCGCCGGAAAACGGTAACAAAACCGGAGAAACTGCCCTTTGGCGGGGAAAACCGCAGCGCCGGGGAGCCGGCGCTGCGGCGGTGTTCGCGGGGGAAGGGGAATGCTCAGTTATCCTTGACGGATTCAACGATGCCCTGCGCGAGACCGGCGATGCCCTGAATCTCGGAGGGGATGATAATCTTGGTGGCCTTGCCGTCAGCTGCGGCGGCGAAAGCTTCGAGCGCACGCAGACGCAGCACCGGGTCGGAGGGAGCGGCTTCGTTGAGCAGGCGGATACCGTCGGCGGTCGCCTTCTGCACGGCGAGGATCGCGGCGGCCTGGCCTTCGGCCTCAAGGATCTGCTGCTGCTTCTTCGCGTCGGCGCGGAGAATGGCGGATTCCTTTTCGCCTTCGGCTTCGAGAATGGCGGCGCGCTTCTCGCCCTCGGCGCGGAGAATGGCTTCGCGGCGTTCGCGCTCGGCCTTCATCTGCTTTTCCATCGCGTTCTGGATCTCACGCGGCGGCAGGATGTTCTTGAGCTCCACGCGGTTGACCTTGATGCCCCACGGGTCGGTGGCCTCATCGAGGATAGAGCGCATCTTGGCGTTGATGACATCGCGGCTCGTGAGCGACTGGTCGAGCTCCATCTCGCCGATGATGTTACGCAGCGTCGTCGCCGTCAGGTTCTCGATGGCGTTCATCGGGTGCTCGACACCATAGGTGTAGAGCTTGGGGTCGGTGATCTGGAAGTAGATGACCGTGTCGATCTGCATCGTGACGTTATCCTTCGTGATGACGGGCTGGGGATCGAAGTCGGCCACCTGCTCTTTGAGGCTGACCTTCTTCACAACGCGCTCGAAAAACGGAATTTTGAAGTGCAGGCCCACGCCCCAGGTCGCGCTGTAAGCGCCGAGGCGCTCGACGACGTAGGCGCGCGACTGCTGCACGATCTGGATGTTCGTGACGAGCACCAGAAGCACCAGCAGCACTAAAATGCCGATACCGATATAGCCGATCCATTGCATAGTTCTTTTCCTCCTAAAATGTTGTGTAGTTTGGGTTTACTCTCTTCTCTCGCTGGGTTCTTTACTCTCGCGCACGTAGAGCTTGACGCCCTCCATGCGAACGATTCTTGCCATTTTCCCCTTAGGGATGATATTGCCGTCTTCGCTGCGCGCCGTCCATGTCTTGCCGTCGATGTACAC
>ENA-OUQC01000999-OUQC01000999.1-human-gut-metagenome-genome-assembly--contig:-NODE-999-length-16501-cov-3.128359_pt1 | contig 16501 bp, 16 predicted proteins | sample MGYA00237942_ERZ548815 | MGnify/ENA primary metagenome ERZ548815 (study PRJEB26490, sample SAMN05194722) | human gut metagenome | biome: terrestrial biome; feature: human-associated habitat; material... | reverse complement strand
CTGACCGGTAAGAGCAAACATCATTGCTTTGCTTTCGCTCTCTGAAAGATTTTTCTTGAAAGGCTCACCGCTCTGCGTGCTGCGTCTGTTTGCATATGCGGGAGCGCCGTTTTGCGGACGCGCACCCTGCGGGCGGGCGGGACGCTGAGATGCAGCCGTGCCGTTCGGCCTTTGAGCCGGGCGCTGCGCTCCGGGATTCTGCGCCGTACCGTAGCCGTTTGCGGGTGCGCCGTTTCTCTGCTGCGCTCCGTTATGCGGGCGGTTATACTGCGCGCCGCCTGCGGGACGTGCGCCGCTCTGCTGAGGCGCTCTGTTTGGAGTTGCCGCAGGACGCGCCGCGCTCTGCTGCGGACGGCTGTACTGCTGTGCGCCGTTTGCACGCCGATCCCCGGTGGGAGTGTATGCTGTTTCCGGCCTTCTCTGCGCTGGGCGCTGAGCGGGTGATGTGAACTGGGGAGCATCCTGCTGCGCGGAATAGGGATCGTTATACGAATACGCGTCGTTTCGTGCGCTCTGTGCGCCCGTGCCCGCGCTGCGGCGCGGAAGAGCGTCAAAACTGAAGTCTGCGCTCTCGTCCGTATTGTCTGCGGGAGCCGCAGTATCGGCAGGTTTTACCGGAACGGGGCGGCGCGGTGCCGCATTAGCAGCGCCAGTGCGGGGTGCGGTTTTCTCCTCATCCTGCGCCATGCCTATTTTTTCAAGTCGCGCACGGCGGGCAGCACTCTGCTCCTTCTGCTCTCTGATATAATTTTCTCTGAAATCATTTTCCATTTAGTCGGTACCAACCTTTTTGAATACGAATTTTCTCTGTATGTTGTAGCTTATAAGATAAAGAACGAAGTCGATAGGCAGCTTTATTATGGGCTGCAGCCATTTTTCGCTGATATGTGTCTGTACCCACGTAATATTCGAGAGCCCCAGTCCGGCATAAAACAGCGACACCGTGCTGACACCCAATATGCACGCCGCAAGCAGATAATACTTGACCATCGTCCATATAAGCTTTCCGCCGCCTTTATTAAATATATTGCGGTTTATGAAAAAGTTGAGCATGGATGAGACAATACGGGCGCTGACTGTCGGTATCAGCGTTGAAATCATTCTGGTATCGCCGTAAACGCTGACAAGCCAGTAATGCAGTCCCGTAAACAGCAGCCAGTCTACGCCGTAGCACACCATGGAGCTAAACATAAACTTCACGAACGATGTTGAAAAGATATACTTTATTATAAGCCAGTATATCTTTGCCGAATCACGGAAAACATGAAAATGTGACGAATCGTTATCGTCTATGTACACTGTCTGTATCTTGACCTCGGAGAACGGAATTCTCTCTCGTCGCATACCCAGAAGCACATTTGTTTCATACTCGTATCTGTCGCCGGCGATCTCAAGCATCATAGGCAGAAGGTTTGTTGGGATAGCCCGCAGTCCCGTCTGCGTGTCGCTGATTTTTATGCGCACGAAAACGCGGAAAACAAACGATGTGATGCGGTTTCCCGCTCGGCTTCTCGCAGGCACGTCAGGCTGCGAAAAATCGCGCACGCCGAGCACCATGTTGCCCGTGGTCTTCATTTCGGCAGCAAGCGCCGCCACATCCTCGGGTCTGTGCTGACCGTCGCCGTCCACGGTTATAACGCCCGCACCCTGCCTGTTGGCAAGATACCACGCGATCGCAGTCTTTATGGCTGCGCCCTTGCCGCGGTTTTCCTCGTGGGTGAGCACCGTACAGCTTTCGCGGCTCCGAAGCTCGTCAAAATATCTTTTATACTCTTTTCCGCCTCCGTCGTCGACCACGATGATATCCTTAAATCCGGCAGCCTCAAGACCGAGCACGGTACTGAGAAGCTTTTCATCGGGCTTGTACGACGGAAGTATTATTGATATTTCCTTATCATCCATAAAAGTTTATACTTCCTTTAATAGACTTAGTTCATATAGTCCGTCAGAAACTCGGACGGGATCGTATCTGTCACGTACTTTTTAAGCGACGCGAGAGATATACTGTTGTGATAATACGTTGCAACGGCGTGAGAAGCGGCAAGCTCCTGTGTATAATCTTTCAGAAGATATATTTTATTGTTATAGAAATTTGACGGATAGTGGCAGACTGTAGGTATAAACTGCGTATTTTCAACGGCAGTCTTTCCGCTCTTTTTCGTCATGTTGAATGTGAGTATGCCGCCGGGAACGTTGTAATCAAACGCCTGCTCGTGCACAAAGTTGCCGAGAGAATACGCGCACAGCACCTTTTTGCCGTCCTTGCCGTCAAGCCATTCTATGGGCTGAAGCACATGGGGATGATGACCGATTATAACATCCGCGCCCGCGTCCGCCATGATCTTTGCGTATTTTTTCTGTTCGTCATTGGGGGTCATTGCACCCTCGTCGCCCCAGTGCACGCTGACTATGACGAAATCCGCGTTTGCGGCAGCCTCGGCAACGTCGCCCGCAACGTCAGACTGTTTGAGGTACGGCGCCCAAAGTCCTTTGTTTGCGGGATCCTCGTTAAGGTTCGTGCCGTATGTATACGAAACGTACGCAATGCTTATGCCGTTTTTCTCGGTGTAGGTAATGTAGCGCCCGCTGCTTTTTTCCTCGTAGCAGCCGATGACAAGCGCGCCGCGCGCGTTCCAGTTGTCAAACGACTCGCGAAGCCCCAGCGCACCCTTGTCCAGCATGTGGTTATTTGCCATGTTTATAACGTCAAAACCCACATCCATGACATCGTATGTAAGATCAACGGGGCTGTTGAACGTAGGATAGGACTCGGGCTGAAAGCTTTGCGAAACGGGAGTTTCCTGATTTATAAACGCTATGTCGGCATTCGTAATTATGCTCTTTACGTTTTCGTAGATAGGAGCAAAATTATATGTTCTGCCGCCGGCATAAGCCTGAGCTGCGGCATCGCGGAACGTGCCGAAATATATTATGTTGTCGCCGCACGCGGCAAAGCTGACCGACGCATCGGGAGCGGCAGGCTCGGTATCCGCAGGCTGCGTCGTGTCCGGCGAAGTATCGTCGGTATTCTGAGTTGTATCCGGCGCGGCTGCAGTAACTTTTGCGCCGTCGGTGCGGCGGAGACCGCAGGAGGTGAGCAGCATTGCTGCAAGGATAATAAGCGACAAAACGCGTCTCTTCAAGCCATAATCCTCCAATATACAATATTTATATATATAATATCATATAATTTTGTTCAAATCAATAGTTGAGATGATATATTTGCGGATATACGGCTGCCGTTTTTGGGCATTATGTACTCTTTTGCGCCGCCGCGTTTTACCTCTCTAAAGTGAGAAACCGCAGTCCTTCATGTGTTTGTTTATCTCACGCAGTGCATTATTTTCTATTCTCGAAACATACGAACGTGAAATTCCCAGACGCTCGGCAGTCTCACGCTGGGTAAGCGCCCGCTTGCCGTCAAGCCCGTAGCGCATTATTATGATCTCCTTTTCCCTTTTGCCGAGCCCTGAGTTTATGTATTCAAGCGCCGCCCCGACTCTCATTTTCAGATGCAGATCGTCGGCTATGGTATCCTCGCAGCGTATAACGTCCATATATGTAAGCGGATTGCCGTCGCGGTCGGTGTCGATAGTTTCAAAAATTGAAACATCGTTCTGCACCTTTTTCTTTGATCTGAAGTACATGAGTATTTCATTCTGAATACACTTTGCACCGTAGGTCGCAAAACGCGTTCCGTTTTCGCAGTCAAAGGAATCCACTGCTTTTATAAGTCCCACCGTGCCGATGGATATGAGATCGTCCTGCGAGTCGCTGCGTGCGGAATAATATTTTCTGACAATATGCGCCACAAGGCGGAGATTGTGCACTATAAGCGTCTCGCGGGCGGCATCGTCCCCGTCGCGCATTCGACGAAGGCATTCGCTCTCTTCTTTTCTCGAAAGCGCTTCGGGAAAATTCTGTGCGGTGTCGGCGCTCAGCATAGCCGCGGACAGCAGCGCAAGTATCATATACAGTGTTTCCATACAGCCACCTTTAATTTTTCGTATTATTGCACCCTACTAACAGAATATATGCACAACGGCTTGACCCCGCGCACACTATGATGTAAAATAAGCGAAAAGACATTTTTCGTATGAAGGAGGCAGATACATGAAAAAGACCTCCCTTGTAATATGGGATTTCAACGGAACTCTGCTCGACGACACCGGCATAAGCATTGAAGCCATAAACACGGTGCTCAGCCGCCGCGGGCTGAAAACGGTGCAAAGCAAAGAAGAGTTTCAGAATATATTCACATTCCCCGTCGAAGAATATTACAGACGGCTGGGATTTGATTTTGAAAAAGAGCCGTTTACCGTTCCGGCAGACGAATGGGTAAAGCTGTACGACGAGAAAAAATTTTTCTCTCCTGCAGTAGAAGGCGCGCCCGAGACCGTAAAAAAGCTAAGCGGTATGGGTGTTCGCCAGATAGTGCTTTCCGCCTGCGAGAAAAATCTTTTGCGATCGCAGCTTGAAAAGATCGGCATCCTCGCCTGCTTTGACGAAATTCTCGGTTCGGACGATTTTTATGCCGCGGGAAAGCTCGGCATAGCGGCAGAATGGGTAGCGGCAAAGGATCCCGAAGTGCTGCGGGATGCTCTGTTTGTGGGAGACACGGATCACGATCTGGAATGCGCACGCGTCATAGGCTGCGGATGTGTACTGTACAGCGGAGGATTTATGTCCCGCAGCCGTCTTGAAGCGCTCGGTGCGCCTGTCATTGACGATGTTCGCAGAGTTTGTGATTTTATCGGGCAGAACGCCGGTAAATAAATTTTCGCTTTTCGGGCAAAATATACGAGGGGCAATATAAATACACCTCAATATTCCGAAAGGAAACGAAATTATATGGTAATGGACAGAATTGCTATGATACTCGTTATCATAGGAGCGCTCAACTGGGGCAGCATCGGTCTTTTCCGCTTTGATATAGTCGCGTGGATCTGCCAGGGTCAGGATTCGGTGATAGCAAGGGGCATATACACTCTTGTTGCACTCGCGGGACTCTGGTGCATCTCGCTTCTGTTCAGAAAGCGCGAAGCGTCGAGCTACAGCGAATAAGGCTCTGCCGCCCATGCTTCGCCGCATTTTGCGCCGAAGCGAAAAGCTGCCGCCGATGGAGACGCTCTGGGATTTCAGGCTCTCCGACGGCGGCGGTTTTTTATAATTGATCGGCTGCGCCGTGTATCCCGACAGCCGCGCGGAGAAAAAGCTGCGTACGGTATTTTGTTAATTTTTTCAAACCACTTGATTATCACGCGCGGATGATATATAATACTTGTACATTATTATTCGGAGGTCAATATGAACTTTATCAATACTTTTCTTTCCACAGAGGCCGCAACCGGCGGATTCATGGGATTCATGACCAAGTACGGCGGCACTATCCTTCTCGTTGTTGCCATGATCGCCATCTTCTATTTCTTCCTTTACAGACCCCAGAAGAAGCAGGAAAAAGAAGCTGCCGAAATGAAAAACAGCCTTGCGGTCGGTGACGAAGTCACCACCATCGGCGGCATTATCGGCGAAGTCGTTTCCATCAAGGACGAGACCTGCGTCATCGAGACCAGCAAGGATCACTGCCGTATCCGCATACTCAAGAGTGCTATCAGCAAGGTAGACGTTAAAGCAAGCGAGAAATAAGTAATACTTACAAAGCCTCCGCAATATCTTTTAGTAAAGGTATTGCGGAGGTTTTTTATGACACACGAAAAGACACGCCCTTCATTTTTGAAATGCTTTGTGCTCGGCACCGCCGTTTTCTTCATTGCCGCGGCAGTTTTTGTTCTTGTCGGCGCCGTGTGCGCCTATGCCTGTGACGATCCCGGCAGCGCCGTTAAGATCTTCGGTGTCGCGGCGCTTTACTGCGCGACGATAGCGGCGGGCGCCGCGTCATGCGCGAAAAGCGAGACCGTATGGCCGTCGGCTGCGGTCGGCGCGCTGATACTCGGAACGATCCTTATCGCATCGGCTTTCCGCCCCGAGGATGTCCGGGGCTACGGAGTCGGCATATATACGGTAATGCTGCTGCTCCTGCCGGCACTGTCGTTTGCCGCGGGGCTTTGCTCCCACGCGATCGCCGCGCGGCGGGAAAGCGGCAAAGCGCGCAGAAAGTCCCGCCACAGGCGCTGAGACGCGCGAAAGACTTGCAAAACCGCCCCAAAAAGCAATGAGAACACGGGGCGCACATTATAACGAGACTTTATTTTCGCCGCGCGGCATTGACAAAATGCGGCTTCGGCGTTAAAATATTAGACGCAAAATACAGAACATTACACTGTCCCGTTTATCGGACAGCCGAGGAATTATAAAACAGAAGGTGATATTATGTCAGAGATCAAAGGCGGGATCGGCGTTGAGGTCGATCACATATTCCCTGTCATCAAAAAATGGCTGTATTCGGAAAAAGAAATATTTTTGAGAGAGATCGTTTCCAATGCGTGCGACGCGGTCACAAAGCTCCGCAGGCTCATCTCTCTCGGTGAGGACGGCGCGCGCGATATCCCCGATGAGGGCTTTAAGGTAAGCGTTGAGCTCGACAAGGATGCCCGTACCATAACGGTCACCGATAACGGTATCGGCATGACTGAGGAAGAGGTTCAGAAGTATATCTGTCAGATAGCTCTCTCCGGCGCGCTTGATTTTATTCAGAAATACGACGGCGACAGCGGTGCGGACTCCGGTATTATCGGACATTTCGGCCTCGGATTTTACTCTGCTTTCATGGTAAGCTCCAAAGTCGATGTCATTACCCGCTCCTACAGCGGCGCGCCCGGCGTTAAAATGACCTGCGACGACGCGGGTTCGTACGTTATCGAAACGGACTATGCCGACGCGCCCGAGCGCGGAACGTCCGTAGTTATGCACATAAGCGACGAAGGCGAGGAGTATCTCGACGCCTCCGCCCTCAGAGGTGTATTGGACAAATACTGCGCGTTTATGCCTGTTGAGATATATTTTGAGGAGATAGGCAAAGAGGACGCGGGCGAGGACGGTGAAAAGAAAGACGAGCCCGTCAACGACACCCATCCTCTGTGGCTGAAGAATCCCTCCGACTGCACGGACGAAGAATACAAAGATTTTTATCATAAGGTCTTTCACGACTACCGCGAGCCGCTGTTCTGGATACATCTCAAGGCTGACTATCCTCTGAATTTCCGCGGAATTCTGTACTTCCCCAAGATAAATTCGGAGTTCGACTCGATCGAGGGTCAGGTAAAGCTTTATTATAATCAGGTATTCGTAGCCGACAATATCAAAGAGGTAATTCCCGAGTATCTGCTCATGCTGAAAGGCGTTCTCGACTGCCCCGAGCTGCCGCTGAACGTCTCCAGAAGCTATCTGCAGAACAGCGGTTATGTAACAAAGATCGCAAATCATATCGTAAAGAAAGTTTCGGACAAGCTTTCAGCCATGTTCCGCGACGACAGAGCCGCCTTTGAGGAAAAGTGGAACGACATCCGCACTTTTGTGGAGTACGGCTCCCTCAAGGACAGAAAGTTCTATGACAGAGTTTCCTCCTGCATTCTCATGCAGAAATGCGGCGGCGGCTTCTGCACGCTGGACGAATACCTTGACGGCGCGCCTGAGTCGCAGGGCAAAAAGGTATACTACGCCTCGGACGAGACCGCTCAGGCGGGATATATACAGATGTTTGAGAATGAGGGCATAACGATCCTTCTTCTCAGGCACATTATAGATACACAGTTTGCTCAGCTGGTTGAGAGCGTTCGCGACGGCGTTAAATTCTGCCGTGTTGACTCGGAGCTGGCGGATTCCATGAAGGGCGACGGCAGCGAAACTATTGACGGCGTTGCCGACATATTCAAAAAGATCGTTCCCGAAGGAACTGAAGTCGTATTTGAGGCGCTGAAGGACGAAACGCTGCCCGCCGTACTCAATGTCAGCGAGGAATCGAGACGTATGGAGGACATGATGAAGTTCTACAGCGTCGGCGGTGCGGCTCCTTCCTTCCCCACCCAATCAAAGCTTATACTGAACACAGCGTGCCCCACAGTTCGGGCGCTGCCGGATATGGACGGCGAGAAAGCGGCGCTTGTGGCAAAGCAGATATACGATCTGTGCCTTATAACCCAGAACAAAATGGACCCTGAAAAGCTTCGCGCCTTTCTTGCGGACAGCTACCGTGTGCTCGGAATGATATGACGGATACGCCATATAAGGCATCAGCCGAAACGGACGTTATAAAACAAAATACGGCAATTGCCGAAAAAGCATACGCCGACGGTGATGCCATACGTTCATGCCAGATCGCGGAGCTTGAACTGCAATTGTCAAAAAACGGTGCAACGCTTACCGCTACCGCGGTGCGCGACATATTCTCCGACATTTTCGGCAGCGATATTATATCAGCAGATTTTCTTGATTTCTGCAAACGCTTAAAAAGTGAGAACGTTGCGGACGCGGCGAATTTCCCCGTGATTTTGTCGGCGGACACGACTGCGCGCACGGACAATTCCCTTTCAAAGGCAGCTGCCGAAATTCTTTGCCCCGATGCGCGCGCAGACCTGTACAGTGATCTGAGAAGCGTGTGCGAAGCAGTATTTTACGAAAAGGCTGACTTTTGCATACTGCCGGTCTGCACGGCGGAGGATGGGTATTACCCCTCGTTCTTTCGGCTTGTCAAAGCATATGATCTGAAAGTGTGCAAATGCATGCCCGTAAGTATCGCGGGACGCGATGGCGCAACGTATTTCGCCTTGCTCTCGCGGGACATATGCTTGCCGGAGCGTACCTTCGGGAGCGTGCTGTTCTCTTTTAACGATAACGGCACAGTTCTTGCTGACTTGCTGAAAGCATTTACGGACTGCGGCTTTGCCGTTCCTCTTATATACAGCTTCCCCGACAGATACTCGCAGGACACCACCGAATTCACAGTGTGCGTAAAAGGTGACGGCGATATGAGCCGCATACCGTTTTTCCTTGATGCGGTGCTGCCGTCTCATACGCTTATGGGACTTTTCTGAATCATATACCACGTAATAATCCGCGCGGCAGTGCCGCGCAGCGAAAGGATGACCTAAATACCGATGAGAACCCTTGATGAATGCAAAAACGAGCGCCGCCGCTGGCTTGAAAGCGAGCGTGTTGACGAAGCCGCAAAAGCCGAGCTTTTGTCTTACAGTGACGAAGAACTTCGTGCCGCGATGAACGGCTACATGAACTTCGGAACAGCGGGACTGCGCGCAAAAATGGGTGCGGGCACCGCGCTTATGAATGTCTATACGGTAGCACATGCCACAAAAGCACTCGCAGACTACATTCTCAGCTGCGGCAGCGATGCCGCGCGCCGCGGAGTCGCGATCGCGTATGACAGCCGAATAAACTCCCCCGAATTTTCCATGCGAGCCGCCGAGGTTTTGTCCGCAGCCGGTATTACCGTATATCTTTACGGCGAGCTGCGTCCCACGCCTGTTCTTTCCTTTGCGCTGAGGGAGCTCGGATGCGTCGCGGGAATAAACATCACCGCTTCTCACAATCCGTCAGAGTACAACGGATATAAGGTTTACTGGGAGGACGGCGCGCAGATAGGACCCGAGCAGGCAAATGCCATAAGCGCTCTTATAGCAAAGACCGATATTCTCAGCGGTGTTCCCGCCGCAAGTGAGGCGAGACACGAGCTTATTCTCCCCATGCCCGCGGAAATAGATGAAAAATACCGTGAGTGTGTTCTGGCGCAGCAGGTGGATCCTTCAATGATCCCCGCAATGGCGGACAGAATGAAGATAGTTTATACTCCCCTGCACGGCGCGGGCATCACCATGGTGCCCGAGGTGCTGAAGCGCGCGGGAGTCAAAAACCTGTATATCGTAGAAAAGCAGTCTGTGCCCGACGGCAGATTTCCCACTCTCAAGTTCCCCAATCCCGAGTTCCCCGAGGCGTTCACCTTAGGGCGCGAGATCGCGGACAGAGAGGGCGCGGATCTTGTTATCGCTACCGATCCCGACTCCGACAGAGTGGGCGCGGCGGCACGCGACAAGAACGGAGAATTCCGCTGCATCACCGGCAACCAGATGGGCTCGCTGCTTCTTGACTATATCATAACCGCGCACCGCAAAAACGGTACAATGCCCGACGAGCCTTACGCCGTAAAGTCGATCGTTTCGACAGCTCTTGCGGAAGAGATCTGCCGCCGCAGCGGTGTTAAGATGTATGACGTTCTCACCGGCTTCAAGTATATCGGCGAGGTAATAAAACGTCACGAAGAAGAGTGTCACGGCAGCTTTCTTCTCGGCTTTGAGGAAAGCTACGGCTACCTGAAGGGCACATATGCCAGAGATAAGGATGCCGTTGTCGCAACGCTGCTCATATGCGAGATGGCTTCATACTACTCGCACAAGAATATGACGCTGTGCGACGCTGTAGACGATATGTTCCGCCGCTACGGGTGCTACTGCGAACGCACCGTAAGCTTTTATTTCGACACTCCCGACGGCAGCGAGCGCATGGCTGCAATGACAGCTGCGCTTCGTGCGGATGCACCCGAAAAGATCGCGGGACGCACCGTCAAAACAATAAGAGACTACAAAACGGCGACAATTACCGATACCGCCACAGGCAAAACTTCTCCCACAGGGCTTCCCTGCTCAGACATACTTTATTATGTCTGTGACGGCTGCATAACAGTTGTCCGTCCTTCGGGCACCGAGCCCAAGCTGAAAATATACTTCATGGCAAACGGTGCAGACCGCGCCGAGGCTGAGGGCAATATTGACGCCGCTCTCTCTTCCATGAAAGAAATCATGCATATTGAACAGTAATTTTCAGAGCTGCCTCTGCGCAAAAACCGCGCAGAGGCTTTTTCTTTTGACATACTGTTGCAATTTATCAATAGATGTGATATCATTATGGTAAATAATAATTACTTCGGACGGTATAATATGAACGACAAGACCGCGCCCCTGTTCCGCAAAGCCGGCAGAGGCTACAACAAAGACGATGTAAACGAATATATACTCTCCCTCAGCCGCAGGCTGAGCGAGGCGCAAAGCGCGCGCGATACCGACGCGGCAGCCCTTGCCGAGGCAAGAGCACGCTGCAATGAATATGCCGCCGCGTCCGCGGCACAGGGTGCCGAGCTTGCAAAGCTTCGCGCCGATACAGCCGCTCTTTCGGAAAAATGCAGGGCGCTTGAGGCAGGACTTGGCAGCTTAAAAAGCGAAAATATGCGTCTTGAGGATGATCTGGCGAGCGCCCGTGCCGAAGCCGACAGGATAAGCAGCGCATACTCGGGAATGTGCTCGAAAGCCGGAGAGATCCTCGCTATGGCAGGCAGCGCGGCTGACGACATCCTGCACCGCGCGGGTGATCGCGCGCATGAGATCATAAACGACGCCGATACGAAGAAAAACGATATGTTCCGCTCCATATCCGCCACGGCGGACGGTTTTACAAGCGACATCGAACGCTATATAAAATCAGCCACGGACGACTGCATGAAGAAGATCAACGAAACTATTGCCTCCGTAGGGAACAGCGGTCTTGAAAAAACTCCCGCGCAAAACGACGGCGGCTGCGACGGATCGGTCAAGTTTGTTGACGGAGACAGATTTTGAAAGAACAGACCGACTTTGCGGCGGTATACGCCGATATAGGCGCGCAGATACGCGCACTCAGAGTCGCCGCGGGACTTACGCAGTCGCAGCTGTGCGGCACTTATATAACGCGTAATATGCTCAGCCGCATAGAAAACGGCGCAGTGCACCCGTCGGTGGACACGCTTATTTATATAGCAAACAGACTCAGAGTCTCCCCCGCCTATTTTCTCTGCCTTAACGACGGAGAGCGGGAGCAGTTCAAAAAAAGCGGACGGATCAAAGACGCGAGAGCTCATTTTTTATCCGACGGATACGAAAAATGTTCGCAATTGCTGCGCGGCACAAAGGACCCCGAAGAAGCGCTGATGCTTTGTATTTCGGAAGGTCGGCTCGCCGTCGCCGACATAGAAAATAGCACCCTCGGCTCAGCCCTTACTCATATCAGAGCTGCGCGCGAGGCGGCATTATACACGACGCTTAAAGACGGACTTCTCTCAGAGATCGAACTGCTGGAGGGCTTCTGCCGGTTTTTATGCGGTGACACCGTACCGAAGCCGCACGAGGTACTGTGCGCGGGAAGCAGCATAACGGATACTTCTCTGCGCGCCTTTCTCTTCGGCGCCGCGCTGTACTTTGACGGATGCATCGACATTTCCCCCGCGGTTTCCGCCGTCCCCGAAAGAAGCGCATACGGCATGTGCATTGAAGCCTGCCGCCTGACTCTCTGCAAAGACTACACCGCGGCACTGGAAATTCTAAACTCTGCCCGTGATTCGGCACAGAGTTCGCTTTGCCGGCGTCTTTCCATGTCCCTTTCGGAGGTTTGCTTTCGCGAGACGGGTGATTTTCGCCGTGCCTACGAGACGGCAAGTGCCGTTCGCGAGTTCACCGAGAGCTGTAAAAAACAGCTTTCACGGTAATATGACATTCAGCAGCCGCAAAAGCGGCTGCTTTTATTTTTTTGTTAAGACTATTTTTCAAAAACTATTGAAATAAAATGCGTTTCGGTCTATAATAAATTAGAATGGGGCAGAATGGTAAATTGCCGAGTCCCGACAAAAAATTATTAAAAATTTATAACATATACGGAGGAATTTTAATGGAGAAGAATCAGTTCGAAAAGATACTTGACACTATAAAAGATGTCAGTATCAAAACAGTGTCTTCCCTGCGCGAGCTTTTGCAGACTGTTGACGCGAACGCTGCGGCACCCGCCTCGGGAAGTCTCAATGCGCGCGGCCGCATTGAAGCGATCTTCGACAAGGGGACGTTTATGGAAAGCGGAGCATATATCCGCCGCCGCGCAAACGAGCTCTGCGCCGACAGCGACGCTTTTGAGGGCGTTATCTGCGGCTGGGGATCGGTGAACGGCCGCCTTGTATTTGCTTTCAGCCAGGACTATGCGCGCACAAAGGGCGCGCTTACCGAAGCTCACGCCGAAAAGATCGCCGAGATCTACCGTCTCGCAATTGAAAACGGTGCGCCCGTTATAGGCATTTTCGACTCTGCGGGAGCATACCTGCCCGAGGGAGTCAGAGCGCTTGCGGGCTATTCCAAAGTAATGAACTGCGCCGCAAAAGCCTCCGGAGTTATTCCGCAGATCGCAGTCGTTCCCGGTGTTTGCGCAGGCAGCGCCGCGGTCATCGCCGGCATGTTTGACTTTATCGTAATGTCCGAGAAAAACAGCAGCCTTTCCTTTAACGCGCCTTTTGCCGTCGGAAATGAAGTCGGCACATCCGATTTCGCCGCAAAGAGCGGCATGGCGGCGCTCTGCGGTGCCGACGACGCAGACTGCATCGCAAAAGCAAAACTGCTTCTTTCCTACCTGCCCATGAACAACATGGAGGGCACCGTTGAGGAGCGCAGCCGCGACGACGCAAACAGACTTTGCGATCTCACCGCCTACAAGGACGGCGGCGACGTTTCCCTTCTCATTTCCGCTGTTGCCGACGAAGGTAGATTTATTGAGCTTTACAAAGACTTTGCCCCCGAAATGGCTTGCGGCTTTGTCTCCATGAACGGCACCGTTTGCGGTGTTGCTGCCGACAGAAAGTCCGTGGGCGGCGGAGTTCTCTCCGCAGACGCTGCGCGCAAAGCTGCAAGGCTCGTATCCTTCTGCGACAGCTTTGATATTCCCGTTATTTCCGTTCTCGATTCCGCGGGTCCCGACGTTTCCGCCGAGGCGGAGGCTTCTCCCTACGCGGCGGAGCTCGCGAAGCTTGCATTCGCATATGCAAATGCAAAGTGCCCTATGATCACCGTTATTGCCGGCGAAGCATACGGCGCGCACTTTGCACTTATGGGCGCAAAGGCACTGGGAGCAGATGTCGTTCTTGCGCTTGAGGGCGCAAAGACAGGCGCTATGAGCGCAGATCGCGCTGTGGCGTTCCTGTGGAACGATCAGATTACGGCTGAGGTCAGCCGCGAATCCCTCGAGAAGAAATGGAATGAGACAGTTGCATCTCCCGTCTCTGCTGCCGCCTGCGGCGCTGTAGACGACATCGTTGCGGACAGTGAGCTGAGACAGCGCATCTGCGCTGCCGTTATGATGCTCAGCGCAAAGAGCAAGTGCGCACCCGCAAGACGTCACGCAAATATGCCTCTGTAAAGGAGGAACATTATAATGCATTTTAACAGTGTTACCGTTTTTATGGCTTCGGACGCGATGAATTTCGGCGAGAGAATAACATACGGCGGTCAGGTATTTCTTATAGGAATATGCACCGTATTTGCCGCTCTTGCCCTGCTTTGGGGAGTTATCAGCATATTTAAAATCTTTATGTATGACATTCCTCAGAAAAGGATAAAGAAGAAAGCCGAAGAAGAGCTTATGGCGCACTGCGTCGAAAGCGACAGTGCAGCAAGCGTCGAGGCTGCAGTACCCGCGAACCCCGCACCCACCGCTGAAGCCGATAACGCGCAGCTTATCGCCGCTATCACGGCAGCAATTACCGCATACAATACAGACCCCGAAACAGGATGCGCGCTTCCCTTCCGCGTGGTATCGTTCAGACGCTCAAAGGGCGCGAACGGCTGGAACGGCGCAGACGATAACGAAGTAATCTGACAATATCAACGCCAAAGGCGTACATGGAGGTTAAATTATGAAAAAATATAATGTTACAGTTAACGGCACTGCCTACGAGGTAGTTGTAGAAGAAGTCGGAGCAGGCTCCGCAGCCCCTGCAGTTCAGTCCGCACCGGTTCAGACCGCCGCTCCCGCTCCCCATCCCGCACCTCAGCCTGCGGCAGCTCCCGCTCCCGCAGCACCGGCAGCAGGAGCGCAGGGATCCGTCAAGGTCACGGCTCCCATGCCCGGCACCGTTCTTCGAATGAACGTAAAGGTCGGCGACACCCTTGAGCCTAACGGTCTTGTATGCATCCTTGAGGCTATGAAGATGGAGAACGAGATATTCAGCGAGCACGGCGGCAAAGTCATCTCCGTAAACGCACCCGCAGGCACCGCCGTTCAGTCCGGCGACGTTATCGTAACTCTCGGCTGAGCCACCCGAAGCTCTCTTTAATTCTTTGAAAGGATACTGAATAAATGCTTGAAAGTATTTTGAATTTCCTGCAGAGTACGGGTGTCTACAAACTGTTTTCGCACGTCGACACGGACACGCTGAAAACCATTATCATGTTCGTTATAGCCGGAGTGCTTGTATACCTTGCTATCGGCAAAGGCTTTGAACCGCTTTTGCTGCTTCCCATCGCCATCGGCATGGTGCTTACAAACCTCCCCGGCGCAAACATGTTCCACCTGGACTACTTCATTGCCAAGGATATCGACTACGGCAATGTACTTCACAATGGCGGCTTCCTTGATATACTTTATCTCGGAGTAAAGCTCGGTCTGTACCCGTCTATAATATTTATAGGTATAGGCGCCATGACCGATTTCACGCCCCTTATCTCCAATCCCAAAAGTCTGCTCATGGGCGCGGGCGCACAGCTCGGCGTATTCTTTGCGTTCTTCCTGGCTCTCGCCTCCGGCGCTTTTACCCCGCAGGAATCTGCCGCAATAGGTATTATCGGCGGCGCTGACGGTCCTACGGCAATTCTTGTTACAAAAGTGCTTGCACCGCAGCTTCTGGGCGCTATTGCAATCGCGGCATACAGCTACATGGCGCTGATACCTATGATACAGCCGCCTTTCATGAAGCTGCTTACCACAAAGAAAGAGCGCCTTATCAGAATGAGCGCCCTGCGTGACGTTTCCAAAACCGAGAAAATCGTATTCCCCGTAATGGTAACCGCAGTCGTCGGCCTTATCGTTCCCGACGCGGTCCCCCTTGTGGGCTGCCTTATGTTCGGCAACCTGCTCAATGTCTGCGGTGTCACCGACAGGCTTTCAAAAACCGCACAGAACGAGCTTATAAACATAGTTACCATCTTCCTGGGTCTCAGCGTGGGCGCGACTGCAAGCGCAGACAACTTCCTCAGCATTAAGACCATACTCATTATTCTCTGTGGACTTGCTGCCTTCTGTATTTCCACCGTCGGCGGACTTCTCACCGCAAAGATAATGAACGTTCTCACGGGCGGAAAAATCAACCCTCTTATCGGTTCTGCGGGCGTATCTGCAGTGCCTATGGCTGCCCGCGTTTCCCAAAAGGTCGGACAGCAGTATGACCCCTCCAACTTCCTGCTTATGCACGCAATGGGTCCCAATGTTGCCGGAGTTATCGGCAGCGCTGTTGCTGCCGGCGTGTTCCTGTCATGGAGCTGGTAATCTAAGAAAGGATACTGTATATAATGGCTAAAGTTAAAATTACGGAAACCGTGCTGCGCGACTCACATCAGTCCCTTTTCGCAACACGTATGACCACCGAGGAAATGCTTCCCATTCTTTCCGAGCTTGATAAAGTCGGCTACCACTCCCTTGAGGCATGGGGAGGAGCCACATCTGTCTCTTATACACATCTGACGCTGCCGACGAT
>ENA-OUQC01000997-OUQC01000997.1-human-gut-metagenome-genome-assembly--contig:-NODE-997-length-16532-cov-10.126479_pt1 | contig 16532 bp, 13 predicted proteins | sample MGYA00237942_ERZ548815 | MGnify/ENA primary metagenome ERZ548815 (study PRJEB26490, sample SAMN05194722) | human gut metagenome | biome: terrestrial biome; feature: human-associated habitat; material... | reverse complement strand
ACTCTCTCCGCGCAAAGTATTTTTTGCCACGCACATGTCGCGGCAAAAAATGATTCAAATTGTTTGCTGCCTTGGCGGGCGGCGAATTCTGCGAAGCTTTTTTTGACAGTCTCGGCAAGGGGAGTCCGGTTTGCCGAGGACTGCGCTTACTTCTTCGACCACTGGATCAGATTCACCACCACCATCACCGCGGCGTACACCACACCGGCGATGGCCCAGATGAACCAGCTGTACCTGGCCTGTCCGTTGCCGGAGGGGCCGAAGGTGTACCACATGAAGATGGCCGTCACCAGCAGCCAGTAGACGGTGCTGACCGCGCCCTTGATGCTGCGGCGGGACTTCTGCCGGCGGGTGTAGTCGCCCTCCTCCAGCAGCCGATCCATAGCGCTTTGGATGGTGCCGCCATAGACGAAGGCCGCGCAGCCGATACTGGCGATCACCAGCAGCAGGCTCACTGCCGCCACGTAGATGACATCGTCGGCTAGCAGACACATGGCGGCGAACAGCGGCACCGCCGACAGGATGCACAGCACCGTGCCGGTGATGTTCAGGCGGCTGTAGGTGGTGGAAAACTCCTGCCGGCGCTCCTTCACCATGCCGCTGACGCCGTACTCCGTTTCAAAGGGAACTTTCTCCAGAAAGTCGAAGTCCCGAACCTTGGCGGCACAGGTGAGGAACAGCGCCACGCCGATGGCTACCAGCACCAGCAGCACGCACAAACCGATACCGGCCGCGGCGTTTTCGGAGATGCCGAACCGGGCGAATTCGCTCATGGCGGCCAGCATCAGGAGAGTCACAGGCGAGAGGATGCACAGGCCGGTAGCCAGCGCCATCTTCGGCGCGGCCTCCCGGCGCAGCGCCAGATAGGCGGAAGCCTCCTCCATGGTGACTCGCCGCAGCGGCGGCTCGTCGACGGGAGCGCTCTGGGTGTGCTCCTCTATTTCCAGCTCGTCTTTCAATAGGAAATCGGTGGTGACGCCGAACAGGCGGCTCATCTGTACCACCTTATCCATATCGGGGATGGACTGCGCGCCCTCCCACTTGGACACCGACTGACGGCTGACGTTCAGCTGCGCCGCCAGCTCCTCCTGCGACCAACCGGCCTTCTTCCGCAATGTCATGATTTTGTCCGCTAAGATCATAATGAAATCCTCCTGAATTTGAGATGCGCCGCAGCGCTTTTGTTGTGGATAGCATAACTGATCTTGCGTTTGCATGCCAGAAAGCGGGCTTGGAAGTCTGTCAACCAGCGGTTGCATTTGCCTGAAATAGCGCTATTTACGGGCAATTTTCCGGAAAAAGTCCAGTGCCGCCGCCTGAAAGTCCTCCGGTGTGGCGGAGGTGTTCACCAGCACATCGGTGCAGTGGGTACGGTAGAAATCATCGTCCTTTTGGGCGGCGATCCGCAGCCGGGCGTATTCCTCCGGAATGCCGTCCCGCGCCATGATGCGGCGGACGCGATCCTCCACCGGAGCGATGACCGCCAGCGTCCGGTCGCAGAGCTTGGACAGGCCCGACTCCACCAGATTGATGGCGTCGATGCCGATGATAGGCGCGGGGGAGGCGGCCATGCGGCGCTCCAGCTCACGGGGCAGCTGGTCGTAAATGATGGCGTTCAGCCGCTCCAGCTGCGCCGCGTCGCCGAACACCAGCGTACCCAGCTTCTGCCGATCCAGCTGGCCGTCGGAGGTGAATACGTCGCCAAAGGCGGCGGTGATAGCGCCGCGCAGACCGTCGTCGGTGCGCAGCATTTCATGATAGATGGCGTCGCAGTCCAGCACGTAGCCACCCAGCTGCTCCAGCGCACGCAGAGCGCTGGTCTTGCCCGCACCGGTGGGGCCGGTGATGCCAACCACCAGCGGACGGGGCGCTTCGATCACATGAAAGCCCGCTGCCTTCTTCAGACGGTTGCTGACGGCAAGCCCCAGCCCGCCCTCGTCGGGGCACTGGGCGAAAATCTCCGGCACGTTCGTGTCGTCGAAGGTGCGCAGCGCGTCGAACACATGCTGAGCCTGGGCCAGCTTGTCGGCGGCGGGGCCAAGACGGTGGATGATATGTCCGTCAAACAGCGGCGCGTATTCATCGAAGCAGATGACGCCGCTGTCCGGCGTCAGGTGGGCGGCGATGTACGCGGCGGAAGCGCCGGGCGTGCCGGTAATGACGGTGACGGGCGCCTTGGGGGCGTAGTGGCGGTATTTCATGCCGGGCGCCTTGGCCTGTTCGCCGTCTGAGAGCTTCTGCCGCACGGCCTTGTCCACGGCGACCTCGCCCAGCACCTCCTCCAGCGCTTCCAGCGGCAGTCCGCCGGGACGGAGGAGCCGGGGCGGCGTCACCGTCAGGTCGATGATGGTACTCTCCACCCCCACAGAGCAGGGGCCGCCGTCCACGATGCCGTCGATCTTGCCGTCCATGTCCTCCAGCATATGCTGGGCAGTGGTGGGGCTGGGCCGCCCGGAGGTGTTGCCGCTGGGTGCGGCCACGGGGATGCCGGACTTGCGGATGATGGCCAGCGTCATGGGGTGGTTGGGGCAGCGGACGCCCACGGTCTCCAAGCCGCCGGTGGTGCGCAGGGGTACGTTGTCCCGGCGGGGCAGGATCATGGTGAGCGGCCCCGGCCAGAACCGCTCCGCCAGCGCGTAGGCTTCCGGCGGGATGTCATGGCAGTACCGCTCCAGCCAGTCTGCGCCGGGGACATGGAGAATCAGAGGGTTGTCCTGAGGACGGCCCTTTGCCTCGAAAATATGCAGCACCGCCGTTTCGTTGAGAGCGTCGGCTCCCAGACCGTACACGGTCTCCGTGGGGATGCCCAGCAGACCGCCCCGCCGCAGAATAGCGGCGGCTTCCGCAATGGCGTTTTTGTCCTTTTCAGGGTGGAAAATTTGTGTTTGCAAGGTGATTCTTCTTTCCATCGTAATTGAATGGGAATCAAAAGGGGGATTTATCCCCTCTTTTAGATAATTTAGAGTCCCAGCGTTTCGCCCACCAGCACTACCTTGATGCGGCCGGGGATCTTGGAAAAGCGGGTGATGACCATCTGGCAGCAGTTACATTCCGGACTGATGCAGTCGCCGCACTGACCGGTGACAATGCAGGGAGTCTTGGTATCGAACCGCTGGACATTGGCGGGCGCGGCAATATGGCGTGCCCGAGAGATGGCGCTTTGCAGATCACCGGCCACCTTGTTCATGCCGGCCACCACGATCACCTGACGGGGGCCGAAGCACAGGGCTGCCACACGGTTGCCCATGCCGTCGATGTTCACCAGCTGGCCGTCCTCGGAGATGGCGTTGCTGCTCATGAGGAAGGTGTCGCAGGTCAGGGCCTGACGCAGCATGGACATACGCTCGTCAGGGGTCTTGGCGGTGTCCCGGTCGATGAGAGACTGGCCGCGCTGGCGCAGGCGATCCTTGATGCCCAGCTCATCCACGGTCATAACGCCGCCCCAGCTCACCACATCGCCGGTGGGGATCAGTTCCAGGACCTTCTCCACGGCTTCGTCTGCGGTAGAGCAGTAGTAGGCCTCAAAATTCCGCTTGTTCAGCGCCTTGACCAGAGTGGGGCCGGATTTGTCGTACTGTTTTTTCATGGGTGCCAACATAATGATTTGCTCCTTTCTTATTCTGTGCCCTCCTGCAGCCGCTGCGCCTGCTGATTCAGGGTCAGCGCGTCAATCAGGGGGTCAAGATCGCCGTTCATGATGGCGGCGATATTAAAATTCTTGTTGTCCCCGGTGAGCCGGTGGTCGGTGACGCGGTTCTGGGGGAAGTTATAGGTGCGGATCTTGCCGCTGCGGTCGCCGGTGCCCACCTGAGATTTCCGCTCCTTGGCGATGGCGGCGTTCTGCCGCTCCTGCTCCGCTTCATATAGGCGGGAGCGCAGAATCTTCATGGCCCGCTCCCGGTTCTTATGCTGGCTGCGCTCGTCCTGACACTCCACCACCGTGCCGGTGGGCAGGTGGGTGATGCGGATGGCGGACTCCGTCTTGTTGACGTGCTGCCCGCCCGCGCCGCTGGAGCGGTAGGTGTCGATCTGCAAGTCCTTGGGGTCGATGGAGAACTCCACCTCCTCCGCCTCGGGCATGACGGCCACGGTGGCGGCGGAGGTCTGGATGCGGCCGGAGGATTCCGTTTCCGGCACACGCTGCACCCGGTGGGTGCCCGCTTCAAATTTCAGGCGGGAGAACACTCCCGTGCCCTCCACCGTAGCCACGGCTTCCTTCACGCCGCCCAGCTCCGTCTCGTTGAGGGACACCACGTCCAGCGTGAAGCCCCGGCGTTCGGCGTACATGGTGTACATCCGCAGCAGGTCGGCGGCAAACAGCGCACCCTCCTCGCCGCCGATGCCGGCCCGAATCTCCAGCACCACGCTCTTGTCATCGTTGGGATCACGGGGCAGCAGCAGACGCTTCAGCTCGTCCTCCAGCCGCTCCCGCTCCGCCTTGGCGGCGGTCAGCTCCTCCTGTCCCAGCTCCCGCAGCTCGGGGTCGGACAGCATGTCCGTGGCGGCGGCGATGTCGGCCTCTGCCTGTGCGTAGGCGCGATAGGCCTCCACCACCGGCGTCAGCTCCTTCTGTTCCCGGCTCAGCTTTGTCATGGCCTGCCGGTCGCCGTATACCGCCGGGTCGGCCAGCTGCCGCTCCACCTCCGCCAGACGCTCCGCGATTTTTTGCAGCTTATCCAACATGACCGGTCTCCAGATACTTCTGCACGTCAGAGATAAACTTGTCCCGCCAGAAGGTGTAGCCTACGCTGCCGGGCTGGAGGGAGACCTCCAGAATATGCTTTTCAGCGGTGTACAGATCCATTTGATCGTATACGCTGACGCAGCGGCGGTTGCTGCTGCGGGTCAGCACATAAGCCACGCGGGACATCTCCAACCCCCGGCGCTTCAAAAGGCCGCGGATGGGGCTGGAGCAGCGGCCGCCCCACACGGGAGTGCCCACGATCACCAGCTTGTAGTCCTCGATGTTCCGCTCGGTGGTAAAGGGCTTCAAAGGGGCGGTGGTGCGGCGCATGGCGTCCTTGCCTGCCCGCAGGCGGCCCCGCCAACCGTTGCGGTCGGCGCCGTCGTCGATGGCCACGATCTCCGCGCCCACAGCGTCGGCGATCTCCTTCATGGCCCGGCGGGTGTTGCCGCTGAATGAGTAGTAGATACACAATACGTCGCTCATAGTCAAGATTCCTCCAATGCAAGGGACAGCTCCTCCCAGCGGGACATCTCCTGCTCCAGCCGGGCCTCTGCCTCCTGTTTCTGCGTGAATAGTTCGTTCAGTCTGCCCGCGTCGCAGGCGTTGGCGGCCATGGCCTCGTCCAGCGCCGCCAGTTCCTTTTCCAGCTTCGCTACCGCCGTTTCACAGATGGTCAACTGCCGCCGCGCCGCCTGCTGGCTGCGATTGCCGCGGCTCTGGCGGGTGTCGCCCTTTTTCACCGGAGCTGTCGGTTCCGGCTTCGGCTCCGTTGCCTTGGTGGCACGATACTGGGCAAAGCCCATGGGGTAGTCGGTGATGGTGCCGTCCGCCAGCTCCCAGATACGGGTGGCGAAGCGGTTGATGAAGTAGCGGTCATGGCTGACGAACAGCAGCGTGCCGTCAAAGGCCTCCACCGCCTCCTCCACCCATTCCCGGCTGGCAATGTCCAGATGGTTGGTGGGCTCGTCCAGAATGAGGAAGTTGATCTCCTCGTCCATCAGCATGCAAAGCCGCAGGCGGCTCAGCTCACCGCCGGACAGGACGCTGACGGATTTGAACACGTCCTCCCCCTGAAACTGATAGGCCGCCAGACGGTTCCGGGCGCTCTGGGGCGTGATGTTCTTCTTGGCGTACAGCATGGTGTCCACCAGATTCCGCTCCGGGTGGTCGAAGTGGATGACCTGCTCCAGATACGCCCACTTCACCGAAGGGCCCAGACGAATGGAGCCGCCGTCGCAGCTCTCACGTCCTGTCAGCATATTGAGAAGCGTGGTCTTGCCGGTGCCGTTCTCACCGATGAGGGCGATGCGCTCGCCGCCCTCCACCCGCAGATATACGTCGGAGAACAGCGTCCGTTCGTCGAAGGCCTTCGTCACGCCCCTAAATTGCAGCACCTCGTCGCCCTTGAACTCCCGGCTGGCAAAGCGGGCATCCATCTTTTTGGCCTTGGTGGGCTTGGCGGTGGTGCGCATGCGCTCAATGCGCTTTTCCATGCTGAAGGCCCGTTTGTGGAGGGCGTCGTTGCCCATGAAGGCCCACAGGTGCATCTGCTCGGCGGCCTTTTCCAGCTGTTGGATCTTGGCCTGCTCCTTCAGATACTGCTTCATCCGCTCCTGATAGCGGCGCTCCTTCTCTACGGCGTAGAAGCTATAGTTGCCGCTGTAGAACTCCGCCTTGCCGTCCAGCACCTCAATGACGCGGGACACGGTGCGGTCCAGGAAGTACCGGTCATGGCTGATGGCCACCACCGTGCCGTGAAATTTGCGGAGATACTCCTCCAGCCATTCCGTGGCCTGCAAGTCCAGATGGTTTGTCGGCTCGTCCAGCAGCAGAATATCCGTATCCTCCAGAATCAGCCGCCCCAGATTCACACGGGTCTTTTCGCCGCCGGACAGCTGGTCAAAGAGCTTCTGCCGCATATCCGCACCGATGGACAGGCCGTTGGCCACCTTGTTTTTGGCGGTGGCGGTGTCGTAGCCGCCCAGCGCCTCGAAGCTGGCGGTCAGGTGGTCGTACCGCCGCAGCATGGCGTTGTCGCTCTTACCCTTTGCCATCCGGTCGGTCAGCTGATCCATTTCCGTCTTCAATGCCTGCATCCGTTCGAAGGCGGAGTCCAGTACGTCCTCCACCGTGTACCCGGCGGGATAGACGGGAATCTGGGAGATCAGACCCACCCGCCGTCCTGTGGCAATGACGATCTGTCCGCTGTCCGGCTCCAGTTCGCCGGTCAGCAGGCGGAACAGCGTGGTCTTACCGGCGCCGTTCTTGCCCAGCAGTCCCACCCGTTCGCCGGTGTCCACCTGAAAGGTGATGCCGTCCAGTATTTTCTTTTCCAGGTCGAAGGACTTTACTACGTCCTTCACAGAAATGTCTACCATAAAAATCTACTCTGTCGTTTCCAGATCCTTTACAATATCGGTGAAGTGCATGGCGTGGGACGCCTTCACCAGCACCGCCGTTCCGGCGGTGAACGCCGCCCGAATGGCGGGCAGGGCTTCCGCCACCGTGGGGAACCACAGGGCGTCGGGATCGGCGTCCTGAATGGCCTTGGCCTTGGGGCCGATGGCCACCACCGTATCCAGTCCCAGCGTGCGGGCAAGCGTGCCCATATCCCGGTGAGCCTGCTCCGTCAGGTCGCCCAGCTCGCCCATGTCGCCCAGCACCGCCATGCGGCGGGGATGCTCCGTCTGCGCCAGAATGCGCAAGGCCTCCGCCATGGCCTGGGGGTTGGCATTGTAGCAGTCGTCAATGATGATGCGGTCATTGCTACACCGCACCAGATGCATGCGGCTGCCTACAGGGCGGTAGGCGGCGATCCCCGCCAGCATCTCCGCCTTGGTCAGTCCCAGATGCTCGCCGATGGCGATGGCCATGGCGGCGGGATAGATCATGTACGCGCCGGGGGAGGGGATGGTTACCTCATATATATCCCGCGCCGTGGTGACGGTACAGGTCACGCCGTCGATGCCATGCTCAGCCACGTTGGTGACCCGAACGCCGCAGCATTCATGCTGCCCGCACAGCACCGTTTCAAAGGGCAGCGTCAGACCGGACAGCAGCTCGTCGTCGCCGTTCAGTACGGCAAGGCCGCCCGGCTGTAAATTCTCGAAAATTTCGCACTTGGCCTGCAAAATGCCCTGCCGCGTGCCGCCCAGGTTTTCGATATGAGCGTCGCCCACGTTGGTGATGACGGCCACGGTGGGGCGCACCATTTCGCCCAAGTAGCGGATCTCGCCGAAGTGGTTCATGCCGGTCTCGATGACGGCAGCCTGATGCTCCGGCGCAAGGTTCAGCAGCGTCAGGGGGGTGCCGATGGCGTTGTTGAAGTTGGCCTGCGTTTTCAGCGTGGAAAACCGCTGACTCAGCACGGCGGCGATCATCTCCTTGGTGGTGGTCTTTCCGGCGCTGCCGGTGACCTGCACCATGGGGATAGTGAATTTGTCCCGATACCACGCTGCCAGCGCTTTCAGGGCTTCCAGCGTGTCGGGCACCTGAATGTAGAATTTTCCGTCCAGTAGGGAAATGGGCTTTTTTGCCGTCAGACAGCCTGCCGCGCCGTCTGCCAGCGCCGCGTCCAGATAGTCGTGTCCGTCAAACCGTTCGCCCACCAGCGGGACGAACAGCGCACCGGCGGGGATACTGCGGCTGTCGGTGGAGACCTCTGTCACCACCGCGCCGCTTTCCTGCAGCAGCGTGCCGCCCACGGCGTTGCACAGCTGCTGTACCGTACAGCCTATCATCTGTATTCCGCCTTTCTGGCCTCGATGGAATCCAGCACGATCTTCTCGCACAGGTCGGCGTAGCTGAGCCCCACCTGTGCCGCTTCCTGCGGTACAAGGCTGGTGGGCGTCATGCCCGGTAGGGTGTTGATCTCCAGACACCACGCCTTGCCCTCGTCGTCCAGCAGGAAGTCGCTGCGGGAGTAGACGGACAGGCCCAGCCCCTGATGGAGCTTCAGGGCCATCTCGCCCACCTGCCGCCACTCCTCGTCAGAGATAGGAGCGGGGCAGATCTCCTGCGCGCCGTCCTTCTGGTACTTGCATACATAGTCGAAGTATTCGCCCTTGGGGATGATCTCCACGGCGGGCAGATAGGTGTCGCCCAGCACGGCAATCTGAATTTCACGGCCCTTGATCTTCTTCTCCACCACCACATGTCCACCATAGGGCAGCAGGTCATAGAGGGCCTTCTCCAGCTCCTCGCGGGTGTCCGGCAGAGCCATGCCGATGGAGCTGCCGCCGTTGACCATCTTCACCGCGCAGGGTACCATCAGCTCCTGGGTCAGGCGGGGAATATCCTTTTTTTTATAATGTACGTCTACCCACGGGGCGGTGCGGATGCCCAGCGAGTCCATCATCCGCTTGGTCACGGCCTTATCCATGGCCATGGCGCTGCCCAGATAGCCGGAGCCGGTGTAGGGCACGCCCAGCAGGTCGAGCGTGGCCTGAATGCGGCCGTCCTCGCCGTTGGCGCCGTGCATGGCCAGAAATACCGCGTCCGCCATGGCGCAGACCTTCAGCACGTCCTTGCCCAGCAGGGAGGGGCTTTTGTCCTGCCGCGCCGCCCGGACAGCCTCCAGATCAGGGGCTGTCTCCTCGATAGCCACTTTTTCCAACAGCCCGTCAGGCGCGTCAAAAATATCCTCCAGCTTGCCCTGATAGTTCTCCAGCCCCATGAACATATCCACAAAAATGGCCTGATGACCCTTTTCCCGCAGGGCGCGGCACACGCCGCTGCCGCTGACCAGTCCCACATGGCGCTCGGTGCAGAAGCCGCCGGATAACACTACGATCTTCATGATAAAAGACCTCCTAGCATAAAAAAATACCCATATGATTCCTATTATATTATTATATCAATCTAGTAGTATAGCATATTCTTTTGAACATTACAACATACTTTCGGAAAAGACATTTCTTCCGCTTTTCACACGGGACTTTTGAAAAAACAGCAGAAATTATGACGTTGATATTGCTTTTGTAAAAATTTATGCTATACTTATGCTGCACGTGTGCGTTTATCTTCTTATATCATATGGTGTATGAAGTTTTCCGCCCTGGGCATGATAAGCGTCGGACAGAGCTTCCGGCGACGGTATTCCGACCGCTGCCCACGGGCCTTATGTAAGTCGGATCAAGAGAGGGTGCAAATTTTGAATAAGTATATTGTAAACGGCGGTCGTCTCCTGTATGGCGAAGTGACCATCAGCGGCGCGAAAAATGCTGCGGTGGCGATCATTCCTGCGGCTTTGATGGTGGACGGCGTGTGCCGTATTGAAAACATTCCCCAAATCAGCGATGTAACGCTGTTTTTCTCCATTCTGGACGAGCTGGGCGCAAAGGTGCGCATCCTGAACCGCCACGCGGTGGAGCTGGACTGCCGCGCCATTCGTTCCACCCGCCCCAGCTATGAGCTGGCGCGGCGTATCCGGGCCAGCTATTACCTGCTGGGCGCGCTGCTGGGCCGCTTTGGCGAGGCGACGGTGGCTATGCCCGGCGGCTGTGACTTCGGTGTGCGGCCTATCGACCAGCATATCAAGGGCTTTACCGCCATGGGCGCAGAGGTGTCCGTGGAGAGCGGCTACATCAACGCAAAGGCCAAAAACGGCCATCTTCGCGGTGCGAATATCTATCTGGACGTGGTGTCGGTAGGCGCCACCATGAATATCATGATGGCGGCGGCGCTGGCGGAAGGCACCACCGTGATCGAGAATGCCGCCCGCGAGCCGCATATTGTGGATCTGGCAAACTTCCTGAACTCCATGGGCGCGGATATCAAGGGCGCGGGCACAGATTCTATCAAGATCCGCGGCGTCAAGCGCCTGAACGGCGGCAGCTACGCCATCATTCCCGACCAGATCGAGGCGGGCACCTATATGGCGGCCGTAGCCGCCACCGGCGGTGAGCTGCTGATCCGCAACGTGATTCCCAAGCATATGGACTGCATTAGCGCCAAGCTGATGGAGATGGGCGTGGAGATCGAGGAGAACGGCGATGAAATGCTGATCCGCCGTAACGGCCGTTTGCGGCGTACCAATGTCAAGACTATGCCGTATCCTGGCTTCCCCACGGATATGCAGCCCCAGATTGCCTCGGTGCTGGCGCTGGCGGACGGCACCAGCCTTATTACCGAAAGCGTGTGGAATAACCGCTTCAAGTATGTGGATGAGCTGAAGCGCCTTGGCGCCCGCATTCAGGTGGATGGCAAGGTGGCCGTGCTGGAGGGCGTGGATCACTTTACCGGCGCACCGGTGCAGGCGCCCGATCTGCGGGCCGGCGCAGCGCTGGTGATCGCGGCGCTAGCGGCTCATGGCACCACCGAGATCAGCCATGTGCAGTATATCGAGCGCGGCTACGAGGATATCGTGGGCAAGCTGCGGGCTGTGGGCGCGGATATCTCCATGGTGGACGAACCGGAAACAGAAAAGGACGAGGCCCGTATCGGCTGAGAAGCAACACCATATTCAGCGTCTGCCCGGCGATACCGGCGGGCGCTGAGTTACTTTTACGAGGGGGACATATGCGGCGGATTACCGTGCTGTGCGTAGGCAAGCTGAAGGAAAAATTTTATGCCGACGCGGCGGCGGAGTACATCAAGCGGCTGAGCCGCTACTGCAAGCTGGACGTCATAGAGCTGCCGGAGACCCGTCTGCCGGAGGATCCCTCTCCTGCGGAGATCCAGAAGGCGCTGGCGGCGGAAGCCAACGCCATCCGGCAGAAGCTGGAGGCCGGCGCGGTGGTGGCTATGTGCATCGAGGGCAAGACCTGCTCCAGCGAGGCACTGTCGAAAAAGCTGGCGGACTTCGCGCTGGAGGGAAAGAGCCGGGTGACGTTTTTGATCGGCGGCAGCTTCGGCCTGGACGAAACGCTGAAGAAGCAGGCAGACTGGCGGCTGAGCATGTCGCCTATGACGTTCCCGCACCATCTGGCGCGGGTGATGCTGCTGGAGCAGATCTATCGGGCGTGTCAGATCGCGGAGGGCACGCGCTATCATAAATGACGACGTAGGGAGGTTTCGTGATGGGATTTTTGACTGATTGGTTCAACAAGGGGGAGCTGCCGCAGAATTTCTGGGAGGACAGCGCTTCCGGGTGGCATTTCCACAAAAAGAAGCTGGACTGGCCGCTGGAGGAAAACGGCGAAAAGGTGAAGGCCGTGCTGCTGAAGGAGACCTTTGACTCCCCGGCGGAGTCCGACATGATGATCTCCATGCTGGCGGCCTACGGCATTCCCTGCTTCAAATACTACGAAAAAGAGGGCGGCGCAGGAAAGGTCATCAACGGCTTTTCCGGCTACGGCGCGTCGCTGTATGTGCCCCAGACCATGCTGGAGGATGCGCAAAATATTCTGAACGCGGAAGCGGTAGAGGAGGACGAAAACGATGCTGAATTACATGAATGAGTACGAAAAGTGGCTGCATAGCGGCGCACTGACGGCGGACGAGGTGCAGGAGCTTCAGTCCATCGCCGGGGACGAAAAGGAGATCGAGAGCCGGTTCTACGGCCCGCTGGAGTTCGGCACGGCGGGATTGCGGGGCACCATGAAGGTGGGTCTGCACCAGATGAACGTGTACGTGATCCGCTGGGCCACCCAGGGCTTTGCCAACGTGATCTGCGCCGAGGGCGAGGACGCCAAAAAGCGGGGCGTGGCCATCTGCATGGACTGCCGCCACCACTCCATGGAGTTTGCTCGGGCCGCCGCCGAGGTATGCGCCGCCAACGGCATCCATGTGCGGATCTTCGAGTCTCTGCGTCCCACCCCGGAGCTGAGCTTCGCCGTGCGGGAGTATGGCTGTCAGGCGGGCATCAACGTCACCGCCAGCCACAACCCCAAGGAGTACAACGGCTACAAGGTCTACTGGGAGGACGGCGCACAGCTGCCGCCCCACCACGCCGCCGCCATCGCCGCCGAGCTGGAGAAGATTGACATCTTCACCGGCGTGAAGCGCATGGACTTTGACGAGGCCGTCAAGGCGGGCCTCATCGAGACCATGGGCGACGAGACCGACCGCAAGTTCATGGCCAACGTCATGGGTATGGTCAACGACTATGATTCCGTCGCCAAGGTGGCGGATACCTTCCAGGTGGTGTATACGCCGTTCCACGGCTGCGGCTATAAGCTGGTGCCGGAGGCTCTGACCCGTCTGGGTATCAGGCATCTGCACTGCGTGCCGGAGCAGATGGTCATCGACGGCGACTTCCCCACGGTAGTGTCTCCCAACCCGGAGAACCCCGAGGGCTTCTATCTGGCCATTGCGCTGGCCGACAAGGTGAAGGCCGACTTCATCGTGGGCACCGACCCGGACAGTGACCGCGTGGGCATCATGGTGCGCAATAAGGAGGGCAAGTTCCAGCCTGTCAGCGGCAACCAGACCGGCGTACTGCTGAGCGATTACCTGTACGGGGCTATGAAGCGCAGCGGCAAGTTGCCGGAAAACCCCGTGATGCTGAAAACCATCGTCACCACCGAGATGGCCCGCAAGGTGGCCGAGGCCCACGGCGTCACCTGCTACGATACCTTTACCGGCTTCAAGTTCATGGCCGAGAAGAAGAACCAGCTGGAATCCGCCGGTCAGGGCAAGGTGGTTTTCTCCTATGAGGAAAGCTACGGCTACATGCTGGGCGACTATGTCCGGGATAAGGACGCCGTTACCGCGTCTCTGCTGCTGACGGAGATGGCCGCGTGGTACGCCACTCAGGGTATGACCCTGTACGACGCGCTGGACGTGCTGTACAGAAAGTACGGCTGGTACGGCGAAAAGACCTACAATCTGGTGATGCCCGGTCTGGACGGTCTGGAGAAGATGGCGAATCTGATGAAGTCCCTGCGCCAGAACCCGCCCGCTGCGATCTCCGGCGTGGCTGTGGACCGCCGCAAGGACTATACCGACGGCAGCGTGGTGGACTGCGCCACCGGCGCGGTATCCGAAATGGAGCTGAAGGGCAGCAACGTGCTGCGCTATGAGCTGGCGGACGGCACCACCATTCTGGTGCGCCCCTCCGGCACCGAGCCGAAGATCAAGGTCTACATTCTGACCCAGGGCAAGGACGCCACTGAGCGTGACGCCAACATCGAAAAGTACGGCCAGTGGGCCGAGGCGCTGGCGAAATAACGATAAGAAATGAGAAACGGACAGACGCGAAAGCGTCTGTCCGTTTCTCTGCCTAAAATCTACACGAGGAGATATGGATAAAGCGTGATACATTCAGCGTGCCGGAGAGCGCGGCGCTGTCCTCCGGTGAAAAACTGTGTGTCCTTGGTACGTATACCAAGTATACCACAGCATTCCGCGTTTGGCAAGATAGTTTTCAACACTTTATGAAAGCTGTGTTAAGGTTGCATTAAGACCTCAACGTGCACTGCGGCGGCGGTCAAAATATACAGAATATTCTGCATAAAACCAGTTGCGAAACGGAGAGAAGTGTGGTATGATATGAAATTACTGAACAGCGGCGCAGTATCCTAGTCAGATCTGCCGTCTCCTAAGAAGGGCCTAAAAATCCTTTAAAGGGCACAACTGTGAAACCTCTGGTGCTTGCTTCTTACGCCCAGTTTGGGGTGGGTGCTGGAGGGAGGCGTGCGAAATGCCCGCCTGCGGATGTAGGGCGCCCCTCAATGGCATGAGGGACCCGACCCTGCTTCCGTGGAGACCTGCTGTTGTGCACAGGCGTACTCCCCTTGTGGTAAGCGACCTGTGTACGAGGCAGTTGATGTCATCGACCCCGATGGCAAGAAACCTGCATCGCGGTGCTACCCGGCCTTTGTGCCGTGAACGCTGTGTGCAGAGTAGCCTGCCTTGCGTGGGCACGGTGAATAGGGGAGCTGAAGCACCAAAGACCCCGGCCAGGGTCCGCGTGCGATTCCCTTGAAACCCTGCCTGCAAAAGAGGATAAGAGGCGGCGTGACTGCAGTGGAAATCACCTAGGCTGTCCATTTCTGTGGGGCCTTGGGAGGATTGCAGTGCGGACTAAGTGGCAGTCGGGTATCACGACGCGGCAACGCCGTGATACAGCACCTAAGGGGAAACCACCTGATCGGCGACGAGAGGCGTGCTGTGGGGAAATCCAACCCGTACCTAAGCCGCAAGATTTACTCCCAATGCTGCCCTGTTCAGTTTTTGACTTTGATCGCCGGAGTAAGTCCGGTGTTTTGAAATGAGGTTTTTTCATCTTGAGTGACAAAAACAAGCCCAAAAAGAAGAACGACCACTGGCCCTTACGGGTCTTTTTCATGGCGGTGATACTCAGCGCGCTGCTGAGTTTTTTCTCCTCTACCGCGCTGAACGGAGCGGGCTATGTGGTGGCGGGCCTTGTGCTGGCGGCGTTTATCGCCCTGGGCATCGTGTTCGATATGATCGGCGTGGCGGTAACGGCGGCCGACCCCAAGCCGTTCCACTCCATGGCTGCCCATAAAGAAAAGGGCGGCAAGGAGGCCATCCGTTTGCTGTCCAATGCCAACCGCGTCAGCTCTGTGTGCAACGACGTGGTGGGCGATATCTGCGGCATCGTCAGCGGTTCCACCGCGGCGGTGATTGTGACGGCTTTGCAGCGGGACTTCAATACCACCAATGTGATGATCTCCATCGGCGTGACGGCGCTGATTTCCGGCCTGACCATCGGCGGCAAGGCTTTGTTCAAGAAGGTGGCCATCAATGAATGTACCGCCGTGGTGTACCGGGTGGCGCGGATTATGCACGCGCTGCATCTCTATCGCTGAAATGAGGAATGACCCCTGATGCTGGAATCGATCCACAGCCCCTCCGATGTGAAGCGGCTGAACAGCGCCCAGACCCGTCAGCTTTGCGATGAGCTGCGCGCCTTTCTGGTGCGCAGCGTGGCAAAGACCGGCGGTCATCTGGCGTCCAACCTGGGCGTGGTGGAGCTGACTGTCGCCATCCACCGGGTGTTTGACACGTCCCGCGACCGGCTGGTGTTCGACGTGGGACACCAGTGCTATGTGCACAAAATCATAACGGGCCGCCGGGAGCGGATGGATACCCTGCGGCAGTTCGGCGGGCTTTCCGGCTTTCCCAAGCCCTATGAGAGCGTTCACGACGCCTTTGTGGCGGGACATGCCTCCAACTCTGTGTCGGTGGCGCTGGGCATGGCCAAGGCCCGCACCATGCGCCATGAAGACTACGATGTGATCGCCCTGATCGGCGACGGCGCGCTGGGCGGCGGCCTCAGCTTTGAGGGGCTGAACAACGCCGGCGCCTCCGGCGAACCCATGATCGTCATTCTCAACGACAACGGCATGTCCATCGCCCCCAATGTGGGGGCGGTCAGCCGTCATCTGTCCCGGCTGCGGACAAAGCCGGGATACTACGAATTCAAGAAGCGCTATCGCAGGCTGCTGGGCACCGGCGCGGTGGGCGGCAGGATCTATCAAATCAGCCACGACGTGAAAACGGCCCTGAAAAAGACGTTGCTGCCGGGCAGCTCCATGTTCGAGAGCATGGGCTTTGCCTATATGGGCCCGGTGGATGGCCACGATGTGGAGGCGCTGGAGCAGTCTCTGCAGTGGGCGCGGGAGCAGCGCTGCCCCGTGCTGCTGCATGTGCGCACCGTGAAGGGGAAGGGCTACGCTCCCGCGGAGGAGCGCCCCGCCGACTATCACGGCGTGGGACCATTTGATCCCGAGACCGGTAGGCCGCGAAATCCTTCCGGCGCGGATTTCTCCCATGTGTTCGGCCAGGAGCTGACGAAGCTGGCGGGGGAGGATGAACGCGTGTGCGCCATTACCGCCGCCATGCAGGAGGGCACAGGCCTGACGGAGTTTGCCGGGGCTTACCCCCGCCGGCTCTTTGACGTGGGCATTGCCGAGGGCCACGCCGTATCCATGGCGGG
>ENA-OUQC01000994-OUQC01000994.1-human-gut-metagenome-genome-assembly--contig:-NODE-994-length-16549-cov-6.664787_pt1 | contig 16549 bp, 17 predicted proteins | sample MGYA00237942_ERZ548815 | MGnify/ENA primary metagenome ERZ548815 (study PRJEB26490, sample SAMN05194722) | human gut metagenome | biome: terrestrial biome; feature: human-associated habitat; material... | reverse complement strand
TCAGCAAGGAGTGGATGATCGACTTCGACGAGACCGGCTCCATCGGCAAGCGCTACCGCCGCGAGGACGAGGTGGGCACCCCCTACTGCATCACCGTGGACTTCGACACCGTGGGCGACGCGGAGAAGGCCGGCGACAACTGCGTCACCGTCCGCGAGCGCGACTCCATGGAGCAGGTGCGCATCCCCATCAGCGAGCTGAAGGCCTATCTGGCGGAGAAGCTGGCGTATTGATGCTGGCATGAAATCTGACGATTTTGCTGCCAAAAAGGATAAGAAAAAGAGAGCCGCAAGGCTCTCTTTTTTTGCAAAGCGAAAAGGAGTGTGTCGATAGAAATTTCGTGCGGGGCGATGCCCACATCGCCCCGCACGAAACGGTACGATACCCGTCTGTAGGGCGGGCCACACGGGGCCCGCCCTACAGACGGGTACGGTAACAAAACACCGCAGCATGATGATGCACCTACCAAGCAAAAAGACCGCCGGAGGGCGGTCTTTTTGCTCATCTCTTTTTCACTTCTTCACCTGTGCCAGATATTCCTCCAGACACAGATCATTGTCCATGATGTATCGGGCTGCTTCCACGCCCACATAGCGGTAATGCCACGGCTCGTAGATCACGCCGGTGATATCCTCCTTGCCCTCCGGGAAACGGAGGATGAAGCCATAGTCGGCGCAGTGCTCCATCAGCCACGTGTAGGCCGCCGTGTTGGCGAAGGTCTGCTCCAGCGTATAGTCGCCGCTGCCGCCCACGTCCATGGCAAGGCCGCAGTTATGCTCGCTGAAGCCGGGCCGCTTGACGATGGTGCCGCCCACCTTCTGGGCCTCCAGATCGCTGTAACCCTTGTCGGTGTACTGCTTCACCTTCCGCCAGTAGAGGGTGTTCTGCTCCTCCTTGGGACGGTAGGCGCTGACCACCGCCAGATCGTAGGCGCTGGCGTCCCGCAGCATCTGCTCCACAATGTCGGTGATGCGGCTGTCCATCTGCTTGCCGCCGGTGACGGTGGTGAAGCTGACGTCGCTGTCATAGCCGGAGGGCAGGGGGTTCCAGTCGTTCACCAGCAGCAGCTGCCAGTCCGGCTGTCCGCCGCCCTGATAGCTGTCCATCTGAACGTAGTGTCCCTTGGTGGAGTATTGCAGCAGCCCCGTGGCGTCGATATACGGCTCGTCGCTGGCGGTCTGGGCAGGGTCGTCGCCGGTGTTATCGGTGGTGCCGGCGGGATCGTCGGCGGTGTTGGGGTCGTCGGTATTGTCGGGCTCCTCCGGGGTCTGGGTGTTGTCATCAGGGGTGTTGGGCTGGTTCTGCTGGGTATCGTCATGCTGGGGGGGGATCGCGTCGTGCTTGGCCAGTCCCACCACCACCAGCACCACCGCGGCGATCAGCACCACAAGGGCGATGACCCACACGATGGGAGCGGGGCCCCGGCGGCCATAATAGGTTCTTCTTCCGTTTTCCATCAGTTCAGTCCTCCAAAAAAGCTGCGGATCTCCGCTTCTGTGCAGGCGGCGCTGCCCTGAGCAAAGCCGTCCCGTCCGCCGCCGCGTCCGTTCAGGGCGGCGTTCATGGTTTTGATGAGCTCCCGGATATCCGCGCCGGGGTGGATGACCGCGTACTTGTACGCGCCGTCCTGTCCCGCAAATACGGCGCAGCGTCCGCCGCACCGTGCCGCCGTCATGTCGCACAGCCGCCGCGCCGCGTCGGACTCCATAGGCGGCTGCACCAGCAGCACATTACCCGCGCCGTCATATTGGGAGGCCAGCGATGCGAAATGCTCTGTTTCCAGCGCGTCGCACCGCTGCTTTACGGCGGAAAGCTCCTCCTTCAGCCGCGTCACGGCGGCGTGGGTGGCGTCGGGCTTCACCGACAGCTCGCGACCGATGGCGCTGTTCTGCTGCCAGCTCAGCGCCAGATAGTCCAGCGCCCGCTGTCCGAACAGCACCTCCAGCCGCACGCCGTCCCGGAACTTCTGCCAGCCGATGAACTTCGCCAGTCCCACCTGACCGCTGGTCTCCACGTGGGTGCCGCAGCAGGCGCACATGTCCGCGCCGGGAAACTCGGTGATCCGCACGGGGCCTTCCAGCGCCTTTTTGCTGCGGTAGGGCAGGGCGGCCAACTCCGCCGGCTCGGGATAGCGGATGACGATGGGGTGATTCTCCCAGATGTAGCGGTTGGCCCGGCGCTCGATCTCCAGCACGCCCTCCCAGGGAATGTCGGCGTTGTAGTCGATGGTGACGGTATCGGCTCCCATGTGGAAGCCGGTGTTGTCGCAGTGGTAGGTGCTGCACAGCATGCCGGAGACGATATGCTCGCCGGAGTGCTGCTGCATGTGGTCAAAGCGGCGCTGCCAGTCGATCTCGCCAGTGACGGTCTCGCCCACCGCCAGCGGCTTGTCGCAGGTGTGATAGATCACGCCGTCCGCCTCATGAACGTCCCGTACATTAACGCCGCCCAGCGTGCCGTGGTCGGCGCCCTGTCCGCCGCCCTCGGGGTAGAAGGCGGTGCGGTCCAGCACCACCCGCCACGCCTTTTTGTCGGCGGCGCAGTCCAGCACCGTGGCGTCGAACCGGCGCAGGAACGCGTCCTGATAGTATAGCTTGATGGTTTCCATAGGCTTCTCCCTGTGTGGAAAATATTCCACCCTTTAGTATGCCGCAAAACGGGAAAAAAGGCAAGGGTTTTCTACTTGAGAGGGGGAAGGGTGAGCAACAGGGAATTTGTCCTTGGCCCCCTCTGTGAGGGGGCTGTCAGCCGGAAGGCTGACTGGGGGAGAGAATTTAAGTCTTTTATTCTCTCCCTCCGTCAACGCTTTGCGTTGACACCTCCCTCACAGAGGGAGGCAAGGGAGTATCGGCCCCTACACACAACCATCACCCTGTCTGCCCCTACGAAACCGCAAAACAGGGCGGACTTGCGTCCGCCCTGTTTGTGGTTTTACTTTTCCGGTGCTTCGTCGCCGTAGCAGCTCATGGCTTCGTCTACCGTGCCGTTTGGCGAGACGAGAAAGCTTTTGCTGTTTTCTCCCGCCGCGCCCTTGGAGAAGGTGACCGTCCAGCAGCCGTCGACCACGCTGTAGCGGCCATAGGCCATGTCGTACTCGCCGTCGTACTGAGCCGCGGCGGCGTCGATGGCCGCCTGCTCCGTCATGGCATCACGGCCGAACTGGGCGGTGCCCAGAATGGCCAGCACCTCGTCCCGCCCGGCTTCCCACGCCGCTTTATCCAGCACGCTGTCGGCGAACTGGCACACGTAATCGCCGGGGACGCTCTCGAAGTAAAGGTTCAGCCACAGGCCGTCGTCGCTCTCCTCCGTGTGCTGCCAGACCTTCTGGCCGCCAGAGAGTGTCAGCTCCTCGCTGGTCACGTCGGTGCCGCAGATGCCGTAGCCATTGCGCCAGCACAGCAGCTCAAAGTCCAGCGCCTTATCGTCGGTTTTCCAGAAACGGATGCCCTCGGTGGTCGTGCCCGAGCGCTGTACCGCCTCCCACTGCCAGCCCTCCGGAATGGTCAGCGCCATGTCCACATAGCCGCTGGTGTAGGTTGCCGTCTCGCCGGTGACGGCGGGAGCGGTGTCGGGAGCGTCGATGCTGCCGGTGGGGTCGTTGTCCGGGGCTTTGGCGGAGCAGCCGCTCAGCGAGGTAACAGCCGCCAGCGCCAGAACACAGATCGCCGCCAGCACGATGAGGGAGAGGGAACGTTTCATGGAAAGCACCATCCTTTCTGTTTATAAGACGCTGGGAGTGGGCAAAATGTTCCCGTCGGCAGCGAAAAAAGCGTAGGAAAAAGATGGTTTTCCACAAAGTTTTCCACATTTTGAAGCGATGGGATGCAGAATGTGGGTCAGGGGTGTTTCTTTTCAGAATACCTTCTTTTCTCTTTTTTCTTTTCTTTTATATAGCATCCGTTTGCATACACGGGTATTCCTCCTCTGTCTCCATGTCCTCCGTCATGTGGGCGGCCCAGCGTGCGCGGGCGGCGCGGCGGTTGGATTCCACCCGCTGCTGATAGCGTTCCCTGTCGGCGTCCATGCGGGAGGCCAGCAGCGGCCAGAAGCACGCCAGTGTGGCGCTGTGAAACTCCGGCACGACGCCGTTTTCTCCGTAGTCCAGAATGGCCAGCAGCAGTTCCTTCACCTCGTGGTCGGACAGTCTTTCCAGCACAGGCTTCATGTCGAAATACATCAGGATGCCGGAGCATTTGATTTGTGTCATGAGCAGATCCTCCTTTGTTTTGGGCAGCGCCCTTTGTCCATGGAAGGCTCTTACCGGAATGTTGCCCCAAAAAGGGCAACAAAAGAAAAAAACGTCCCCAAAATCAGGAACGTTTTCCGCGAGACGGCGGCGCAAACAAAAACAGACGTCCGTTGGACGTCTGTTGCATGTGGTTGTTAACCGATCTTATTCAGCTTCAGGGTCAGAGCGGACTTCTTGTGAGCCGCGTTGTTCTTGTGCATCAAACCCTTGGCAGCAGCCTTGTCGATGGCCTTGACCGCCACCTTGTAAGTGCCCTCGGCCTCGGTGCGATCGCCGTCAACGGCAGCAGCCTCGAACTTCTTGATAGCAGTCTTCAGTGCGGACTTTTCGGCTTTGTTGCGGGCATTGCGCGCCTCTGCCACCAGAACACGCTTCTTAGCAGACTTGATATTCGGCAAACCAAACACCTCCTCGGTTATGACATTAACGGAGACATAAAGTCCCACGCAGGATGATATTTTAGCATCTTTGCCCAGAAATTGCAAGAGTTTTTTTCAGATTTGTCTACTTTTTTCGCAAAAATCTTTTTTGAAAGGCAAAATTAACAATTATCCACAACATTTTGTGTTTTTGAAAGGAGCGTGACCACAAACATGAGGATCACCCGCACCGATCTGGCGCTGGAGGGCGTGGAGCAGCTGCGGCAGGGCGGCGATATTTCACGGCTGGACGGCGTTTGCGCGGAGGAATACACCCGGCAGGGCTACGGCGTGACGGATGTGCGCGTCGCCACGAAGCAGGCGGCGGAGGCGGTAGGCAAGCCGGAGGGCCGGTACGTGACCATTGATCTGCGGCCCTATTTCCGCCGGGAGGAGGGGTTCTTTGCCCGTGCGGCGAGGTGTCTGGCCAGCGAGCTGCGGACGCTGCTGCCCGGCGTGGGGGAGGACTGGCCGGTGCTGGTGGCGGGCTTGGGCAACCGGGGCATGACCGCCGACGCGGTGGGGCCGCTGGCGCTGGAGAGCCTGCTGGTGACGCGGCACATGGTGCGGTCGCTGCCCCGGCAGTTCCGGGGATTCACGCCGGTTTCGGCGCTGGCGCCGGGGGTGCTGGCCGCCACAGGCATGGAGGCGCTGGAGCTTCTGCGGGGTGCGGTGCAGGCCACCGGGTGCGCCGCCGTCATCGCCGTCGACGCGCTGGCGGCCCGAAGCCGGGAGCGGCTGTGCGCCACGGTGCAGCTGGGGGACACGGGGCTGATCCCCGGCAGCGGCGTAGGCAACCACCGGAAGGCCATCGACAAAACCACGCTGGGGGTGCCGGTGGTAGCGGTGGGGGTGCCTACGGTGATCGCCGCCCATCTGTTAGGGGACGGCCAGCCGGAGGACGATCCGCTGTTCCTGACGCCCCGGGATATCGACGGCAAGGTGCGGGAGCTGGGCCGGGTGATCGGCTACGGGGTAACGCTGGCCTTGCAGGAGGGCCTGAGCGTAGAGGACGTAACGGGCTTGCTGGGGTAATGCGCCGCCGAAAAAAAGCCGCCCAAAGGGCGGCTTTTTTTGCTATATAATTATTCCTGCGTCTCGATGATACCGTAGCCGCCGTTGTTGCGGCGATAGACCACAGACACCGTGTTGTCCGCCACGTTGCGGAACACATAGAAAGAATGATCCAGCAGGTTCATCTGCAAGATAGCCTCGTCGATGGTCATGGGCTTGACGGTGAAGCGCTTGGTACGCACCACGTGGAACTCGTCCTCTTCCTCCACATGGAACTCCGGCAGCTCCGGCTCCATGACCTCAGGCCGCAGGTTCTTGGCCAGGCGGGTCTTGTTCTTGCGGATGCGGCGCTCGATGAAACTGACGGTCCCGTCGATAGCGCCCCGCATGTCACCGTCGGGATCCTCGGCCTGGGCACGGAACAGGGTGCCGTTGGCGGCCCGGATGGTCAGCTCCACGGTGCAGCGGTTTTTCTTTTCCACGGCAAAGGTCACAAATGCGTCCGCTTCCTCCGCGAAGTACCGGTCGAGCTTACTGATCTTCTTCTCGGCGTACTCCTTAATGGAGTCGTTCAGCGCGATCTTCTTGCAGGCGAATGTGAACTTCATATTGGTTGCTCCTTTCTTGGGGTACGGAACATAGGGTCGGGGAGGGATTTCCCCTTATCCTTGTGGGCATTATAGCACATTGCCCTGCATTTGAAAAGAGCATCACAGTAAATTTATCTAAAGTTCACAAAAGTGAAACAAATTTTGGGCGTTTCGACGGACTTTGCCGGAATGCGCGGAAAAGCGACAAAAGCTCCTATGGACAAGGCAGGGGTAAATGGTGTACCATAATACCCGGAAGCTTTCCAATATCCCACCCGCTTGAGCCGCGTTCTGGTGCAGAACGCGGCCCCTTTTTATTTCACTGGCAAAAAGCTGTCGCTTTCTTTGCCAAATAAGAATTCGCTCCGACCCGCATTCAGCAGCACACATCTTGTGCTGCTGAACACTCTCTCCGCGCAAAGTGTTTTTCGCCACGTACACGCCGCGGCGAAAAACGATTCGAATTGTTCGCCGCCTGCGGGCGGCGAATTCTGCGAAGCTTTTGACAGGGCGGACAGGGTCGTCCGCCCCTACGGGTGTTTTACCGGAAGATGCTTGCAAGGGCGGGCCACACGGGGCCCGCCCTACGAACCTATTGCAGTTGCTTTGTTACCTCTTGATTCAGCTTCACCGCGCCGTAGAGATTCTTGGCGCTGCATCCGGCCCGGCCGCCGCCTGCACAGGCGCAGGCACAGGCACACGCGCAGCTGCTGGCGCAGGCACAGTGTCCGCCGCCGCCACCGAAACCGCCGCCGCTAAACCCGCCGCCCCGGCTTCCGCCGCCAAAGCCGCCACCGCCGCTGCGGGGCGGGCGGGGCCGCGTCTTGGTGCCCACGCTGCCGGGACGGGGCTTGCCGTCAGGCCCGGCAGGGTACCAGAGATGGTTGACGAACACATACCGGGTACCGAAGCCGGGGGCGTAGCCGTCGCCCAGCTCCCGGAGGATCCACACCACCGCCCAAACGATGAAGATGGTGATGATCAGCGTCAGGAACAGGGCAGCCATGCTTGTGTCCTCGTCCTCGTCGTACCAGTCGTCGTAGTCCACGTAGTCAACAGGCACGTTGTCGGCGCTGTAGGCCTGATCCAGCACGGTGGGCCAGTCGGCATACTGCACCACGATGTTCATGGTATCGCCGTGGCCCATATCCCGGGCCGAGATCACCATGCCGGTATCGGTGACGGTCACGTCGCCCACGGCGTTGGACGTGCCGCCGAAATCACCGGTGACGCCGGCGGGATCGTTCCACGTCAGGGTCATCACGCCGATCTGCGCCTCGTCAAACCAGCCGGGGGTGTAGTCGTAGGATACCACATCGCCGTCCAGCGTGTACATGAACTCCTGCACCCACGAATAGGCAAAGGTGAAGGTCTCGCCGTCGTCATAGGCCCGGTCAAGGTAGACGTACATGAAGCTGTTGTCGTACTCCAGACGCTCGATATTGTCGGTCAGGGCCGTCTCCTCCCGGATGGAGCCGTTGGGCACGCCGATCTTCACCCAGCTGACGGGCCCCTCCGCCAGCACCGTCCACTCCAGGGTCACCTGGATGCGCAGGCTGCCGTCCTGGGTGTCGGGGGTCACGTCCACATCATAGGACTCGATGCGGTCCAGGTCCTGGGCATAGGCCGCAGGCACCGGCGCCAGGGCCAGCACCAGGCAGAGGCACAGCAGCGCCCGGCATAGAATTTTCCGCATGGTCAGCATCCCCCTTCCTGCTGCAATTGGCAGATATGCTCCATTTTGGCGCTTTCCGACCGGATGCGGCGGCACTGGGGGCCGTCCCAGATGGCGGCCCAGTCGTCGGCGCACAGGTTCCCCAGGCCCGGCCCCTCCAGCCAGCTCTGGCAGGGCAGCACCGTGCCGTCCGGGGCGCAGTATTCCCGGTCAAAGCTGGCCTGCCAGACCGACAGGGAAGTGCCGTCGGCCAGGGTCAGCCCGGCGGCAAAGGCATCCGCGTCCTGCCGGGAGGCGGTACCCTCATGGCGGGCATAGTAGACCTTGGGCACCTCCTTTTTCGGGGAGATCAGACGGTGGAGCAGCTCGCCGTCGTTGGTAAACAGCAGCAGCCCCTCGGTGGCCTTGTCCAGGCGGCCCACGGGCTTCAGCTCCAGATGGCGCAGCTGCGCCGGGAGCAGCTCCATCACCGTTTTTTCCCGGGCGTCCCCGGTGGCGGTCACGTAGCCCTCCGGCTTGTTCATCATGAACACCGCCCGGTCCTTTCCGGCCAGGCGGACCCCATCCAGGGTGATCTCATTTTTGGCAGGGTCAATTTTGCGGCCGCCGTCCTTTTCCGGCGCGCCGTCCACCTGCACTCTGCCGGCTCTCAGGATCAGCTTTACCTGGCTGCGGGTGCCCGCGCCGCTGTCACACAGGAATTTGTCCAGTCGTTCCATTTTCTGCTCCGTTCTATTCCCCCCTGCCGGGACATAAGGTAAAGCAACCGAACTTACAGGAGGGAATTGTTTATGATGATCCTGACCGCAAAGGTCGATTTCAAGAAAGTCATGCTGGTGCTGCTCATTCTGGCCGCCGTGCTGCTGGCCGTGATCCTGATCTTCGGCGGGCGCAGCGAAAGCACCGCCCAGACCTCCGCCGTCACCGCCAACGACGACCGGGTGAAATTCCTGGAGGAATTCGGCTGGGAGGTCACTCCCGCTCCCAGAGAATCCACTCAGGTGCGCATCCCGCAGGAGGAGGGGGAAATATTCCGCCGGTACAATGCCCTGCAAAAGGGGCAGGGGTACGATCTGAGCAAGTTCGCCGGGAAAAAGGTGATGCGCTATGTTTATGAGATCACCAATTTCCCCGGCGCGCAGGAGCCGGTGTATGCCACCGTGCTGGTATACAAGGGCAAGGTCATCGGCGGGGACGTGACGGACACCTCTGCCAAAGGGAAAATCCGGGGCTTCCAGATGCCCCCGGCCGCAGCCGCCCCCACGACGCCCACGGCACCCACCGCGCCTACGGAAACACAGCCCACGCAGGCGGCAGCGCAGGAATAGTCTATCACACAATTCCGCTCTTGACAAGCGGCACGGTCTGTGCTATGGTTGGGGCAGCTGAACAGTATCTTCAGGGCGGGGTGGAATTCCCCACCGGCGGTGACAGTCCGCGAGCGCTCCGGCGTTGAATCGGTGAAACTCCGATACCGACAGTATAGTCTGGATGGAAGAAGATGCGCAATATTCTTGCGTTTATTTTCGCCCCCTGAGTGGATGCTCAGGGGGTATTTCTTTTGCGAGGTGTAGAAAAATATGAACTCGATCTTACAGGATGTATCCAACAATCTCAGCTTCGTGCTGATCTGCGCCGCCATCATCGCGGCCATCGGCATCGCTGCCCGGCTGATGGAGCGGGCGCTGCCCCAGCTCCGTCAGGTCACCCCCGCCCGGCGGGTGAGCATCATCGGCATCTGCGCGGCGCTGGCCGCCGTGCTGCACATGCTGGACTTCCCCCTGCCCTTCCTGGCCCCCACCTTCTATAAGCTGGACTTCTCCGAGGTGCCGGTGCTGCTGGCGGGCTTCTTCCTGGGGCCCAGCGCCGCGGTGGCCTGCGAGGGGATCAAAATTCTCCTGAAGCTGCTGCTGAAGGGCACCTCCACCGCCTTTGTGGGCGATTTTGCAAACTTTGTCGTGGGCTGCTGCTTCGTGCTGCCCGCCACCGTCATCTACCACGTCCGCAAGACGCGGAAAAGCGCCATCGTGGGGCTGACCGTGGGCACCGTAAGCATGGCGATCCTGGGCAGCGCCTTCAACGCGGTATACCTGCTGCCCAAATTCTCAGAGCTATTCCACATGAGCCTGGACAGCATCATCGCCATGGGCACCAGCATTTTCCCCGGCGTGAACAGCATAAGCACCTTCGTCTTCTTCTGCGTTGCCCCCCTAAACGTAGTAAAGGGCGCGCTGGTCTCCGTACTGACCATGCTGCTGTACAAGCACGTAGCTACTCCGCTGTTCAATATCAGAAAGTAAGGTTGCCGCCCTAACGCAAATAAACAGCACCCCACCCGTAGGGGCGGATATTAGCCGCCCGCAACGTTGCGGAATTGAGCTGTCAGTTAAATGAACATTTCCAAAGGTTTCTGAGTCCGTAGGGGGCGGCAATTTGCCGCCCCCTACGGGTTGATATATTTAGGTCTCTGGGGTCAGGTGGAGGGTCATGGCGAGGGTCTCCCGGTCGGTGAAGTCCAGGGTGAAGGTGGCTTTGTCTTTCTCCACGGTATAATCCAGCGGCTCCTCGGTGCCATCGGGGTGGAGGATGGTCAGAGCCATCCCCTCCAGGTGTTCAGCGGGGAGGGTGAACTGAATCTGGCCAGTGGGTTGGATGAGTTGGCCGCTGATTTCAAAGGCGGCGGTGAGGATGAGTTCGCCGTTTTCCAGGGTGCCCAGGCGTAGGACTTGCTCCCCGGCGGGGAGCCAGCGGGTGATGGGCTGGGCGGTGGTCTGGTCAATCAGCTTCAGCAGAGCGCCGTCGCTGACCTCGCCGCACACGGGGCAGAGGGTGAATTCATAGGAATCCGCGCCCTCGGTGAGTAGAACGTAGTCCAGGGCGGCGCAGGATGTGGCGGCCCGGTGGCCGCAGCCGCGCTTACAGGAGGCAAGGTGGGTGTGGCTGCTGTTGGGCGTCCACTCGCCGTACCAGTGGCCCAGGGCGGGCAGCTCCTTGAAGGTGGTGTAGCCGCAGCGCTGGCAGATATCGTAGGCGTCCCAACCGATTTCCGTGCAGGTAGGCGTCTTTGCCTCGTGGTGCACCAAATCATGGTTCAGGGCGGGAATTTCCGCGTAGGTGGTGTAATCGCAGCCCTCGCGCTGGCAAGTTTTGTAGGCATCCCAGCCGATCTCTGTGCAGGTGGGCGCTTTCGCGGCATGGTTTACCAGATCGTGGTTGTCGGGATTCCGATCGCCCCGCGTGACGGCCACCTGATAGTCGCAGTCGGTGCATATCATGTCGTATACTTCTGGAGAAACGCAGGTGGCCTCGGACTTCGGATACTCTGAGAAATTATGGGAACTCTTGTTCTGTACGTTATCGCAATAGATGCATTTCTGCCAGTGCTTATTTTCATCAAATGAGAAGGCACCGTAGGCGTGATCTCCATAGTAGGACACGCTGCAATACCGGCAGCTTCCTTCCTGAATGCAGGTTGCGTTGCTGTCGCCGGAGTGGGCGGCTGTCTGAACGTGAGCTTTGCAGCAGTTATACTCTTTCCAATGAGCGCTGTTATCTGCGTGCCAATCCGCCCCGGCCGTGCCGGTGTGGTTGGCAGGGTTTGTCTCGCCGTACTTCATGCCGCAGGTCTCGCAGACTGCCCTATTTGTACAGGTGGCCGTGCCGCCCGTGTGTTCGGCGTATCCACCTTTTCCACCATTATCCGTCACAGGACAGTTTGAGTTCTCGCACTCGTGCCAATGGTGGGTGGCATCGCTTGCCCAAGTAGTGCCCCAACGATGTCCGGGCGCTTCGTACGGCTTGATCTTCGTTTTTCCGCACTCTTCACATGTGAATACTTCTCTGCCACCATCTGTGCAACTGGTCGCGACATATATGATGCCGTCGTCCCAACGATGGGGGACTCCCGGCGTTTTGTTCCCGCAAATGGAACATTCGTGCCAATGGACGTCGTTATCTGACTTCCATTCCCATTCATGGGAGCAACCGCCGCTGTCTGTGGCAAAGACTGTGGTTGACAGAATGCCGATTGCAAGACCGGCTGCGGCAAGCATGGATAGAATTCGGTTCCGTGTTCTCATCGCTTCATCCTCCTGTTCGCTCATAAAAAAATGCGGCTGGTTTCATCTGACAATATCATTCCCGTCCTGGGCGCGCCGCCAGCAGAAGAAGCGCCCACCCCCGGCAGCACAGCTGCCCGGCCGGTTTCATTGATATACACATCAACCATACAGTATTGCAGGCCCAAAATCAAGAGGTTTGGAAAATATTCTTTGGATGAAAACTCAATAGTGAAAAGATTTGTAAATTTCCCCGGTAAGATCGAATGGGTCAAAACATTTGAACCCGTAGGGGTCGGCAATTTGCCGACCCTCAATATTGCCATTTCGATAGTAGTTCGTTGAATGGCAGGCGGTTTGTATTTGATGAAAAAAGGTGGGAGGAATCACCCCTTGGGGCGATTCCTCCGCTTTCTATTTGTTATTCCATTTTCAGGATCAGTTCCAGAATCCTCCTGGCGCAGTCTCTTACCTGCTGTTTGGAAACCCGGCCATCGGCGACGGCTTCCAGGACGGTTTCGGGGTAGCCGCAGGCCATTTTCAGGTCGTTGCCGGCGGCGACCTCCCGCCAGTGCTCGCCGCGCGTCCACCAGTCGGTGGTGACGATGCCGTTAAAGCCCCATTCGCCCCGCAGAATATCGGTGAGCAGCTCATGGCACTCGGAGGTCTGCTGGCCGTTGATCTTGTTGTAGCTGGACATGATCATCCAGGGGTCGGCCTCCTTCACCGCGATCTCGAAGCCCTTCAGGTAGATCTCCCGGGCGGCCCGCTCGGAGACCATGGAGTCGCTGCTCTTGCGGTTGGTCTCCTTGTTATTGAAGGCGAAGTGCTTGGGCGTCGCCGCCACGTGCTGCGACTGGATGCCCTGGATCATGGAGGCAGCCATGGTGCCCGCTACCAGCGGATCCTCGGAATAATATTCAAAGTTACGGCCGCACAGGGGGCTGCGGTGGATGTTCATCGCCGGGGTCAGCCAGCTGCCCAGATTGTTTTCCTTCAGCTCCTTTGCGCCTGCTGTGCCGATCTCCTCCACCAGCGCCCGGTTCCAGGTGCTGGCCAGCATGGTAGCGGTGGGCCAGGCGGTGGTGTAGACCTCCAGCTGAGGCTGAATGCGCACACCGGCAGGGCCGTCGGCGGTCATCACATTGGGGATGCCCCGATCCCGGTTGTTGCCGATGCCGAAGGTATTGGCAACGCCGGTGTTGGGCTGGCCGCCCAGGAGCCACACCTGCTCCTCCAGGCTCAGCGCATCCAGGAATTCATCCAGGGTCACCTTGCCGCAGGCCACATCCTCCAGCTGGATCCCCTTGTCCACGCCCCAGAGCTTGCTCCGCTTTTCCGGGCGAACCTCCGGGGTGACGCCCTCCAAATCCTCATACTGCGCCTGGGTAAAGGGGCGGGTGATCTGCTCGTATTCGCCCAGCTCCAGCGGCTCGAAGGAGCCGTCGGAAAGCATTCTTTTTTCCAGCTTGTGGGGCTTCAGATGCTCGTGCAGCTGCTCGGCCACCACATCCTCCTCCAGGCCATAGGACAAAACCTGGCGCACCTGGCGCACGTCGGTACCGATGTAGATATGATAGTCGCCCTGCTCCAGAACCCAGGCGGACTTGCAGACCTTGCCCAGGTCATCATAGGAAGCCATATCGCCCACGGGCATGGTCAGGGTGAGCACCTCCTGCTGGCCGGGGGCAAGGAGCCGGGTCTTTGCGTAGGCGCCCAGCTCCAGGGCGGGCTTGCCCAGCTTGCCCTGAGGGGCGGAGAAATAGAGCTGGAGCACCTGCTTGCCGGGGCGGGAGCCGGTATTGCGCACGGCCACGGTGCACACCACCATATCCTCGGCCACGGCGCAGCTCAGCGCCTCCCACTGGAAAGTGGTGTAGGACAGGCCGAAGCCGAAGGGGTAATTTACCTTATCCCGGGCGGCGGGCAGCGTCTCAAAATAGCGGTAGCCTACATAGATGTCTTCGTAGTATTTTACATAGTCGGCGGATTCGTGGAAAGAGCCGGTGAAGGGATAGTCGGTCAGGTCCCTGGCATAGGTATCCACCAGGCGGCCGCTGGGGTTCACGTCGCCCACCAGCACGTCGGCGGCAGCCAGCGCGCCCTCCATACCGCCCTGTCCGATCATCACGGCGGCCTCGATGCCGTCGTCGTCATGGAACCAGCAGGTATCCACCATGCCGCCCACGTTCAGCGTGACGATCACATGGGCAAAATGAGCCTTGGCCTGGCGCACCAGCTCCCGCTCCTCGTCGGACAGGTAGAAGTCGCCATGCTGGAAGATCTCCTTTCCGGCCTCCCGGCGGCTGTCTTCCTCTGCCCAGAAGCTCTTGACGTCGGCCTCGCTGCCCGCGATCTCGCAGGAGCGGTCCCAGCCCTCGCCGGAGAAGCGGCAGATGGCCACGACGGCGGTATCGGAGAATTCAGCGCACTTTTTCAGCTGCTCGGCGCTGAGGGCAGGCTCCTTGGTCATGCCCGGCTCTCTGCCCATCGCCGTCTGGGCGGCCAGGTCGGAGGCATAAAAGTCATGCAGCCCGTCGTAAAGGGCGATCTTTCCCTCGGTCTGCTTGATCTTCAAGCCCTGGAACAGGGTGCGGATATAGGCAACGGACACCTCGCCGCTGCCGCCGCCGCCCTTGATGTATTCCTCACCGGCCTTGCCCAGCAGGACCACCCGCTTCTCCGGCGCAAGGGGGAGCACCTGATTTTCATTCTTCAGCAGAACGATGCCCTCTCCCGCGGCCTGGCGGGAAAGCTCAATGTGCTCCCGGCTGCCGGAGACCATTGCGCCGCCCACGCCGAGCCCCTTGCAGGGCTGGTATAAATGTCTAAGCCATTTCATCTCGTTTCCTCCTTTTCGGATCACAGCCTTTGCTGTGTCTCATCCTCGGTTTTGATTATAACAGATGGAATAGGATTGTCAATATACGGCAAGGAAATGTCAAGATAGGGAAGAAAAATGTCAATATGCACAAATCGCATGTCAATATTTTCTTACCCGATGTCCAGTCCCATTGCCTGCTTCCATCGCAGCACATTGCCCGCCGCCTGGTTGAGGGTATCCTCGGATATCCTGCCGTCGGCGCAGGCATCCAGCACCGCCCGATACTGCGTCTCATAATCCGTGGAGCACAGCAGATCGTTGCCCGCCAGCACCGCCAGCACGGCTGCCTCCCCCGCGCCGTAGCGCTGGGTGATGGCTTCCATGGACAGATCGTCCGTCATGATCACGCCGTCAAAGCCCATGGCCAGACGCAGATAGTGGTGCACCGCCTGGGAGAGGCTGGCGGGCGCGTCGGCATCCAGTGCGGTGACGATGTTGTGGCTGACCAGGATGGCGTTCCCGCCGGCCGCAATACCGTCGAAAAAGGGCTGAAGGTCGGCACGCTCCAGGCTTTCCAGACTGCGCGTATCCGTGGCGATCCCCACATGGGTATCCGCGTTGTTGCCGTAGCCGGGAAAATGCTTCATCACGGCGGCGACGCCCTGGGACTGCATTGTCTCGATCGCACCTGCAACGAACTGCCCCGTGATCTCCGTGGACTGGCCCAGAGAGCGGCGGTACATGAACGCGCCGGACTGGGTGGAGATATCGCACACCGGGGCGAGATTGACATTGATGCCCAGCCCGCCCAGCAGCTGGGCCTTCTCCCGCTCCGTTTCCAGCACCAGCTCCATCCCCCCCTGGGCATACAGCTCCCGCGGGGAGGCAAAGCGGCTGGCGCGGAAGGCGGTATGGCTGCTGACCCGGGTGACGGTGCCGCCCTCCTCGTCCACCGCAATCAGCAGCGGAATATCGGCGGCAGACTGATAATCCCGCAGCTTCCGGCGCAGGGAATCCGGGGTCTGGCTGTCAAAGTCCCGGTCAAACAGCACCAAGCCGCCCAGATGATAGTGCTGAATTGCCTCCGCCGCCCCCGTCTCCGGGCAGCGGGCCAGGAAGAGCTGGCCTGCCTTCTCCTCCATGGTCATGACCGCCAGCCGCGCCTGCACCGGGTCGGGCGGCTGGGTGGCAGGCGGATCAGTGGGCGGTACCGTCGCAGGCGGCACAGTGACTGGCTCGGTTGGCATCGTCTCTGTTTCCTCTTCCATGGGGGCCATGGCCGGGGCAGCAAGCTGACCAGCGATCAGCAGCAGGAGCGCCGCCAGAGCGCACAGCTCCAGCACCAGCGCAAGGATCAGCTTTCTTTTCATCGTATCTCCGGCTCCATTCCGCACTGGGCAATCCGGCGGCTCAGCCAGTTGCCCCGGAAATACACGATCAGGAATACGGCGGCGGCAATCGCCCAGCTGATGGGATAGCTCAGGGTGAGCATTTTCAGGGTGTGCCAGCGGTGCACCACCGTCATCAGCCACACCACCCGCAGCAGGCACACGCAGGTGCCGGTGATCAGCGTAGGTCCAAGGGAGTTGCCCACCCCCCGCATGGTGCCCGCGAACACCTCGATGGGCATGAACACCACGTTAAACGGCATGATGGACAGCATGATGAAGCCTGTCTCTTATACACATCTCCGAGCCCACGAGACTAAGGCGAATCTCGT
>ENA-OUQC01000992-OUQC01000992.1-human-gut-metagenome-genome-assembly--contig:-NODE-992-length-16563-cov-4.163375_pt1 | contig 16563 bp, 11 predicted proteins | sample MGYA00237942_ERZ548815 | MGnify/ENA primary metagenome ERZ548815 (study PRJEB26490, sample SAMN05194722) | human gut metagenome | biome: terrestrial biome; feature: human-associated habitat; material... | reverse complement strand
AGCTCTCGCTGACAGCTTAGTTATAATAACACCCCCGAAAGCAAAAGTCAACCCCTTTTTTGCAATTGAAACATAAATTTTATTTCAAAAGTCCCCGTTTTTTGACGGAGATTTTCAAAAAAGGGCTTGCAATCTAACTTTTCTTGTGTTATGATTGCTGTTGCGAAAAGTTATCAGCAGCGAGGTGAGAAGAAATGAAAGAGGGTATCCATCCCAACTACCGTGTCACCACCGTGAAGTGCGCCTGCGGCAACGAGTTCCAGGTCGGCTCTACGAAGGAGAACATCCGTGTTGAAATTTGCAATCAGTGCCATCCCTTCTATACCGGCAAGCAGAAGCTGGTCGATACCGGCGGACGCGTTGACCGCTTCAAGAAGCGTTTCAACCTGGAAAACAAGTAATCACTGCCAGATGATAGAGCGGCGCCTGATCTCCGGGCGCCGCTTTTTTCAGCTTATCACCCACGACAGGAGGCGTTTCCCATGAGTATGCTGGATAAGCGGGAAAATGTACGCGGCCGGTGCCTTTTGGTGGGCCTGGCCTGCAACAGCACTGCGGATTTTGAAAACTCCGACGAGATCACCATGGCGGAGCTGGCCGAGCTGGTAAAGACCGCCGGCGGCGAGACCGTCATGACCGCCATGCAGAACAAGCACACCCCCGATCCCCACACCTTCATCGGCGAAGGCAAGGCGGCGGAGCTGAAGGAGCTCATCGCCGCAAACGAGATCGACCTGACCATCGTTGACAACGAGCTTTCTCCCTCCCAGAGCCGGGCGCTGGAGGAGGCGCTTTCCTGCCGGGTCATCGACCGCAGCGGTCTGATCCTGGATATTTTTGCCGACCGGGCCCGGACGGCGGAGGGCAAGCTGCAGGTGGAGCTCGCCCAGTATCAATACCTGCTGCCCCGGCTCACGGGTATGTGGACCCATCTGGTCCGGCAGACGGCCTCCGGCGGCTCCTCCCCCATCGGCACCCGCGGCCCCGGCGAGACCCAGCTGGAGACCGACCGGCGGCACATCCGCCGCAAGATCCAGCGTCTGCAGGAGGACATCCGCGACCTGCAGCGGGTCCGGGCCACCCAGCGCAGCAAGCGGGAAAAGAACGAGATCCCGCTGATCTGCATCGTGGGCTACACCAATGCGGGCAAATCCACCCTGCTCAACGCCCTCACCGGCGCGGAGGTCCATGCGGCAGACCGGCTGTTTGACACGCTGGACCCCACCACCCGCCTGCTGCACACCCAGCAGATGGGCGACCTTCTGTTTTCCGACACGGTGGGCTTTATCCGCAAGCTGCCGCATCATCTGATCGACGCCTTCCGCTCCACGCTGGAGGAGCTGACCTATGCGGATGTGCTGCTCCATGTGGTAGACGCCAGCGACGAGCAGTGGCGGCTGCAGAGCCATGTGGTGGAGGAGCTGATCTCCCAGCTGGGCGCGGAAAAAACGCCCCGCATCCTGATCTTCAACAAGGCCGACCGGCTGCGGGAGGATCAGCTGCCTCGGGAATCCGGCGCGCTCTTCTGCTCTGCCCTGAAGGGGCTGGGGCTGGAGCAGCTGGTGGACCGGATCTGTCAGGTGCTGGGCGAAAACCTGCACACGGTGGACTTTGTCCTTCCCTATGCCCAGGCGCAGCTGCTGGATTATCTTTACCGGGCGGCCAATGTGCGCCGGGCGGATTATGTGGAGACGGGCATCCATGTGGAGGCCGTCGTGGACGAAAAGGTCTTCGGCCGGCTGCAGGAGGTGCTCCCGCCGGAGCAAAGGAGAAAGCATGAAGAATTTTAAGGTCCCCTGGCAGGAGGCGGAGGTGGAATTCGTCGAGAAAAAATCCCGCTTCATCGGCCATATCTATAAAATTCAGACGCCGGAGCAGGCACAGGACATCCTGGCCGCCGTGCGCAAGACCTATTGGGACGCCAGCCACAATGTCTATGCCTATGTGCTGCAGAACGGGGTCATGCGATTTTCCGACGACGGCGAGCCGCAGGGGACCTCCGGCATGCCCACGCTGGATGTGCTCAAGAAGGAAGCGGTGTTCGATGTGATGTGCGTCACCACCCGGTATTTCGGCGGGACGCTGCTGGGGGCGGGCGGTCTCGTCCGGGCCTACAGCCACACCTGCAAGCTGGCGCTGGACGCCGCGGGACAGGCCATGATGCAGCCCTTTGCCCGCATCCGGCTGGACTGCCCCTATCCCCTGCTGGAGCAGGTCCGGCGGCAGCTTCCGCTGTTTGAGGCGGAGGAGACCGGCGCTGTGTTCGGCGCCTCTGTGGAGCTGACGGCGGCGCTGCCGGCCGAGCGGCTGCCCGCCCTTTCCGCGCAGCTTTCCGAGCTCACCGCCGGCAGGCTCCGGCCCATTCCCGACGGCGAGGAATGGGTGGCGAAAAGGCTTTGAATTGAAAGAAAAGGAAAAGGACAGCGTCCGCAGGAAGCTCTGCAGACGCTGTCCTTTTCTGTTTTTATGAAGCTGCGGTATTACAGAAGGACGCCCTTGCCCGTCCGCAAAAACCAGACCCATTTTTCCGCCACGGGCCGGCCAAAGACCGCTTCCGCCGCTTTTTGATAAAGGGAGAGCTGCAGCGCGTGCTCCCCGGCCCGGGCCTCCTCCTGGCCGGGCGTCATCCGGTCTGTTTTGAAGTCCACGATGGTCAGGCCCTGCTCCTCAAAGAGCACCAGATCCATGGCGCCGTTCAACAGGATCTGCTCCCCGGCGGGGCCGTTTTCCAGCAGCGTGTCTGCATCCAGCAGGACGCTGAACTCATATTCCCGCAGGACGCGCCCGGCCTGTTCCATTCTCTTTGCCAGCTGGGACCGGGCAAAGGCAGCCACAGGCTCCGGCAGAAGCAGGCCCTCCTGCTCCTCCGTCAAAAAGCCCTTCTGCCGCAGCAGCGCCGCCTGCCGCAGCACGCCTTCCACTGTCTGACATTCCCGCAGCTCCGCCCGGCACAGGAGCCTGTGCATGGCCGTTCCCCGGGCCGCGGCTTTGAGATCCGGCCGGCGCAGCGGCGAAGGGTGATGATCCCGCGCCATGGGCCGTTCCGGCGCGCCGAAGATCTCGCCGGTCTCCGGGATGAGCTTTTTCAGGCCGGTGGGCGTCAGCTTGGAGGGCAGCGCCGCCGCGGCCAGATGGGCATAATGCACCCTGCTTTTGGCCGCCAGCGCATCCAGCGCTTCCGGCTCCGGCCCCTGCGCCGCTTCGTTTTCCGGGCTGCGGAGCGGCGCTGCGCCGCCCTCCGGGCAGATCTCCTCCAACTGATCCGGCCGGTAGACCCGGCAGACCAGCCGCTCTGCCGCGGCGTCCTTTCCCAGAGGGAAGCTTTCCGGGCAAAGCGCCCGCAGCGCGCCGCCGGCAGGATGCGTCAAAAGCGCTGCCAGCAGCCAGTTCATGGCATTATCCTGCGCCGCCAGCCAGGCCGGGGCCGGTGCGCCGCCGCTCTCCCGGGCGATCCTCTGCACCTGCTCCGCAAGCTTGCCGCCGGACATCACCAGGATCAGCTTCTGCCGGGCCCTGGTCATTGCCACATAAAGCTTGCGCAGCTCCTCGCTCCGCAGCTCTCCCCGGGTATAGATCACAATAGCCTGCCGCAGCTGCGTCCGGTATTCGGCGTGCTCCGCCGGGCGGCGGAGCCGGAAGCCCAGGCCCAGATTCGGATGGAACATCACCGGCTTTCTCAGGTCCTCCTGATTGAACTGCTTGGAAAGATCCGGAACGATAACAAAGGGATATTCCAGCCCCTTGGACCGGTGGATGCTCATGAGCTGAACGCCGGTGCGCTCTCCCTCCGGAGGATCCAGATCCTTGTCCTCCGCCAGCTTTTGATCCATCCACTGCAAAAAGGCCCCCAGCCCGCCGGAAGCGCCGTCAAAGGGCCGGGCCAGCTCCAAAAGCCGGCTCAGGTTGCGCACCCGGGCCGGGCCCTGATCCAGCGCGCCAAACACGCTTTCCGCCCCGGTCAGGCTGTAGATCTGCCGGATCAGCGCAGAAAGGGGCCGCTCTCTGGCGCTTTCCGAATAGCGCTCCAGATCCAGCAGCAGCCGGGCGCACAGCAGCTCCGACGCCGCCAGCGCGTTCAGGCCGTCGATCAGGTCGCCCTCGCCCGCCGCCAGCCGCAGCTTTGCCAGCAGATCCGGCGAAGCCAGATACAGCGGCGAGCGCAGCACGGAGACCAGCGGGATATCCTGCCGCCGGTTCCAGATCAGCCGCAGCAGCGAAAGCATCACCGAGACCTCCACCGTCCCGAAAAACGCGCCGCCGCTGCCGCCGCAGGGGAGCTTTTCCTGCAGCAGCGCCTTTTGAAAGATCGGCGCCTTATTGGAAAAAGAGCTGAGCAGGATGGCCACATCCTCCGGTCTGGCCGCCCGGACGGTCCCGTCCTTTTCCGTCACGGTCTCCTCTGCCAGCAGCCGCTTCACCCGCTTTGCCGTCAGGCGGGCTTCCAGAACGCCGCGCCGCTCCTCCTCCTCGCCGGATTTTTCGCCGCAGTCCAGCAGCAGGACCTCCGAAGGCTGGCAGCCCGGCTGATCCGTGCAGCGGAGCCGCTGCTCTTCATCGTAATCCACGCCGCCGAACTCCCGGGTAATCAGCCGGGAAAAGCAATAATTGCAAAGCTCCAGGACCTCCTGCCGGGAGCGGAAGTTCTGGTTCAGCGCCAGCCTTTTCCGGCTGCCGCAGGCCGTTTCATAGGGCTCTGAGGACAGATAGCGATCCAGAAATATGTCCGGATCCGCCAGACGGAAGCCATAGATGCTCTGCTTCACATCGCCCACGAAAAAGGCGCTGTCCCCCGCCTGCCGCAGGGCGTTAAAGATCTGCTCCTGGATCTCATTGGTATCCTGATATTCGTCTACCAGCAGCTCCCGGATCCCCTGCCGCAGCTCCGCCGCCAGCGGCGAGGGGCCGCCGTCCTCCGCCTGCAGAAGGTGGAGGGCAAGATGCTCCAGATCGCTGAAGTCCAGCAGGTTTTTCTGCCGCTTCAGCGCCTGATACTGCTCCGTGAACTGCTGGGTCAGGCGGCAAAGCGCTTCCGCCATGGGGCGGCTCTCCCGGCCCTCTGCCAGCGTCCGGCGCACATCGCTGAAATAGATCTCCTTTTTCAGCAGCGGCACCAGCGCGGCAAACCGGTCCTTCCCGGCCTTGATCCGCGCCACAAACGCCTTGTCCTCATAGCGGCAGGGCGTCAGCCGGCCCTTGTCAAAGGTTTCCAGACAGGCACAGGCCGCGTCCCAGCCCTGCCGGATGCTTTCCTGCAGACGCAGGCCAAAGGACCGGTACTGTTCCAGCGTGGCGCGGTATTTTTCCCAGACCTCCGGCACGGTCTCCGCTTCCGCGCAGATCCGTTCCAGCGCGGAAAGCTCATATTCCAGCCGGGAAGCGGCGGCGGCCTGCAGATATTTGCCCCAGCCGCTGCCCTCCGGCCCGGCGGCGCAGAGCTCCGGCAGCAGCGCCAGCATCCGCTCCGGCGCGGGATGGCTGCGCAAACGCTCATACAGCGCCAGCACCGTTTCTCCCAGCTTTTCATCCGACCGGCCCTCCGTCAGGCTGTCGCAGAGGGCGCGGAAATCCGTCTCGCCCCGGGCATAGGCCTGCTCCAGCACCGCGGAGAGCGCCTGCTCCTTCAGCAGGGCGCACTGGGTCTCGTCGGCCAGACGGAAATCCGGATCCACGCCGCAGAGGGAAAAATGCTCCCGCAGCAGGCTCTGGCAGAAGGAATGGACCGTCTGGATCCGGCTGCTCCCCAAAAGGGCCAGCTGCCGCCGCAGGCCGCTGTCCTCCGGCCGCTCTGCCAGTCTGCGGTGAAGCTCGTCGCTGATCTTGGAGCGCATTTCCGCTGCGGCGGCGTTGGTGAAGGTCACCACCAGAAGCTCGTCGATCCCGCAGGGGTCTTTGGGATCGGTGATCCATTCCAATACCCGCTGCACCAATACCGCAGTCTTGCCGGAGCCTGCCGCGGCAGAGACGATGAGACTGCCGTTTCTGCTCCGGATCGCAGCCTGCTGCTGCGCCGTCCATGTTACCTGGCTCACAGCCATTCCTCCTCTCCCTCCGGCCCGTTCCGGCGGAGCCGTTCCTCTTCCTCTTTTTCCAGCAGCTCCCGGACCGCCTTTTCTTCCAGCTTGGGAAGATAGCGCAGGCAGTCCTTTTCCATGGTGGTATCAAAATGGCAGGCCGCCCGGAAATCGCAGAACTTGCAGGCGTTTTCCTTCCAGTTGATCCGGTAGGGATCCGCTTCGATATCGCCGGCGCTGATCTGCCGGGCGATCCGCCGGAGGGTCTCTTCCGTCTTGTGCAGCAGTCCGTTCAGCTGCAGCGCCGAGACCAGAGAGGACCGCTCGCCAAAGGAGCCGTCCTTTTTCAGGGACACCGGCAAAAAGCGGAACCGCCCGCCGTGTTCCATGGCTTCCAGAAGGTCTCCGTCGTCCCGCACCAGCCCGATGCGCCGCAGCTCCTGATCCAGCCGGCTCTGGAATTTTTCGTCCGTCTCCCCCGGCTCACGGAAAAGATAGGGCGTCTTCGCCGGGACATACAGCGCGCCGCAGGGCTCCGTCCGCTGCACGCCGCCGCAGCCGGAAAAGCTGTCCAGCGCGGCGGGGCCGCTCTGCTTGAGCATCATCAGATAAAGGAACATCTGCAGATTCAGCCCGTAAAGCACATCGGAGAGCCGGAATTCCTTTTTCCCCGTCTTATAGTCCACGACCTTCAGGTAGAGCGTATTGCCGCGGATATAACCATCCACCCGGTCGATCTTTCCGCTGACGGAGAGCATGACGCCGCCCTCCTGCAGCGTCAGCGGCGGCAGGTCTCCATGGTTCCGGCTGAAGTTCAGCTCAAAGCACACCGGGCGGAAGGCGCCGGCCTGGATCTCCTCCCATACATTTCCGGCGATCTGGCAGACCATCCTTCCCGCTTCTGCGAAAAGCGCCAGAAAGCGGGCGGAACGCGGCCCCGGCGGAAGATGGTTTTCCAGATAATCATTCACATATTTTGCGGCCACGGCCTCCGGGACGGCGTCTGGCATATTGCAAAGCTCCCGCACGGTATGCTCCATCACATAATGCACAAAGGTCCCGATCTCCGGCGCGCCGAAGCGGGCCTGCCGCCGGGGCTGGGCCTTCAGGCCATACTGCATAAAATAGGAGAATCGGCAGGTGGAGACCTTTTCCAGCCGGGATGCGGTCATATTCAGCTGGCTTCCGTAAAGCTGCCGCACCAGCGCCGGATCATGCACCGGGCCCCGGGGCGCGCAGTCATAGGCCCGGAGACTTTGCAGAAACGCCGCCCGCTCCGGCCAGACTGTCAGCGCGGAAAGCGCCGCCTTTTCCACAGGGGAGGGGGAAAGCTCATTTGCTTTACACGCTGTTTCCATCAACGGTTCCTTCGCCGTCAGACGCAGCTGCTCCAAGGTTTCCTCCTGCTCGGGCGTGATGCTGCAAAGCTGGGCGATCCGGCGGAAAAGATAGCTTTGCCGGCAGGGGGAGCCGTCCGGCAGACGGCGGGGACAGGTCACCGCAAGGCTTTCCGCCGGCGCAGATACCGCCCTTGCCGCGCAGCACTGCTGCTGCCAGGCCCGCTCCTCCGCCTTTTGGGTCAGTTCGATGCCCAGGCGTTCCAGCGCGGCCCGGTCTCCCTCGCCAAGGATGCTCAGGCTGGGCTTTTCCGGCGGGAAGACGCCCTCCTGTCCGCCCACGATGACCACATGGCGCAGCCGTTCCTCCGGCAGACGCTCAAAGGAGACCGCCAGGACGCTGTCCAGCGAGGGCGGGATCGCGGAAACATCATACTGCCGCAGCACCAGCTTCAGCAGCTTGAGAAACTCCCGCCGGTCCATGGGCTCCTGCTCCAGCGCCGCAGAAAACTGCTCCAGCGCGTTCTGCAGGATCTGATACAGCTGCGCCGTCTCTGCGGCTTCCCGGCCAAAGCCTGCAAGCTGAAGCGCTTTACAGCGATCCTCCAAGTGTTCCTCCAGGCAGATCTGTTCATAATGCTCCTGCAGCGCGGCGGCAAACTGGCCCCCCGTTTTTGCCTTTGCCAGCGCCTGACGGAACGGCCCCAGCCAGGCTGCGATCCTGCTGCGGAGCGCTTCCAGCGCAGCCAGCCGTTCCGTCTCGTCCCGGGCCGGGAGCCCATAGCCGCAGGTGGGCGCGGTAAAGGGCTCCAGCCAGCGCTGGCCCCGGATCTGCCACTGAAAGCAATAATTCTCCAGCCGGTCCAGCCCGTCCCGCGGTATGCCGCACAGGCCGCAGCGCAGCCAGGCGATCACGCTTTCGAAGGACAGTCCGTCCTCCAGCGCTTCCAGCGCGCCCAGCGCCGCCGCCAGCGCCGGCTTTTGCAGCAGATCGGTCTTTTCGCTGAGAAACAGCGGGATCTCATATTTTTCAAAGGCCGCAGCCAGCAGCGGGCCGTATTGCTCCAGATCGCCGCACACCACGGCCATCTCCCGCAGCCGGACGCCGGAAAGAGCCTTCTGCCGCAGCAGAGCGGCGGCCAGCTCACACTCCTCGTTCGTCCCGGAAACCTCGTAAAGGCTGACGGCATTACAGTCCTTCCAGCCAGCGGATCCATGGTCAAACAGCGCTTCTCCCAGCGCCCCAATGACGGGATCCTTTCCCGCTGGATCCGGCGAAAGCGCCTGCTGGACCGTCTCCACGCCGCAGCGGGCCGCCATGCGCTGCAGCCGCTGGATGGTCTTGCGCTGCTCTCCGTAGATCAGCCGGTCTTTGCCCAGCTGCAGCGCCGCCGTCACCCCCTCCGCCGCCTGCAAAAGCGCTTCCAGCATGGCATATTTCTGAGCCGTGAAGCCCTCGAAGCCCAGAATGCACAACTCCGTCTCCCGCACAAGGCCGCTCTCCGCCAGCCGGGCCGCAGCCAGATCGATCCGCGCGGAGGGATCCAGCGGCCCGTTTTGACAAAACGCCATGTATTGGGCGTAGATCAGCCCGAGATCGTGCAGCTTGGGTGACATTTTCTCCGCCTGCAGCAGCATCTCTGCCGAAACGGAGCAGGCCTGCAGCTCCTTTACCGCCTCCAACAGCTTTTCCGTAAGCTGAGGCCGGCCCGCCTTCCGGTAATACTGCAGCGCGGAGCGCACCGCCGTCAGCGCCCGGTGCATGGTGAGGACCTGTCCGCCGGCGTCCATGGTCACCGCGCCGAAGCCCACCGCCTCCAGAACATCGTCCGTCAGCTTGCTGAAGGTGGTCACCTGGGCATATTCTCCCGCCCGGTTGCCGCAGCAGGCCAGAAGCGCCCGCTCCATCTGGTGGGAGCCGCTTTCCGGCACCAGCAGCAGCGAGCGCAGTCCGCGCTGTGCCCGGGATCGGATCCGATCCAGCAGCGCCTGTCTTCCGTCCCTGCCGGGAGCATAGGTCCATAGGGTCAGCATGCGTTCTCCTCCTGAGTCTTTTTTGCTATTTTATCACAGTTTCCTCCGCTTGGCACCTGTTTTTCGCAAAAAGTCCGCACAGCGGCCCTTTGCCCCCGCCCTTTTCTTGACCTGCCGCAGGATACCGGTTATAATAGGCTTGATCGTGCAAAACGATCCCGAAGCATTCTGGAGGCCTGTTATGAAAATATTCCATGTTGCCGGCGGCGGCGACCGCGGCGGCGCGAAGACCCATATCCTTGCTCTCTGCTCCCGGCTGCAGAAGGAGCACGACCTGCAGCTGATCAGCCTGCGCTCCGGCGATTTTCCGGAGTCGGCCCAGGCTGCCGGCATCCGCACCACCACCTTTTTTTCCTGGTTCGTTCCCTATGATTATTACCGCCTGATCCGAAAGGTCCGGCGGGAAAAGCCGGAGATCGTCCATTGCCACGGCGCCAAGGCCAACATTGCGGGCCTTCTGGTCAAGCTCTTCTGCCATACCACGGTGGTCTCCACCGTCCACAGCGACTATCAGCTGGATTATCTCAGCTCTCTGCCCAAGCGGCTCTCCATCGGCTTTCTGAACGCCAGAGCCCTGCGGCATATCGACTACTATGTCACCGTCTCCGAGCTGTTCAAGCAGATGCTCATTTCCCGGGGCTTTGACCCGCTGCGGTGTATGGTCATCTACAACGGCCTGGATTTTCAGGACAAGGCGGAGCCCTTCGACCGGGAGGCCTGGCTTCGTCAGGCCGGCATCGACTATCAGCCCGGCGATGTGGTCCTGGGGATCCTGGCCCGGCTGACGCCGGTAAAGGACATCCCCACCCTGCTCCATGCCTTTGCGCAGGCCCGGAAGGAAGATCCGCGGCTCAAGCTGCTCATCGGCGGCGACGGAGAAGACGCGGAAAAGCTCAAGGTCCTGGCCCGGCAGCTGAAGCTGGGCACCAGCGTCAGCTTTATGGGCTGGGTCACCGATGTGAAGCACTTTTTTGCCGCCTGTGATATTGATGTGCTGTGCTCCATCTCCGAATCCTTCCCCTATTCCATTCTGGAGGGCGTTCGGGAGGGCTGCGCCGTCATCACCTCCGATGTGGGCGGCATGCGCCGTCTGATCGAACAGGGCGAGAGCGGCTATATCTTCCATCCGGGAGACCGGGAGGCCTTTGCCCGGTATATTCTGGAGCTTTCCCGCGACGGGGAGAAGCGCCGCGCCTTTGCGCAGAAGCTCTATGAACGGGCATCGCAGCTCTATTCTCTGGACAGCATGGCCGCCACGCAAAGCCAGATCTATGAGAACATCCGCCATCTGCAGTCGCTGCCCAAGCGCAGCGGCGTCCTGATCTGCGGCGCTTACGGCCGGGGCAATTCCGGCGACGAGGCCATCCTCCGGGCCATCATCACCTCCATGCGCTCCATCGACCCGCTGATGCCCCTGACCGTCATGACCCGCAAGCCCCGGGAGACCCGTCTGCTCTATGGCGTCCGGGCCATTTATACCTTCAATATCCCGCGGTTTCTCCGCTGCGCCCGGAAGACGCAGCTCTTTATCAACGGCGGCGGCAGCCTGATCCAGGATTCCACCTCCAACCGTTCTCTTTACTATTACCTCTTCACCATCTGGGCCTCCCGCCATGCAGGCGCCCATGTGCTCATGTATGGCTGCGGCATCGGCCATGTGGCCCGGCCCTCAAACCGGCGGCTGGCCCGGCTGGTCCTGGACGACAGCGCCGAGCTGATCACCGTCCGGGACAGCATCTCCCTGGACGAGCTCCACGAGATGGGGATCACAAAACCCACCGTGCGGCCCTCTGCCGACCCGGCGCTGAGCCTTCAGCCCGCCCCGGAGGAAGACGCCTGTCAATATCTGCGGCAGCACGGGCTGGATCCCGACGGGCGCTACATCTGCTTCTCCATCCGCCAGTGGAAGGATTTTGACAATTATCAGGCCTTTGCTGAAGCGGCGGACTACGCCTGGAGCACCTATGGGCTGGAGACGGTCTTTATGCCCATCGAGCAGCCCTCCGACATTCCTCCCTCCCAGAAAACGGCCCAGCTGATGCACTGCAGGAGCCATTTCCTGCCTGCGCCGGACTATGTGGAGCTGACCATGGCGGTGCTCCGGCGGATGAAGCTGGTCTGCGCCATGCGGCTCCATGCGCTGGTCTTTTCCGCCGCCGCCAATACGCCCTTCCTGGCGGTCTCCTACGATATCAAGGTCTCCAGCTTTATGAAATATGTGGGCAACCCCTCCTGCTGTGATCTGACGGAGGTCACCGGCGCGTTTCTCTGCCGGCAGATCGACCGGATCATGCGCCAGCCGGAGGATTATCAGAATTATGTTCTCCGCCTGCAGGCGCTGGAGGCGGAAAACACCCGGGCCGCCCGGGAGCTGCTGGGCGCCGCAGAATAATTGTACCGTTTTTTGGCCAGCCTTCCATGGAGAGGGCTGGCCGTTTCTGAAAAAATCTGAAGAACCGCCCCCGCCCATTGCGCGCCCTCCGGCTCCTTTTATAAAATAGGCTTAGCAAACCGCGCTTGCTGGAAGAAAGAAGGTCTTTTTATGAAAAAACTGCTGGCATTGCTGCTGGTGGCCATGCTTTTGCTCTCCTCCTGCGGAACAAAGCCGGAAAAACCGCCCGCCCCGGACAAGCCTTCTGTCGAGGCTCCGGCAAATCCTACGCCGGAGGAGCCTGCGCTTCCGGAGGAGCCTGCATCTAACGAAGACGAGCTTGCCTTTCTGCGGGAAAACTTTCCCCGGCTGGACGGCTCCACCTCGCTGATCCCGCTGGAGGCCGGCATCCGCTCCGCCATCTTCGGCCTTTCCATGGAGGAAGCCCAGAAGGATGTGGTCCATTCCACCACCTGGGGCTCCTTTTCCAAGCTGCTGGAGGGGCAGGCGGACATGATCTTCTCCACGCCCATCTCGGAAGAGCAGGAGACCATGGCGCTGGAGGCCGGCGTGACGCTGGAGCAGACGCCCATCGTCCGGGAGGCCTTTGTGTTCGTGGTGAACGCAAAAAATCCCGTGGACACGCTGACGCAGCAGCAGATCCGGGACATTTATTCCGGAAGAATCACCAACTGGAAGGAGCTGGGCGGCGAAGACGAGCCCATCGTTGCCTTCCAGCGAAACACGGATTCCGGCAGCCAGAACTATATGCTGGACTTTATGGGTGACACGCCGCTGATGGACGCGCCGGAGGAGCTGCGGCCCGCCAGCATGAGCGGGCTCATGTCAGTGATCGCTCCAAACGATGGCTCTCTGGGCTCCATCGGCTATTCCGTCTATGCCTATGCCGCAGATATGTACGGTCTTGGCGACAGCATCAAGTTTATCCGGCTGGACGGCGTCGCTCCAAGCAAGGCCACGATGATCTCGGCGGAATATCCGCTGACCAGCTTTAACTATGCCATCTACCGCGCCGACGCCCCGGAGGACGGCGCAGTCCGCCGGCTGGCAAGCTGGATCACCTCCTACGACGGTCAGCTGGCCATCGCCAAGGCAGGCTATGCCACGCTGGAGGAGATCGGCTTTGACTATCCCAGCCAGACGCTGGCGAAGTATTCCGCCGCCGGAACGGGCATGGAATATCCGGGCAGCATCCCCTCCTACGAATATATCATCCCCATGGAGGAGGAGCGCTTTGCCGGCTGGAGCGAGGATCAGCTGGGCTTCTGCTTCCGGTTTTCCGGCAGCGATTACGACCCCAGCTTTTTGACGGATCCGGCGCTCCGGCAGCAGGTCCGGGATTTTATCGAGGCCAGCGCGCCCATCGTCACCCAGGACTATGAAAGCATGCAGCGCATGATCCGGCAGGTCAACAGCAGCACCGACAGCACCTGGCTCCGCTACGAAGAGGGGCTGGGCTATCTCTCCCAAGACACGCAGCTGGACAGCAAGCACTACGCCGTGGCCGCCACGGTGAAAAACGGCTATCTTTCCGTTGCCGTCACCATGGGCTATACCGATAACATCATGGACGGCTACCCCCGCTTTTACCGCACGGAGACCGCCGTCTGGGATCTGCTCTCCGGCCGGCGGCTGGCGCCGGAGGAGCTGTTTTATCAGGGCGTGGACATCGCGGCGGCGCTGAACGACTATCTTTCCCTGCGGGTCCAGCAGCGGGAGGATGAGTTTGCCGGTGATTACCGGATGAAGACCGCCTTTGCCGGGCTGACGGAGCAGGGCTGGCACCTGACGGCCGACGCCATCTATTTCGATCAGGACAACCCCTATTTCGCCTGCGGCTACCGGTTTTCCCTGCGGGATCTGCCGGAGGGGCTGATGGTCACGGAGCAGCCCAGAGATATGTCCTCCGCCCTGAACACCGCCTGCGCCAAGCAGTTCCGCCAGGTGCGGACCAGCCATGTGAATATGCAGGTGGAGGAACAGGGGCTCTGCTCCTATGCCCTGCTGAAGGAGGGCGCTTATCCCGGCTGGCAGGCCATCAACCGGACCATTCAGGATTATATGGAAACCTATTGCAGCAACGAAGCCATCTACGCCTATTATGCGGGGCTTGGCATTTCCGATCCTTCCTTTGATCTGGGCTCGTTTGACTACGGCATGGCCGATCTGGGCGGAAAATATATTCTTCTGACCAGTTCGGTGCCCGGCGTCTGGGTCCAGAACCCGGCGGGCTACGGCGAGCTGGATCCCTCGCTGGACTATCCCCACTGGCGGCATTTTATCTTCGACGCGGAGACCGGGCAGGAGCTGCAGTGGACCGATCTGCTGCAGGAGGGCTGGCAGGACGCCGTCATCTACCGCAATGAAAACCGGTTCCTGCCGGACGAGCGCTATGTGCTCACCTACCTGTGGAACGATGCGGCCGCCGGCCCCACCTTCGTCTTTCAAAAGCCTCAGGACGAGAGCTACAGCAGCATCCGCCTATGCATCCCCTCGGAGCTTATCCGCTGGTAAGCCCTACCCATAGCAAAACGGCACCCTGACGAGCCTTTTCGTCAGGGTGCCTTATGTTTTTTATCGTTTCCGGATCATTTCAGCGCCAGGCCCGCCACGAACACATTGACTGCGGCCACCTCGATGCCCGCCGCCGCGTCCACGGCCAGCTTTACCGCCCGCTGGACGGCCTTTGCCGTCTGGGAAAACACCGTCCCCTGCTGCACCAGGATATGCACCTCGATGGTGCAGACGCCGATCTCGCTGAGCTCCACCCGAACGCCCTTCACCGCGGCCTGGGGAACATTGGCCAGCCCAGCCACGCCGGAGACGGCCAGCGCCGCTTCCGCGGCGATCTCGCCCAGGGCGGCAAAGGAGATCAGGATGCGGCCATCCTCCTCCTGCAGATCCAGATATGCCTTTTCTTCGGCCATCGTCCTTCAGCTCCTCTTTTGGTAGGATGGCTCTATTTTAGCGGATCTTTGCCCATTTTGCAAGAGCTTTATTCCGCTTCGATGATGCGGATGGCCTCCGCCGCCACATTGGCTTCGCTGATGACGATATCCCGGATGCGGGCCACATCCGTATCCTGCAGGCCGGTCTCCGTTTTTGCCACGATGACATTGACGCTGCTGTCGTTGACAAAGGCCACGCAGTCCTGATAGCCCTTGGCGATGACCAGGCTCTCGATCCGGGCCTCCACCATGGCGTTGCCCGCCATCAGCTGGATACTGGTGCTGGCGGCCGTCCGCGCTTCCTCTGCCGCGCCCTCATTTTCCGCCGTCTGCGTCAGGATCCCAACGGCTTCGTCTCTGGCCTGCTGGCGGGAGAGCCTGGCCTGAGCAAAATAAGCGCTGCCCTGTCCCGCCGTCTGCTCTGCCTGCTCCAACGGATCTGCCCCGGCGACGCCGTCTACCAGGACGGATTCGCCCAGCACCTTGCCGTCGGCCTGCTGCTGCCCCTCCTCCAGCGGATCGCCCTTGCTGTAATACCAGTTGAGATAGACCGCCACGCACAGCATCAGCGCCACGACAGAATAGATCGCTCCTCGTTTTTTCATGGGTATTGCCTCCTATTGTTTCATTTTTGAGATCACGATATGGTCGCTGGGGATCCCTGTCAACGACTGCACGATCCTCGTCACGGCCAGCTGCACCGTGGGGCTCCCGCCCCCCTCGCACACCACTGCCGCCCCCAGATAGACCGGGCTTTCCTGCCGGCGGGTCACCGGCGTCTGGCTGCCGCCGGCATTGACGGTGACCAGCTGGCTCTGGCGGGAAAGCGTCTCTGCTGCGCCCTCGCCGCTGCGGGATTCGGTTTTGTCGTAGGCATAGATGCTCTCGCTGCCGCTTTTGACCGTCAGCAGCACCTGCGCCCTGCCTACGCCGTCCATCTGCTCCAGAATGCTCCGGAGCCGCGTCTCCAGCCGGGCGACGCTCTCCTCCGCGGTCTCCTCCTCCGCCGAGAGGGAGGGCGCCGCCGCGCTTTTTTCGCCGCTGGGCCAGAGCATCAGCGCCAGCCCCAGCGCACACACCAGAAGAACATATTTATACTTATGGAACAGGGCCTTCCAATATGCCGGGGCCTGTAATTTCTCAAATGCTTTCATAGCTTTCCCTCCCGGATCACGATCTGCTCTCTTGTTATGCCCAGCTGCAGCGGAAGCTCCTCCATCAGCTGCTGCAGGCCCGCCGGGGCAAGCTCCGGCAGCAGCAGCTCCACCTGCGTCACCGTCACCTGTCCTTCCTGCAGCGCGCAGGTCACATGGGCCTCGCAGGAGATGCCGCGGGCCGCCGCCATGCGGACCACCTCCTGGGCCAGCCCCTGCTGCGTCTGGTGCAGAAGCTCCGTCATCGTCTCCTGCCGGGCCTGCTCCACCGTCTGGTCCAGCTCCGCCTCATAGGCGGAAAAGGGCAGCTCCGGGAGCGTCTGTCCCTGCAGGGTGGTCAGCACAAGGATCAGCATCACGCAGGCGCAGCAAAAGCGCAGGATCTCCTTTCTGGCTCCGCTGCCGCCCAGCGACAGCAGCGCGCCGCAGAGCGCGCCCGCCGCCGTCAGCCGCAGCAGGACATGGACCAGCGTCTTCATGTCCGGATCACCGTCAGGCTCACCACGATGGTAATGAACTGCAGCGCACAGCAGGCGCCCAAAATGCCCAAAAGCATCCCGTAAGCGCCGGAGACTGCCTCCAGCATGGTCTTCACGCCCCCTTCCGCATAGGATCCGGCCAGCAGCGCCAGCAGGCGAAACACCAGCAGGTGGCAGAGTGCCTGCAGAAACGGCGTCAGGCAGAGGG
>ENA-OUQC01000989-OUQC01000989.1-human-gut-metagenome-genome-assembly--contig:-NODE-989-length-16587-cov-12.255565_pt1 | contig 16587 bp, 17 predicted proteins | sample MGYA00237942_ERZ548815 | MGnify/ENA primary metagenome ERZ548815 (study PRJEB26490, sample SAMN05194722) | human gut metagenome | biome: terrestrial biome; feature: human-associated habitat; material... | reverse complement strand
AGTCTGTCGTATGAGAAAAGCCCGCAAACCCTGATGATTACAGGACTTGCGGGCACCTTAACCGCTTCACACGCAGGAGGTCACTGGTTCGAGTCCAGCAGTCTCCACCAGATCCCACCTCATTTGAGGTGGGATTTTTCTTTTGCACACCAAAGCAGCACCTCTTTCGTAAAACCGAAAGAGGTGCTGTTTTTTCCAACTTAATCTTTTCGTGTGCCCTGCTGCTTTTGATAGCCCTCGCCCCAGATCCACATGGAGTCCAGAATAGGCTTCAAACTCATGCCCAGCTCGGTCAGTGAATACTCCACCCGCGGCGGCACCTCGGCATAGACCTTGCGGCTCACAAGGCCGCTTTCCTCCATGGCCCGGAGCTGGGCGGTCAGCACCTTCTGTGAGACACTGCCGATGGACTTTTTCAGCTCGCCGAACCGTTTCGTCCCCGGCAGCAGGTCACGCAGGATCAGCACCTTCCATTTGTCTCCAATGAGGGTCAGCGTGGTCTCCACCGGACAGGCGGGGAGATCGTTTTTGGTGGCTTTTTCCATGGTATCCTCCAATAGTTTCTTTCGGGTAACTACGGCACAATATTGTGCTTACTTTACGAATGGGCCTTATAGCGCTATTATAATGCCAACGAAAGAAAAACGCAACCTTTCGAGCCAACTATTATTTTGGAGGTACTTATCATGAACAAAGTCGTAGAGTTTCTGAAGGCCAATCCCGTACAGTATCTGGCTACCGTGGGCCGTGATGGCAAGGCGAAGTGCCGCCCCTTTATGTTCGCGGACGAGATGGACGGCAAGCTGTGGTTCTGCACCAACAGCACCAAGGAGGTTTACAGGGACATGCAGCAGAATCCGGAGATCGAGATCTCCGTTTCCAGCCCGGAATACGCATGGATCCGTCTCCACGGCAAGGCCGTGTTCGAAAACAACATGGCGGCCAAGGAGCTGTGTATGCAGAACCCCATCGTGAAAAGCCAGTACGGCGACGCTTCCAACCCCATCTTTGAGGTGTTCTATCTGGCGGACGCCCACGGCGTCATCGCCGACTTCTCCGGCAACCCGCCGTACCGGTTCTGATCGACACAGCGGCAAACACGTGATAGAATGATACTGGGGTGATGCAAAATGAACCAGAGTGAAAAGAGACGGTTCCTGATTCAAGCGCTGCTGCGGGAACGGTCGGAATACGGGAGCTTTGACGTACCGTCAGATCCCGCCGGTCAGCGCCGGCTGCTGCGGGGGCTGATGAATATTCGCGCACCGCAGCGCGCCGGCGCGGCGTTTCTGCAGGTGCAGGATGACTATCTGCAGGGCGAGACCGCCGAAAAGGGCGTCACCGATATTGCGGACTTGACGCCCGTGCAGCCGGGACTGTATCTCTGGCAGGGCGACATTACCGCGCTCAAGTGCGACGCCATCGTCAACGCCGCCAACAGCGGCATGACCGGCTGCTATATCCCCAACCACCGCTGCATCGACAACGCCATCCACACCTATGCGGGGGTGGAGCTGCGGCTGACCTGCGCGGAGCTGATGGAAACGCAGGGCCATCCCGAGCCCACCGGACAGGCAAAGATCACTCCGGCCTTCAATCTGCCTTGCCGGTATGTGCTGCATACCGTCGGCCCCATCATCACTGGGCGCGTGAGCAAGCGGGATAAGGCGCTGCTGGCCTCCTGCTACCGGGCCTGTCTGGAGCTGGCGGCGGAGAACGGTCTGGAGAGCGTGGCGTTCTGCTGCATCTCCACGGGGGAGTTCCACTTCCCCAATGAGCAGGCGGCGGAGATCGCCGTGGAGACAGTGAGAGGATTTCTGCAAAAACAGACCAGTGTAAAGAAGGTGATCTTCAATGTTTTCAAGGATCAGGACAAAGCCATCTACGAAAAGCTGCTGCGGGCAGATTGAACGGCTGCGGACAGCTTTGTGGGACTGCGACGCCGTGGTGATCGGCGCGGGCGCGGGGTTGTCCGCGGCGGCGGGCTTCACCTACACCGGCCAGCGATTTGAACAGCACTTCTCCGACTTCGCGGCAAAATATGGCATTCGGGATATGTATTCCGGCGGCTTTTTTCCGTTTCCCGTACCGGAGGAGCATTGGGCCTATTGGAGCCGGTATATCTACATCAACCGCTATCAGAACGCCCCCAAGCCGGTCTATGACGATCTTTTGAAGCTGGTGGCGGATAAGGATTACTTTGTTATCACGACCAACGTGGATCACTGCTTTCAGAAAGCGGGCTTTGATAAAAAGAGTCTGTTCTACACACAGGGGGATTACGGTCTGTTCCAGTGCAGCGCGCCATGCTGTCAGGAGACATTCGATAACGAAGCGGTGATCCGTGAAATGGTCACACGGCAGAGGAACCTGAAAATACCGTCTGAGCTTCTGCCGGTCTGTCCGCACTGCGGCAAGCCGATGACCATGAACCTGCGTTCTGACAATACTTTTGTGGAGGACGAGGGCTGGCACAGAGCGGCGGAGCGGTATGAGAATTTCCTCCGTACCCGCAAAGGGCAAAGGATTCTTTTTCTGGAGTTGGGGGTGGGCTACAACACCCCGGCCATTATCAAGTATCCTTTCTGGCAGATGACGGCCAGAAACCCGGACGCCGTTTATGCCTGCATCAATCAAGGGCAGGCGGCGTGTCCGCAGGAGATCGCGCGGCAGGCCGTCTGCATGGACGCGGACATCGGCAGTGTTCTGCGGCAGCTGTAAATAGTGTGCGGGAGACACAAAGGTCAACGCCCGTCTCTGCGTACCCACGGGTACGCAGAGACGGGCGTTTCGTTATCGCTAGTTTACTTGAGTCCCGCCTGCTCCAGCAGTCCGGGAACCTTGGATTCCCAGCCCAGAGACATGATGTGGACGCCCTGACAGTAGGGCTTGCACTGGCGGATGATGCGGGCGGCGATCTCCACGCCGGTGATACCGGCCTTGGTCTTTTCCTTGTCCGCCTGCAGCTCGGCGATCAGCTCGTCGGGGATGTGAACACCGGCCACGTTGTTGTTCATGAAGCGGCACATGCCCACGGACTTGGGGATGATGATACCCACCTGTACGGGCTTGCCGAACTGCTTGGCAGCCTCCATGAACTTGATGAACTTCTCCGGCTCAAAGACCGCCTGCGTCTGGAAGAACTCGGCGCCAGCCTTGACCTTGCGCTCCATCTTCACCAGCTGCGCGTCCACGGAGTCGGAGCAGGGGGACACCACGGCGCCCTTGGCGAACTTGGGGGGCTCGCCCACCAGCTCGTTGCCGCCCAGATCCTTGCCGGTCTCCAGCAGGCTGGCCGCGTGGAGCAGCGACACGGAGTCCAGATCGAACACAGGCTTGGCCTGGGGGTGGTCGCCCAGCTTGGTGTGGTCGCCGGTCAGGCACAGGATGTTGTCGATGCCCAGCATGGCGGCGCTCAGCAGGTCGGACTGCAGCGCGATGCGGTTGCGGTCGCGGCAGGTCAGCTGGAAAATGGGGGTAAGACCCGCGTCCTTCAGCACCTTGCAGGTGGCCAGACCGCCCAGCCGCATGACGGAGGACTGGTTATCGGTCACGTTGACGTAGTGGACGCCGGTGAGATACTCCTTCGCCTCCTCCACCAGACTGTCGATGTGGATGCCCTTGGGAGGGCCGATCTCGGCGGAAACGACGAATTCACCGTTATGAAACAGATCTGTAATTTTCATAGTATTACTCCTGATTAGTCAGATTCTTTGGCGGCCATGGTCGCCTGATCCGTGTTGAAATCGTGCATTTGCGTGGGGCAGCGCAGGACGTCCAGACGGCCCTGTGCCTTCAGCCGCTGGATGATCCGTTCCCAGCCGCAGTCCATCGTGGGGGAAACCTCGCATTTGCCGTCCTTCGTGCCGCCGCACGGGCCGTTGACAAGGCTCTTGGAGCAGGCGGTGATGGGGCAGATGCCGCCGGTCAGGTTCAGGAAGCACTCGCCGCACTGGTCGCAGTCGTACTCCAGCGGCGTAACGCCCTGGAAGCCAGGCAGCTCCACCGTGTCGCAGCAGGCGTAAACAGGCTTGTCGTCCAGTAGGCCGGAGATGGTCTGTACGCCCACGCCGCAGGAAAACACCAGAACGGCGTCCGCCTCGGCGATTTTGGGCATGGGGCCTCTCAGCCGCAGTGCCAGCTCGTCGGGGTTGCAGACATAGTCGGTAGTCAGCGTGCCCGCCACCTTACCGGCGTCCGCCAGCTTCTTTTGCAGGGCGTGAGCCTCCGCCTCGGGGAAGCCTACCTCCTTGCAGCCGTGGCAGTTGATGATAAACACCTTGCCGGTGCAGAGGGAGGTAATGGTTTCTTCGGATTTCAGTCTTGTGATCAGCATATGTTCTCTCCCTCCCTTATTTCTTCAGCAGAGGCATGACCAGACCCTTGGCCTCATTGATCTTGGAGACCAGCGGGATCTTGGACGAGCAGATGTACTCGCAGCACCGGCAGGAGAAGCAGTCCATGACGTTCAGCTTCAGCAGTGCGTCGGTGTCGCCCAGCTGGCCGTACTTATAGATCTCCAGCGGCTGCAGCTCCATGGGACACACGTCCACGCAGCGGCCGCACTTGATGCATTCCTTCTCCTCGGTGTGATCGGCGGGGATGGCGATGACGCCGTTAGAGCCCTTGACAATGGGCACGTTGGTGTCGCGAAGGGGCGCGCCCATCATGGGGCCGCCCATCTTCAGCACCACGTCGTCGCCGGTGATGCCGCCGCAGTGGTCGATGATGGTCTGCACGCTGGTGCCCATTTTAATCATGTAGTTGCCGGGGTTGCGGATGAATTCGCCGGTCACGGAGACGGCGCGCTCAATAAAGGGCATGCCCTTCTGGATGGCGTCGGAGACCGCCTTTGCGGTGGAGGCGTTGCTGACCACGCAGCCCACGTCGGCGGGCAGCTTTCCGCTGGGCACGTGACGGCCCATAACCCGCTTGATGAGCATCTTTTCAGCGCCCTCGGGGTACTGGGTCTTGGCGGCCACCACCCGGATATTGTCGTAGGGCGCCACCTTTTCCTCCATCAGCGCCACGGCGTCGGGCTTGTTGTCCTCGATGAGGATCACGCCCTCCGGCGCGTCTACCGCCTTCATCATGGCCCGCAGACCGTAGAGGATCTCGTCGGCATATTCCAGCAGCATCCGGTGATCCGCCGTCAGATACGGCTCGCACTCGGAGCCGTTGATGAGCACCGCGTCGATGGGCTTGCCGGGCTTCAGCTTGACATAGGTGGGGAACGTGGCGCCGCCCATGCCCACGATGCCTTTTTCCTTGACGATCTCGATGATCTCGTCAGGCGTCAGTTCCTCGAGGGGCTTGTTGGGAACCACGGACTCGTGCAGCGTGTTCTTGCCGTCGTTCTGGATGACGACGCTCAGCACGCCGGGACCCTTGTTGGGGTGGGTGTGAGGCTCCACCGCCAGCACAGTACCGCTGACGCTGGCGTGGACAGGCGCACTGACAAAGCCCGCCTGTTCGCCGATCAGCTGGCCGACCTTCACATAGTCGCCGGGCTTCACCACCGGGGTGGCGGGAGCGCCGATGTGCATCGACAGGGGGATGACCACGGTGTCCGGCTCCGGGAACCTCTGGATCGCCAGATGCTCGGTGAACTCCTTGTTCTCCGTGGGATGGACGCCGCCGTAAAAGCCTTCATAGCGCCGTGCACGAGCCTCGGCCACGTAGGCCTTGATCTCCTCCACACCGGCCAGCGAGTAGTCCCGCAGCTGAATGGGCTGCTCCAGGAACTCCTTCGTCCGGCCCTGCTTCTCAAGGCGCTGATAGATGTTCTCCCACGCGCAGTCCTTCTTGGGGTCGATCTCGCATTTGCCGTTCTTGGCGCCGCCGCACTGGCCGTTCACCAGACTCTTGGAGCAGTCCACGATGGGGCAGATGCCGCCGGTGGCGTTCAGATAGCACTGGGCGCAGGCACCGCAGGTCTTTTTCGTCAGCGCCATGCCGTGATGCCCCACATAGTTCAGGGAGTTGGTGGCGGTAAACGTGGGCACTTCCGCAAGGTCGGCCACCGTCTGCACGCCCAGACCGCAGGAGATGACCACCACGTTCTCTGTCCCCTCGGGGACGATCCCGGCCAGCTTCTTTTCGGTCTGCACCTTGTTGCACAGGAAGTCCACCTGCACAGAGCCCGTAATGTGCTTGCCCTTTTCGGCGGCGATGGCGGCAAAGCCGCCGCACTCCGGCTCCTCGGTGGTGTCGAACTCCTTGAAGCACTTGTTGCAGGCGACGACAAAGAAATTGTCCTTTCCGGCCATCATGCAGTCAAGCTCTTCCGCGCTTTTCAACGCATACTTGGTATAATCCAAAAAATATCACCCTCTTACAGTTGTTCTGAGTTTCTCTGCCAATGTTCTCCATAAGGATTATAGTATACATCATGCGTAAAAGTCCAGCATTGCTGGAAAATTCTTTTCAAAATTTGTACTTTTTTATTCTACAAGTTAGCTTTTGCTAACCTTTGATGCCAAAATTTGTAATTACATTGACGGCAAAAAGTGCTTGCGATAAGGCGTAAAAAGAGCGATACGGTCACTGCCGCTCCGCCGTTTGCGTGCTGCTTCGCAGGCGAAGCAGGGTTACTGCGGTGTGGATCCTGGCGCGGTTTTCAAACTGAGAAAGATCCAGATCAATGATATCGCAGATTTTTCCATAACGGTATTTTAATGTGTTGTAATGGATAAAAAGGGCGTTTGCCGCATTCGTCAGGTTAAAGCCGCAACGCACGATCATTTCCAATGTGGGCAGCAAACAGTAAGAGGGGTTGCTCTTGTCGTATTCGATCAGCCGTCCGAGGATCTGCTCCACCGCCAGACAAGCCTCTTCCGAATCTGCGTAAGCCGCCAGAAACACCTCCATCCACATGGCGTCATAGCGGTACAGTCCGTTCCCGTTCAGGGATCTGCCGATCCGTACCGCTTGCTGCGCCTGTTGGTATGCCCGTTTCAGCTCGGCCGGCGTATAGGAAAGACACCCTATCCCGACGGAAAGCGGACTTCCCACATCGCGGGCAAAGGCCTCCCGGATCCTTTCGCACCAGGTCAGGTGGGTATCATCTCCGTGCCACAGGATGACGGCGGTGTTCTCTTCGGGAACCAGCAGATATTTATCAGAGGCGGCACAATAATGGCCAATATTCCGTTCCAGATATTGGATGGCGGTCGTTTGTTCTTCGGGGCATTTGAACACAGCCACGGTTGTTGTGCCAAAGAAGTCATAGCCGCAAAGATAGCCTCTTGTCCGAATATCCGCCTCGGTTCCCTTGTAATTGCCGCAAAGCAGCTCTGCCACAAAACGTTCCTTCCACGAATCTGCCTGATATTGCGGCGGCAGAATACGCAGCTGCACCATGCTAATCATACTGACCGCGTACTCAATCGTAATGTAGGCCAGCTCGTCCTCTGCGATCTCCTGCTTCAGACCGGAAACGACCAGTGTGCCGCCGATATTACCGCTTACCCAGACGGTGCGGCTGAAATTGTTTTTCAGCAGTTCTGCATATGCTGCGCTGTCTTTTGCCGGAGACCTGGATGTGCGGCTGCAGCCATAATGCTTTCCGGAAAGATTATCATAATAAAAAGTATCCCTGTTCAAAAACTGGCTCAGCTGGCGAAGCAGCGTAATAATATCCGCGTTTTTTGACATCAGCTCAGCAAACGCGAAGTAGCGTTGAGACATCTGCGGCAGCTTATTAAGCTCCTCGTTCAACAACCGGACAACATCTCCGAAGTGAAGCGTTTCATCTGACACGATCAGGGGAAAATCACACGCGTCGGCGGCGGCCACAGCATCCTCCGGAATATGGGAGATATACCGGTTCAGCTTGACGAGAAGGCCCGCGGCGCCTGCCGCGTGAAGATTGCGAACGGTAGCGGCAATACGTTCCGGGGCGGTTTGAAACAGCAGACCGTTGGAGAAAACCAGCTCATGGCCGGTCAGCCACTTGTGCAGATCCCAACTGTCGATCACATTTGTCAGGTCGATACGGTTATGAATACCTCCCTTTCCGGCCAACAGTTGGAGCTTTGGGCCAAATTCTGCTTTTAACAGCTCTTCTATCGTCATATGCGTGCCCCCTAGTCGTTTGGTTTGTTTTTTAATTATACAGGAATTACCATTGTTTATCTACATCTTTTTGCAGATCGTGCGCCGTTCACTGCCGGGGAAAGAGGAAGCCATACCCAGTTGGGGTATGGCTTCCTCTTTTGGCGTATGAAAACTGAAAGATCAGCGGTACTGATCCACTTTTTCAAGGAACTCCGTATAGAATTCCTCGCCGATGGTGCTCTTTTCCTTTTCCCAGACGCTCTTGGTCGCGTCCTTGATCTCCTGAAGCTGCGCATCCGTCAGGTCGGCAAACTGCATGCCGTTTTCCATGCAGACTTCTTTGTACATGGCGTCCTCGCTGTTCATGGTTTCGCGCTCCACCTCCACGGCATACGCCATGGCGTCGCGCATGTTCTGCTGCAGCTCCGGTGTCAGGGAATCCCAGAAGTCCTTGTTGACGACATTGCCGTAGATCATCCAGGCATGATTCGTTTCGATGCAGTAATCCTGTACCTCATAATAGGCGTTCATGTAAGCGGTCTGGTTGGGATTTTCCTGACCGTCCACGATACCCTGCTGCAGAGCGTTATACAGCTCGGAGAAGTTCATGGGGATCGCGCTTGCTCCCAGCGCGTTGAATGTATCGATCACAATGGGCGTTTCCATTGCGCGCAGACGCTGACCCTTGAAATCCGCCAGGCAAGTCAAAGGCTTGTTGGAAGTAAACACCTTGGCGCCGCCGTGCATGAAGCCCAGATTGACCAGGTTGGCAGACTCCAGACGGTCACTAATAAGCTGGCCGGCGTCACCCTGCATGGCCTTCCACATGTGCTCCTCGCTGTCAAAGAGGTAGGGCAGATCCGTAATGCAGATCTCCGGCAGGAAGTTGGCGATCATGCTGGTGGGCTGCTGCGTCATCTGAATAACGCCGCTCTGGCAGTTTTCAATCATCTCACGCAGTGCGCCCAACTGACCGTTAGGATAGATATCGACCTTGATCTGTCCGCCGGACAGCTCCTCGACCTTGTCCTTAAAAGCCTGAACACCCACGCCCTGGGGAGAGTCCTCACGCTGGTTGTGTCCGTACTGGATCGTATATACGGTCGTTGCCGCTCCGTCATTGTTGGGTGTACCCGCTTCTGAATTTCCGCAGGCCACCAGGATCAGCACCAATGCACAGGACAGCAGAAGGGCAATCGTTTTCCTTAATTTCATTATGTTGTTCTCCTCTCGTGTTTTGTTTTCTCTTTTTGTTTTGTGCTGTCTAAGGGTACTCACTATTCGATTTACACCAGTTATTGTAGCCTCTTTACAAAAACTTGTCATCATAAAAGGGTCACAAAGAATTCTGCTTAATTTTGTCAACGGTAGACAATGACAAACATTCTTGTGAGGTTTATCATAATACTGCGCTCACTATTCGCCGCATTATCGTCAAATTTGCCATTTTCTCTGGCGCTTCTCCATGTAAAGAAAGAAAGGATACTTAACGATGTCAAGTGTCAAAAAGTTTTTTTCTGCCTGCAACAAAGGGCTGTCTCAGGCGGAAACCATCTCTATTGCCATTGCCCTTCTGATCGCCACCTTTATGATTACGATCAACGTGATTTACCGTGTTTTCTTCGATAAAGCCTTTTCGTGGTCTGATGAGCTGGTTCGCTATCTCATCATCTATGTGACGCTCATCGGCTGCTCAGGCTGTGTCCGCAGAAAGGAACACATCGCTATCGATATCGTGGCCGCTTTTATAAAGAATAAAAAGGTGCTTCGTGTCATGGCTGTGGCCGTCAGTCTGATCTGCGCGGTGTTCTCCGGTATCATTACGGTGTATGGTGTTCAACTGGTGCTGAAGGTCATCCGCTTCCCGCAGATGACAGCGGGCCTTCGTATTCCCCAATACATTCCATATCTCATGGTTCCCATTGGCTTTTTGCTGATGACGCTTCGCTATGCACAGGAATTCGTCGGTCATCTGATCGGTGTCGACTTTTTCGCCGCAGATCACCCCTCTGCCCAGACGGAGGAGCTTGAAGAAAGGAGTGACCGGTAATGGTTGCTGCACTGTTGATTACATTATTTGTACTGCTTTTGCTCGGCGTTCCCATTTATATGTGCCTGATCGCCGCCAGCATTGTGGCTCTGGCGGGCTTTACCGGCACATCTCTCACGGTTATCGCACAGACCACCTTTGCCGGATTGGATAAAATGGGCCTGATGGCAATGCCGCTGTTCATGTTTGCCGCACAGATCATGCTGGAGGGCGGTATTGCCCGCCGCCTGCTGGACTGGATGAAGGCGCTGATCGGACGGCTGCCCGGCGGCACTGCCTTTACCACCCATTTCACCTGCATGGTATTTGGTGCGCTCTGCGGCTCCAGTCCTGCCACTGTTGCGTCTATCGGCGGCATCATGTATCCTGAGCTGTGCCGCGACAAGTACGACAAAAGCTTTTCCCTGGGTCTGATTTCCTCCAGCTCCGCGGTGGCGATCCTGATCCCGCCCAGCGTTACCATGGTCATCTATGGTGTGGCCACCGGCGCTTCCGTCGGCTCTCTGTTTATGGCCGGTATCGGCGCCGGTCTGGTGTGGACGCTGGTTTCTGCGGTCTATGTCGCCATCTGGGTCAAGAAGAATAAGATGGCAGGCGGCGAACGGGTATCCGGCGCGGAGTTCTGGAAATGTACCAAACGCTCCATTGCCTCTCTCGGCGTTCCGCTGCTGATTTTGGGCGGCATTTATTCCGGCAAGTTTACCGCGACCGAGGCCTCTGGTGTTGCCACGGTATACGCCATTTTTGTGGCAATGGTCATCAACCGCGAGATGGATTTCAAAAAGCTGCTGCGCACAGCGGTAAAGAGCGCGTTCGGCTGCGCGCAGGTCATGATCCTGACCTCAGCCGCGTTTGCCTTCGGCTATCTGCTGACGATTGCCCAGGTGCCGCAGAATCTGGCGAATACGGTGGTTGCTCTGGGCGCAGACCGCATTACCTTCCTGCTGTTCGTCAACATTCTGTTCCTGATCGCCGGCATGTTTATGGATGGCTCCGGCGCAGTGACGATCCTGGCGCCTATCGTTTATCCGATCGGCCTTCTGATGGGTGTCGACCCTGTTCATCTGGGTGTTATCGTAACGGCAAATCTGGCCGTTGGCATGATTACGCCGCCCGTTGGTCTGAACCTGTTTGTCGCGCAGAACATTTCGGGAGTGCCGATCACAAAAATGATGAAAGGCTGCGTTCCCTTCCTGATCTGCGACCTGATCGCATTGTTTATGATTACCTATATCGAGCCGATCAGTATGTTCATTCCCCGTCTGGTGTTCTGACCCTATCCGCTTGACGCAAGTTGATTCGATGTCTTAATAGAAAGGTAATACCATGAAGTTAATAAAGAATGCTGTTGTATTGACGATGAATGCCGCCCGTCAGGTCTACAGGGACGGCGCGGTCGCGTTTGACGGAGATTCCATTGTTGAAGTGGGAAAAACCGCCGACCTTCTTGACAAATATACCTATGATGAGGTGATCGATGCCCATGACAAGCTGGTTATGCCGGGCTTTGTTGCCGCCCATGTTCACCTGTTTCAGACGCTGTACCGGGGTCTGGGCGATGACCTGCCGCTGGCCGACTGGCTGCTGAAATGCATCTATGCGCTGTCCTATCATCTGGACGAGGACGCCAGCCGCGTGGGCGCGGAGCTGTCCGCGCTGGAGCTGATGCGCTCCGGTGTTACCACTTATGTGGACAGCCATTACATCACCCGCGACAAACGCTGCTATGACGGTATCGCCGCCGGAACACTGCGCACCGGCATCCGTGGTGTGATCGTGCGTTCAACGGTAAACAATCCGGAAACCACGCCTGAGCCGTTTCTGGAGCCTATCGATGTAGCGCAGAAGGAGTGCGCCCGTGTGATCGAAGCCTACCACGGTTATCAGGATGGACTGCTGAGCGTGCGTGTCGAGGCGCTGAACGAGTCCTCTGCAACACCTGATATGATCCGTGCCATGTATGATGTTTCCCGGCAATACAATGTGGGAATGAGCATGCATCTGGCCGAGACCAACGTTCGCTATCAAAGCACCATTGACCGTTTTGGGAAGACCCCGGTCGGTTTCTTGAACGACCTGGGCGTTTTGGGCAGCCACCTGCTTCTGGCGCATTGCGTATGGCTGACAAAGACGGATATGGCCCTGCTCAGCAGTACCGGCTCCAATGTGGTCTACAACTCCGTCTCCAACCAGTATCTGGCAGACGGTATTGCCGACGTTCCCAGCTTGCTGCGTGCCGGCATCAACGTAGCGCTTGGCCCGGATGGCGCGGCCAGCAACAACAACCTGAACATGTTCAATGTGATTAAATCTGCTGTACTCCTGCAGCGTGCCAACACACTGGATGTTCTGTCGCTCACGGCGGAGCAGGCATTGGAAATGGCCACCATCAACGGCGCAAAGGCCATCGGAATGGAGGACAAGATAGGCTCGCTGGAAGCGGGAAAGAAGGCCGATATCCTGATCCTGAACCTGAACGACGGCACCATGACGCCGAAGCTGAGCTGCATTTCCAATATTGTTTACTCGGCCAACTGTTCTGCTGTGGACACGGTGATCGTCAATGGCCGCACCGTTTTGACGGACGATCACTTCACAACGGTAGATGAAGCTGCGGTTTACGCGGACGCAAATAAAACGCTGAACCGTCTGGTGAATGCGGGCGGCTTCCAATTCCGCCCCTGTACCTGGCCGATCGTCGAATAATTCCGTCTCTTCATCTCTCTCAACGCAGGGCCTTCACCTGGGATAGCGCTTATCCGCCGGGTGAAGGCTTCTGCGTTCCGCGCGGCAGCGCGCCGCGCCATACCCAATAGAAAGGATCGTCTCCATGTATCTGACAGCTACTATTGCCCGGCACCAACAGCTTTTTGAATCATACTATCACCTTACATTACAGGCCCCCGAAATCGCTGCCGCCGCAAAACCGGGGCAGTTTGTCATGCTGAAAGCATGGAACGGTCTCGCGCCGTTCCTGATGCGGCCCATCAGCATCAACTCGGCTGATCGTCAAAGCGGCTCCGTTATCCTTTTGTACAAGGTCGTCGGAGAAGGGACGCGGCTGCTGTCCACCAAGCTGCCGGGAGACACTGTGCAGCTTTTGGGGCCGCTGGGCAACGGCTTTCCTTTGGGTGACAAGCCGGGCCGGATCGCGGTGATCGGACGGGGGATCGGCATTGCGCCTCTTCGTTATCTGGTTGAGACCGCATTACGGCGGGGAAACGAAGTCTATGCCTATCTTTCGGCGAAAACGGAGCAGCAGCTCTTTGAGCGGGACTACCTGTCCGCAATCGGCGCAGTCGTTCGCTGTACGACAGACAGCTCCCAGAATGTGACCGACTGCTTTGAGAAGGATCTTGATACGCTGCCATTTACCGCCGCCTATTCCTGCGGTTCCAACCGGCTCATGCGCGAAATGCACCGGTTCGGCAAAGCATACGGTTTTCCCACATACGCTTCGTTGGAAAGCCAGATGGCCTGCGGCATCGGCGCATGCAAGGGCTGTGTATGCAAAACACACGAAGGCGATTATGCCGAACATTATGAAACGGTTTGCCAGTGCGGGCCTGTTTTTCCTACGGAAAGGATCATATGACGATGGAACAAATTGATATGCGCGTCCGCCTCGGTGGACTGGAACTGAAAAATCCTGTGATGCCGGCATCCGGCGCCTATGACTATTTTGAGTGTAACGCGAATGTGTTTCCCATGTCCCGGCTTGGCGCCGTCATGGTCAAAAGCGTTCACCGCAATCCTCGCAGCGGCAATCCTGCGCCGCGTATTACAGAGGTGCTGGGTGGGATGATTAACGCTGTCGGCATACCATCTGCCGGGATCGAAGAATTTATGAGCCTCCGCCTGCCCCGATACGCTCAACTGGAAACCCCGGTTATCCTGAGCCTTTCCGGAAATACCCCGGAACATTACTATGAATCTGCGGAGATCGTTGCCAATGACGCCCGTATCGGCGCCATCGAACTGAATTTATCTTGTCCCAACGTGGGAACCGGCCTTCCTTTTTCGTCGGATTCGCAGCTGCTGCGGCAGACTGTTTCGGAAGTACGCCGCCGCACAACGCTGCCGCTGTTTGTCAAACTCAGTCCCAATGTAACAAGCATCTGTGAAACTGCGCAGATCGCCGAAGCCTGCGGGGCTGACGCTGTGACGATCGCCAATACATATCGCGCCATGAAGATCGACATCTCCACGCAGAAGCCCGTGTTGGGCAACATCTCCGGCGGCATGTCGGGGCCGGCCATCAAGCCGCAGACGCTGTTCCTGGTGTATCAGGCCTACAAAACGATGCATATTCCCATCATTGCCTGCGGCGGGATCACCTGCTGGCAGGATGCCGTTGAGTACCTGTTGGCCGGAGCCTCAGCACTGCAAGTCGGATGCATCAATTTTGTCGATCCCATGGCCATGTCGGAGATCATCGACGGCCTTGCGCATTACATGTCCTGCCACGGGTATCGCAGCTTGGACGAGTTCCGCGGAAACGCGCAGCAGTAGGAACCCATACGATTTAGCCAGATTGACCGGCCAAAATTGCCAAAAATTCCCGCATACATTAGTCTGAACCGCCCCTACGAATGGGCACAGTAGAACTCTGTCAGCCCTGTCAGAAATGGCACTGCCATCGTTAGGGCGGCCACCCCGAGGGCACTCGTTTCGCTTCGCTTCACAGCGCTTGTCGTCCACCCCTACGAAATCCTATCGCCGGTCGGTGCGTAGGGGCAGAAAGCGGATTACCGCGCTGCGCAGTGACGCCACAAGGCTCTTTTGCGCCTCCCCACAAAAACCACCCCATTGCCTGTCCGGCAATGGGGTGGTTGCGTTTACGATGACAGGTGCCGGCCGAAGTTGCCGCCTACCCGGATGCCCTCCTGAATGATGGTGAAGGCATGGGGGTCGATCTCGCTGAGCGCCATCTGCACCGACACCACCTCGTACTTGCTGAGACACACGCACAGCACATGCACCTGATCGTGGGAATAGCCGCCCCGGCCCTCCCACAAGGTAAAGCTGCGATCCAGCTTTTCCAGAATGGTCTGGTTCAGCCGCTCGGGATCCTCCTTGGTGAAGATCAGCATCTGAACGGAGATATTCTGCTGGTGCAGCCGATCCAGAAACAAGGACTGGAACACCACGTAAATTGCGGAATAAATGGCGGTGCCCAGATTGAACAGCACGGCGCACAGCACATACAGCGCCGTATTGAACGTAATGGAGAACCGGCCCACCGTAAAGCCCTTTCCCTTCTTGCTGAGGTACAGGCCCAGCACGTCCAGTCCGCCGGTGGAGCAGCCGCAGGTCAGCACCAGTCCGCAGGAAAACCCGCTGAGAATACCCGCCACCAGACAGGAGGTCAGCTTATCGGCAATGATAGGGGTGGCCGGTATGGGGATCACCGCCAAAGCGACCGAGTTGATGACCGTCACTACCGCCATGCGGACAACGAAGCCCCGGCCCAGTGTGCGCCACGCCAGCCAGATCAGCGGCAGGTTTGCCAGCAGGTAAAGCACACCGGCCAGATCGATGGGGGCCGTCAGACCCAGACGCTCCACCAGCAGGGTACGGATCACCTGACACAGACCGTACAGGCCGCCGCTGTAAAGTCCCTGAGGAACCACAAACAGATTGATACTGACCGCCAGCAGGATGCCGCCCAGCACACCCATGCCCAGCCGCAGCCATTTGTTCTGCTGCACCTTCTGCAACATACGCTGACCCTCCTTATATATAAGTAGTATGGTCGGATTTTGTCTGTTTCAGACGCAAAACCGCAGAATTCCGCGTCATTTTTCACATTTGCGAGGCGATTATAATATATCACCTCCGGCTTGTCAAGGCTTTCCCCGCTTTTCAGAGGGTAAACCGCAGGCGGCTGTACAGCCGCTGCCTTGCCCGCCGCAGACAGCGGGACACGGTGGATTTGTTGACCCCCAGCCGCCGGGCGATCTCGGTGACGGTCAGCTCCTCCTGAAACTGCATGTCTACCATCTGCCGCTGGCGGGGCGTCAGCTCCGCCATGGCGTCCGGCAGCCGCCGCCGCAGACGGCGCAGGCGGCGGCTGTTGTCCTCGTCTCCCTGCTGCCACTGGGCCAGCTGGGCGTAATCAAACAGTAAATCGTTCATCCCGGTAATAGCTCCTGTCGTAGTAGTGGGCCGTCAGGCGGTGGAGCTGGCGGCATTGCCGCAGCAGCGGCTCCAGATCCAGTATCCGGCGGTGCAGGGAAAAGCGCTGGCTCTCATCCCGCGCTTCTCTCTCCTCCTGCCGCAGCTGGGCAAGGCGGCGGGACAGCAGCTCCGCCGAATAGGCGTAGCTTTCCGATAATTCTTGCAGCGTCATGAAACCTCTCCTCTCTCTTTGGGACATTTTCAAAAAAATATCCCGAAAAAATGTGTCTTTTTGTGAATATTGTTGTTGACAAATAAAGTGACTTCTGCTAATATAATCTTCGCTGGTAGCATGCTGG
>ENA-OUQC01000985-OUQC01000985.1-human-gut-metagenome-genome-assembly--contig:-NODE-985-length-16603-cov-3.417815_pt1 | contig 16603 bp, 18 predicted proteins | sample MGYA00237942_ERZ548815 | MGnify/ENA primary metagenome ERZ548815 (study PRJEB26490, sample SAMN05194722) | human gut metagenome | biome: terrestrial biome; feature: human-associated habitat; material... | reverse complement strand
CCGTTTGATAGAGAAGGCAACAGGCAGCGGCTGTTATCGATGGATGCCGAAAACATGCTTCTTCCCGAAAGGTCAAACATTTCAAGGCGGCATTCTCTGTCTGTTCCGCTGATTATGATCTCCCTGTTTCGGAATGATATGGCGATGCAGTTTTTGTCATAGGCAATCGTATTAACACCAGCATCGTTGGGGTTGAAAACTGCACGGACGTTGAGTCCGTAGGCCTTCTTTGATGTCGCACCTGTGAAACCGCTTGAATCAACCAGCAAAGACTTTGCGCTGGTGCTTGGTTCGATAGGTCTGCCGTTATAACCATTCTCTGGCGTGTCAACACCAGTCCAATATGCTCCGCTAATGTTGTGAAAAGGATCTTGTTCGCCATACCACAAGCCAAATCCGCAAATCGGCAAGAAAATGCTGTGTTCATTAGGCCCGTGTATTCGTACACCACGGACTCCGTTTTCTTCGGATAGTCCATTGTTCCAGCACAGCATACGCAGCTCATAGCGTTCCTGTTCATTGGGGAGCCTCCAGCCGTTACCCCATTGGTGTCTGGCTGCATCATATCCGGTTCCGCTGATGTCAGTCCCGATATTTTCTAGGACTGCCCAGCTGCCGTTATCCGGGTCATCTTCATACCCTTCAAAGAACTTGTAGCTTTCCCACGAAAAATCTTCGTTGGGTTCTGTCTCTCCCCACGCAAAGTACAGGCCTGCTTCGTAAGGAGATGACGCTCCCACATTACATGTAGCCCATAGCGTTCCGCTCGGAAGCCCCAAGTCTACGTATTCGTGTCCTCCGATGATACCGTCCGGCTCGCTCGGAGCAAGGGGCTGTGGTTTCTCGGCGTTTGCCGAAACCGCGATGGCTGCTGACAGCCACAATAGCGTTGATTTTAGTTTGGTATTCATTGCCTGTATCCTTAAGTTATAAGCCGTGGCTCGCGTCAACGGCTTGCCATTGCAAAGGTAGAAAAAATACGGGAAAAATTGGCGTTTTTGCGCTATGAAATTTACGTCTTGTCTCTGGCTATTTCGTTTTAGAGCCGCGATGAAGTGTTGCGGTTTTGCGGACGGAGAGGGGATTTAAGTCGGGGATTTTCGCTAACTTAGCGAAAAATTTGCCGCCATGGATAACCAACGTATGTTTCTGCTCGATGCTTTCGCCCTCATTTTCAGGGCTTATTATGCGCTTATCAAGATGCCGCGCGTCTCGTCGGCTGGCTTCAACACGTCTGCCATATTCGGGTTTGTCAATACGCTCGAGGAGTTGTTGCGCAAGGAGAAGCCTACGCACCTTGCGGTGTGTTTCGACCCAGCCGGCCCTACATTTCGCCACCTCGCGTCAGAGGAGTACAAGAGCGAGCGGGCGGAGACACCGGAGGATATAAAACTGTCGATACCGTACATAAAGCGTATAATCGAGGCGTACAACATCCCGGTGGTGGTGTGCGACGGTTTCGAGGCTGATGATGTGATTGGCACATTGGCCCAGCAGGCGGAGAAGCAGGGTTTCACAACCTACATGATGACCCCGGACAAGGATTTCGGGCAGCTGGTAACGCCAAACATCCTCCAGTACAAGCCTGGGTATCGCGGCGGCGATTTCGAGGTGCGCGGGCCGGAGGAGATATGTGCGCGTTACGGGTTGAAGCGCACTTCGCAGGTGATAGACCTGCTTGCGCTCATGGGCGACAAGATTGACAACATCCCTGGTTGCCCGGGCGTGGGGGAGAAGACTGCGCAGAAGCTGATAGCCGAGTATGACAGCGTAGAGCATCTGCTCGAGGACACGTCAGGGCTGAAGGGTGCGCTGAAAAAAAAGGTGGAGGAGAATGCGGAACAGATACGGTTCTCGAAATTCCTCGCCACGATACGCACCGACGCGCCTGTGACGCTCGATGCCGACGCTTTCCGCGTGTGCGCTCCTGACACGGCAAGGCTGTTCCCGATATTTGACGAGCTGGAGTTCCGAACGCTCCGCCAGCGTGTGACAAAGCGGCTTGGCGATGAAGGCGTTGCGGCTGATACGCCCACGAAGGGCATGGCGAGCCAGCCGTCGCTGTTTGATTTCGACAATGGCGCGGTGACTGAAGCTGCTGCCGTCCAGCCTGTGGCTGCTGCGTCGGTGGAGGCGCAGACGACTACTGACAGCCCGGAGGCTGTAGAGCGTCTGCGCAAGGAGATTGAGTCGGCTCGGCGCGTTGCCGTCGTGGCGGAGTGTGACGGCGACAGCGACATGACGGCTGCGCTCCGAGGTTTTTCGCTTGCGTTTGACAGCGGCGCGAACTGGCGTGTCGATGTGTCGGCAGCTGATGCCCTCCAGCTGGTGTGGCGTGCTTTTGCACGGACGGATGTGCAGATACTTTCGGCTGACTGCAAGCGCGATTATGTCCTCGCACGTCGTGTATGCGGTGAAGCTGCGGGTGTCCCTCTCACAAATTTCCTCGACATACCCTTGGCGCACTACCTGTTGCAGCCGGAATTGCGCCATGACATACCTACGCTTGCCGAGGTCTACCTTCACCGCCTTTTGCCTGACAAAGATGCGGGCGCAGCGGCACGTGCGATACTTGACCTGTCGGACGTGCTGATTAGGGAGCTTGACGCTGCCGGGTTGCGGCGGCTGTATGACGACATGGAGCTGCCCTTGCTTCCGGTGCTTGCCGATATGGAGTATGCTGGCGTGGCGATAGATGTGCCGGCTCTTGATGCTGCTGCCGAGGATATGCGCAGCCGCATAGCCGCGCTCGAGCAGGAAATATATGAATTGGCGGGTATGGAGTTCAACATCGGCTCTCCTTCGCAGGTAGGGGAGGTGCTGTTTGACCGCCTAAAACTTGATGCCAAGGCCAAGAAAACCAAGAGCGGACAGTATTCCACTACGGAGGAAATATTGCAGAAGCTCGTGCCGCTGCATCTCGTAGTCGGCAAAATACTGAAACACCGCAGCTTGCGCAAGTTGCTATCGACTTACCTGACGGCTCTGCCGCAAGCGATAAACCCGGCGACGGGGCGTGTGCATACGACGTACAACCAAACAGTTACGGCAACCGGACGCATATCGTCGTCCAACCCGAACCTGCAAAACATACCTGTGCGTGACGACGAGGGACGTGAGATACGCCGCGCGTTCATTGCCAGCGAGGGACGGCAGTTCCTTTCAGCCGACTATTCGCAGATAGAGTTGCGCCTCGTGGCTGATTTCGCCGGCGAACAGACTATGACGGAGGCGTTCCGCGAGGGGAAGGATATCCATGCCATAACGGCATCGCGCATATACGGCGTGCCGCTGGAGGAGGTGACTGCGGACCAGCGTCGCCATGCCAAGACTGCCAATTTCGGCATACTGTACGGAATTTCCGCTTTCGGCCTCGCCTCGCGCCTCGGGATAAGCCGCGCCGCAGCCAAGGAACTCATTGACGGGTATTTCAACACGTTCCCTGCCATACGTGACTATATGGACCGCGCCGTTGAGGATGCCCGGCGTGACGGCGTAGTGCGCACCGCTTTTGGACGGCGACGTTTCCTGCCAGACATCAACAGCAAGAACCCTGTGGTGCGAGGGTATGCCGAGCGCAACGCCATCAACGCGCCCATTCAGGGCACTGCCGCTGACATCATCAAGAAGGCGATGGTTGACATAGCCCGCGAGTTGCGCGACGGCGGTTTCAAGACACGAATGATAATGCAGGTGCATGACGAATTGAACTTTGATGTCGTGCCGGAGGAACTCGATGCTGTGCGCGGCATCGTAGAGCGGTGCATGCAGGGCGCGTATTCAGGCGCAGTGCCGCTGACTGCCTCAATGGGTGTGGCATCAAACTGGCTTGACGCACATTGATGATATGTCATACACGCTGATATACATACTCTCACTGTTGCCGCTGCGAGTGCTGTATGGGCTTGCTGATGTCATTGCGCTGCTGATGTACGGTGTGGTGCGCTACCGCCGCCGAGTGGTGCGCAGCAACCTTGTCAAATCCTTCCCAGAATATAGCAGCCGTGAGGTACGACGGACGGAACGCCGCTTCTACCGTTTCCTTGCCGACTATTTCGTCGAGACTGTCAAGCTCGCCTCCATGTCTGAGCGACAGATGCGCCGCCGCATGAGGTTTGAGGGGATTGAGGCTGTCAATGCCGACCTCGACAGCGGGCGGCACGTGTCGCTGTTTTTGGGGCATTACTGCAACTGGGAATGGATTTCCTCGCTGCCGCTGCACCTGTCGCGCCGGTCGCATCCGTGCCAGATATACCACCGGCTGCGCAACCGGGTTTCTGACCGCGTGTTTCTGCGCTTGCGCTCGCGCTTTGCCGCCACCTGCGTCCCCATGGACGAGGCTCTGAACGTGCTTGCCGCAGACTACCGTGCCGGCACTCCCAACATTACGGGCTATATCGCCGACCAGTCGCCCAAGTACAACAGCTTGCACCATTTCGTGCGATTCATGAACCAGGAGACCGGCGTGCTGACGGGCGTGGAACGCTTGTCGCGAATGGTACACGCTTCGGCGTACTACTGCGAGGTGTCGCGCCCGCGCCGAGGCTATTACGTCTGCCGTTTTGTCAAGATGACCGACGATGCGGCTTCTATGGAACGTTTCGCGCTGACCGACAAGTACTGGCAGATGCTTGAGGCGACGATACGCCGCCGACCTGAACTGTGGCTGTGGAGCCACCGCCGCTGGAAACACACTATGGAAGGCTTGCGCCGCCGCTTCCCCGACGACTGGCAACGCCGCCTCACCCGCCTGTAATCAACGCTTTAAATGTCTGGAATGATGAATGAGGTTCTGAAATATATGAATTTATTGATTCAATCGTGCCGAATATGTTATTGCACATTTGAACGATATGGAGTTGTGCGATTAACAGCTAAAAATTCAGCTGTTGATGCGATTATGGTGGAATAATAGCTTGGATTTTGGCTGTTGAGGCTGGTTGTGCCTAAGGTTGATAAGGTCACTAAGGTCTTTAATGGGAAATACACAGGGCGTGCCGGAGGGGGCGCGCCCTGTTGTTTTATGGGGAGGGTCAGTCGGTCGGCAGTGGGTCAGTCTTCGGGGTAGGTGACGGTGATTTCGTAGCCGTCGCTGTTGACCTCGAAGTTGCGCGATGTGATTATTCCGTCGTTGTCGAGGAAGTAGTTGCCGAGGTTTTCGATGTTGAATGTCGCGGCAAAGTCGAGTTCGTACAGCCCTGCTTGCTCGAAGACGTCCATTATTCGTGAGAATTCGACCCATGTACGTGTCATGATGCCCATGTGGTACTCTTTGTTGGTTGAGGGCACGAAGTTTTCCTTGGCTTTCTGTGTGACGTAGAATTTCCCTTTGAGGGGGTATGTCTCGCACACGATGCCCTGATTGTATTCCTTGTTGTCAATGGTGTATACCGTTTCGGGCTTACCGTCGCAGATGATGTGCAGCTCCATGTCGGTCGACTCGAACTGGTCGTCAGTGGAGATGATCTGGATGGCGAAGTTGGCGAATGTGATTTTCTTGGGTTCTGGTTCCGGGTCGGGCTTCTCGTCGGAGCAGGAGGTGAAGCCCGGGAGCAGTGTCAGTGCGGCAGCGGCGAGCACGCCGTATTTCAGAGTCTTCATGTTGGTTGTTTTTTGTGGGTTTGTGAATGTTGGTTATTTCAGTTGCGAAGTTAGGTAAAATATTTTGAAACGGCAAGTGTTGTATGCGCTGCTGGTGTGAAAAATGTCATTTCTGCATCTGCGCCAGCCCCCATTGTATCATTTCGTGGAGTATGGGTATGAACGAATCTCCTTTTTCGGTTATGGAGTATTCTACTTTGGGCGGTACTGACGGATAGAGCGTGCGGCTTATCATGCCGTCTGCCGTGAGTGTTTTCAGCGTGGAGCTGAGCACTTTGGGCGAGATGTCAGGCAGTGCATGAGCCATCTCGTTGAAACGCAGGCAGCGGGACTCTCCGAGCATGGCGAGGATGAGCAGCCCCCATTTGGTGCTGAAGTGTGATATGACGTTGCGGATGGGACAACTGTCTGTCCCGGAAAATTTTTTCAGTTTGTCGTTCATTTTTTCTTGCTGATAATCAGTGTTTGCTACCTGGCTGTAAGCAGGTTACTCGTGGGTAACCTCTTGCAAGTGTCGGGAAGAGGGTGTAATTTTGCGCTATCAAAAGGTTATCTGATAACCTTGGCAAAGTTAATATACAATCTACAATAATGCAAGTCATGAGTGAATTGAAGAAACTGAATGAGGGGGCGAAGTTCTCCCACGGAACAGTCGGCAACCTCGGAGAGTTTGCCGGCAAGGTGTTTGTCAAGGATGTTCTCGGCGAGACATCGTGTGAAATTTCCTTCGGCACGCTTGCCCCAGGCGAAGCGGTGCCGTTCTTCCACAGCCACAAGGAGAATGAGGAGAACTATATCGTGCTGTCAGGGAAGGGAATGTTCCAGGTCGATGACGATGTGTTTGCAGTGGGCGAGGGTTCTGTGGTGCGCGTGGCCACGGGTTGCGACCGCAACATCAAGAACACTGCAGAAAGCGGCAACCTGACGTATATCTGCATACAGGCTCGCGAGGGCAGCCTGGGCGGCTATACGATGACTGACGGTGTGGTGACGGAGCGCAAGTCGCTGCTGTAATCCCCTGTCAGCTGACCATTTTCAGCCCGACGATAGAGATGATGAGTGTGGTGATGAAGACCATCCTCCAGAGCGTCGCCGGCTCGTGAAGGAACAGTATGCCGGCTATTACTGTGCCGACTGCGCCTATCCCGGTCCAAACGGGGTAGGCTGTACCTATTGGTATGGTCTGTACGGCTTTGGCGAGCAGCGTCATGCTCAGCGCAAGCGACAGGAGGAAGCCTCCCATCCACAGCCAGTATTCAGTGCCGGCAGCTTCTTTGGCTTTGCCGAGACAGAATGCGAAGCCTGTCTCAAACAGTCCTGCGATTATGAGGATTATCCAGTTCATTGTCGGTTGGGTTGATCAATAGTCGAGCAGCCGCCCGTAATCGTTCCATGCGCCGATCATTTCGCCGTGTTCGGAGGCTTCAATGAGTTTTTCGAGGCGCGACTGCCACACCTTGCGGGCGGTGCGGCTTATGATGTTGTCTATTCTAACGCGGCGGTACAGCGGGTGAAATGACATGAAGTTTGCCCAAGCCGTTTCATTAGCGCGGAATGTATCGAGTATGTGCTTCGGAAGCTCAGGTTCGGCCGCCATGTCAGGCAGGACGGCTCTGCCGGCATCTGTCATCAGCCCGAGTTTCTCGAGTCGGCGGCACCGTTCCTTGTTTAGTTCTGTCCAGTTGCTGCCTTTGCGCCGCCGTGTAAAGCGTTGGCAATATATACCGTTGATTGTTTTTACGGTAGCGTCTATCCAGCCGAAACATAATGCTTCTTCGACTGCATCGAGATACCATAACGCATCCTGCGGAGGCGTTGCGCCGCGCTTGCAGCGAACCCAACAGTCGGGGACGCTGTCATGGTTTGCTGCCAGCCATTGGCGGAACTGTTCGCGAGTTGTTATGTCGAGCAGCTTTACATCCATGCCTTGAGGAATTCGTTCAGAGCGTTGTATAAAGTGCTTCGGCTATCTGCCAGTCGAGCGGAGTGTCGAGGTCAACGCTTCGTGCTGCATCCATTGGCGAGGGTATGCGTTTCGGGAAGTCTGACATCGGCATACGGCGCAGCGAGTCGGTCATGATGACGTATACCGCACCGTTGTATTCCCACACTTTGGGCGCGTCCTGACGGCGCGTGAAGCGGCCGTCCCCCTTTGATATGTGCAGACAGCCGTCAGCGTCGGTCTCGTATGCGTTGTAATACGGGTTTGTCGCAGCCTCCTTGACTGACACCACCATGTCTATTTCGGGAGTCCACAGGTCTATGGCAGCGCGTATGTCTTCAATGCGCCGCAGCGGCGAGGTGGCTTGCAGCAGCACCATGCGCTGGTATTCTATGCCACGGTCGCGGTAGAAGTCGAGGGCATGGAGCAACACCCCGTATGTTCCGGCAGAGTCTGTGGCAAGGCTTGCCGGGCGCATGAACGGCACTTCCAGCCCGTAGCCGCGCACAGTCTGCGCTATCTCTTCGGAATCGGTTGATACGCAGATGTCGGCATCGTAGGCAAAGGCGCGTGCATGGTCTATGGAGTGGCATATCAGCGGCTTGCCGGCAAATGGCTTGATGTTTTTGCCCGGAATGCCCTTGCTGCCTCCTCGAGCGGGTATGATGAACAGGGTGCGTATGTTGTCAGAAATCATAAAATCGCTTTACGGGGTATGGTGAGAAATGTGTGGAGAGAATGGTATCGGTCATCAGGGCGAGCGTGTCGGGGCGAGCGTAGGGGTTGTCGCATGTTGCAGCGACGGCTTTGGTTTCCGGCGACAGTACTGTCCGCAGTCCTGCGGCAATCTCGTCGGCGGTCTCACCGCAGCGTATCACCGATGCCGCATGTGTCCTGCCGTCCTGCCGGTGTCCGATGTCGAGCGTAGGTATGCCCATTGACGGCACTTCCACTATCCCGCCGGAACTGTTGCCGACTACCGCCTCGACATGGCGGAGAGCCGACAGGTATCTCACTCGGCCGAGCGAGGGTACGGCGTGTACGCGCTTAGGGTTGCTCCTTGCGTAGTCCTCTATCATGGCTGTGAGCGGTGTCGGGTCTACGTCGTTGTTGGGGTATGTGAACAGGATATTCCTGTCGGGAAAACGGTCGAGGGCTGCGAGCAGGTTGCTGTACTGCTCTTCGGGCGGCAGTGAGGAGAGTGTGGCTGCGTGTTGGGTGACGAGGAGGGTATTGCTGCCAAGCGAGAAGCCTAACGACTGCTCGAGGCTTTCGAGCGGCATCGGAGTGACGCTCATGATGTTATGAATGCCAATAGCCCCGGTAGTGACGACACGCTGCGGGTCTTCACCCATCTGGATTATGCGCCGTCGGTATTGCTCGGTTTCAGCGAGGTGGAGGTATGACATTTTTGTTATGGCATGGCGGAAGCAGTCGTCAAACGCGCCGTAGCTTACTGCTCCGCCGGCGATATGCACTATCGGCACGCCGGCGAGTACGGCAGCCTGTGCCACTCCGGTCATCTCAAACCGGTCGCCGAGTATGATAATGGCATCAGGTTCGACCTGCGACAGCAGCTTGTGAAAGCCCGTGATGCAGCCGGCGGTAATGGCGGCATGGTTGCCCGATACGGGTATTCTGACCGGCGTGAAGCCGTCAGCCTCGATTTCGGAAACGGTCATGCCAGTCTGCGGCAGCAGGTGCATATTGGTGGCAGCGACGGTTATTTCCGCGCCACGGCGTTGCAGCTCGGCAGCAACGGGGGATAGCAGCCCCCAGTCGGCGCGTGTGCTTGTGGCGACGACGATATGCAACCTGCGGCCTGTCATAGCGTGATTAGGGAGTCGTAGGGGAAATCGGCGACGGCGGCAGTGCCGATCACCTCGTCCCAGCGCATCGGGGAAATGCCGTTGCCAGGCCGCTTGACGGTGATGTTCTCCTCGGTGAGTATCTCACCACGGCGTATGTCGCGGGCGGCGACGATGCTTTTGCGGGCTATGGGCATATTCTTGCTTTCCGACGCAGACACCACCTTTTCGGCAGAGCCGAGAGCCAGCTCGATGTTGCGTATGGCGGCTACCATGGCTTTCAGTTCGTCGGGTTCGAGCGATGCCTTGTGGTCAGGTCCCGGGAGTGTGCGGTCGAGCGTGAAATGCTTCTCGATGACGTGTGCGCCGCGAGCCACGGCAGCAACGGGGACTTCGATGCCGACGGTATGGTCAGAGTATCCGGTACGCACGCCGAGCCGCTCGGCTATGGTGTCCATGGCGCGTAGGTTGACATCGCGGAATGGTGTGGGGTACTCTGTGTTGCAGTGCAGCACGGTTATCTGGTCGCGTGTCAATGTGGACTGTGAGGGGTATTTCGCGGATGCTCCTGTCAGAATCTCGATAGCCGTCTCAATTTCGTCGAGCGTGGACATGCCAGTAGACATGATGACGGGTATCCCCTTGGCGGCAATGCGGCGCAGGTAGGGGAGGTTGGTTATCTCGCCTGAGGGTATTTTGAAATAGTCTTGTCCGAGGTCTGCGAGAAAATCGACGGAAACGAGGTCAAACGGGGTGCTCATGAATCCGATGCCGACCTGGCGGCACAGCTCTTTCAGCTCAATGTAGTCATTCAGCGGCAGGTGTATTGCGCGGCACATGTCGAGCTGCGACTCGTCGCTTCCGGTGGTTGATTTCTGGTATTCCGCCTTGTCGGCAATGGAGGATATGACGAGTTCCGGTACTGCGGTTTGGAACTTGACATAGTCAGCGCCGGCCTCGTGAGCCGCCAGCACCATCTGCCGCGCCATTTCGAGCGAGCCGTTGTGGTTCACCCCGGCCTCGGCGATTATGGTGACGTGTCTTTGGTCAGTGTTCATCATTGGAGTGTGTCAACGGTTGTAGAAAATGGCCTCTTTCTGGTATCGCGCCATCACGGTGTGGTTGCTCCAGTCGCTGCAGGGCTTCACGCCCACGCCGAGGGCTTCGGAGAGTATGTAGTCCGGTATCGGCGCACCGGCATAAATGGAGCATATAACACCGCCGCCGAGGCGCGGGTTTATCTCCATGAGCATATAGCGGCCGGTCTTTTTGTCGTGCAGGAACTGCAGTGTCACCGGGCCTATGAAGCCGAATGCGTCGATTACACGGCGCGACATGTCCTCGAGCATCTCGTTGCGGCAAGTCTGAGTGCGTGTCACCTCGCCGCCCATGACCTCAATGCGCAGCCTGGGGACGGTGACGAGTGTCTCGCCGGCTTGCGACACGTAGCAGTCAACGGTGTATTCCTCGGCGTTCTCGACATATTCCTGCACGAGGTAGTCCTGAAGGTTGTCAAGGTGCATCAGGTCCTCTAGGTTGTAGAACACCTTTATGCCACGCGAGGCAGAGCCGTGTCGCGGCTTGGCTATCGCCGGCATTTCGGCGTTGATGACGGAGTACGTCTTGGGTATGTCTATCTTCTTGTCGCGGAACGCCTTTGCTGCTTCCACCTTGTCAAACATCTGCTTGGCGATGTCGAAGTCGCTGACGGGAATGAACACCTTCGGGAGAGCCTCGCGGCATTTGGCGGCTATCTCTATCGCGCCGTCCACAAACGGCAGGATAATGTCTACTGAGTGTTCCTCAGCCACGCGCACGATGTCCGCGACCACGTCCGGGTCGCTCCATTTCAGCCCGACTATCACCTGTCCGACTACTGCGATAGGCACTTGCGACATCAGTTCGTAGCTGAGTATGTGCACGTCATAGCCGAGGCGTTGCCCGCTCTTGATGAGCAGCTCCGCCATAGAGACGCGGCGTGCGCCTCCCAGCATGAGTACTGTGAGTCTGTTTTGCTTCATTTATCTGTTGTAGATGTCTGATTTGTACATTTTCAGGTTGTCCGGGTTTAGAAACCATTCTACGGTTTTCTCGAGGCCCGAGCGCAGCGAGTATTCCGGTTGCCAGCCGGTGAGGCTGCGTATCTTGTCGTTTGCGCCGTGCAGACGGAACACCTCGCTTTTTGCCGGGCGCAGCCGCTGCGGGTCTGTCACCCATTTCACGTCGGCAGCCATGATGTCGGCAATGGTCTGCAGCGTCTCTGCCATTGACACTTCCGTGTTGGTGGCGATGTTGATCTCTTCCCCCTCAACGCCGTCGGCGGCAGCTATGGCTGCAAACCCACGCACGGTGTCGCGCACATAGTTGAAGTCGCGTGTCGGGGTCAGGTCGCCCACCTTAATCTCGCGTGCGCCGTTGGCTATCTGCGAGATGATAGTGGGGATAATGGCGCGTGCCGACTGGCGCGGGCCGTAGGTGTTGAACGGGCGGACTATCGCCACCGGCAGCCCGAAAGCGTTATAGAAGCTCTTGGCAATGGCATCTGCCCCAATTTTCGTGGCGGAATAGGGAGATTGCGGCTGGCGCGGATGCTCCTCGTCAATGGGGACGTATTTCGCCGTGCCGTAAACTTCGGAGGTCGAGGTGACGAGCAGGCGGCTCACGCCCGCGTCGAGCGAAGCCTGGCACATATTGAGCGTTCCCTTGATGTTGGTGTCAACATAGCTGTCAGGGGCGATGTAGCTGTAGGGTATGGCGATGAGAGCAGCCAGGTGGAACACGGTGTCGCACCCTTTGGCTATCTCGCGGCAGAAATTGTTGTCGCGCACGTCGCCGCACACCACCTCGAGGTTGGGGTGATGCACCTGTTCCAGCCACCCCCAGTTGTTGAACGAGTTGTACTGCGACAGGGCGCGGACGTGGCATCCGCGTTCCAGCATCAGCTCTGTCAGGTGGCTGCCGATGAAACCGTCGGCTCCGGTTATGAGTATGTTCTTGTTGTCCATTGTAGTCTTGTTACCATTTGCGGAAATAGTATATCGTCTCGCCGTTGTCGTCGGGGGCATAGCGCAGGGTCATGCGCTTGCCGTCGAGCTGCAGCACGTCCAGGCTGCATTGCCTGGGCAGCCCCAGCAGCGGTGCGCCGTAACCTCCGGTGTCAGGGTAGTCTATGTAGAGTTTGCCGTCGCTCATGCTGAAGTTGCCGAAACGCTGGTCATTGTGGTGACGGTCGTCGATGCTGAACATCTGTATGGTCGTTGACTGGAAGCACCAGTAGATGGTGTATTGTTCAGAGGGGGTGTATGATATGTCGCCGCCCTCGACCTGCGTGAGCTGCCACAGCCCGAACACCGGGCCGATGTCGCCGTTGTTGTGCGTGCAAGAGACGAGAAGCAGCAATGGCGACAGCAGTGCCGCGAGCATTAAGCGGCATAGTGTCGGTTTGCGGCTGCCTGTGCTTGTATTGTTCATCGTTTGTCGCGTTTGAAAGTGAGAGAGCCGGAGTACTGCACGCTGATGCTTGCCCCGGTGTTGTTGCCGTACAGCTTGCCGTGGTCAAAGGCGAATGCCCCAGTCAGCGAAAGCCCCGGCACGGAGGTCACTTGCCATGTCGCCTCGGCCATCATCGACGTGTCGTGTCGGCGGTGGGGGAGCGGTATGAACGGCGTGCCCCACGAGGTGCGGTGCGACACGAGCAGACGGTACTGCCACCCCGGCGCGGGAGTGCCGCCGATGCCGATGTGAAAACCGCGCAGCCGGTTGGCTGTATATCGCGGATATCCGTCGAGGTTGTATGCCGGCGACATCACGAAGGGCGAGCCTATCGACATGCCGTAGTTGGACCACCCGTCATACAGGTAATTGTTGTAGTAGTCGTCTGCACCGGTGGCCTCGTTGGGTATGTTTGTGCCGGGGAAATCCCCGGGAGCCCAGTGCATGGGGCCGCTCTGGTTGGTGAAGTCGATGTATTCTGCCACCACGTTGTCAACTATTCCCGGTTGCGCAGCCTCGTATTCCACGCCCCAGATGCCGTCCCAACCGTTCAGCTTGCCTATGCCGCTGCCGTCTTCCCACGGGAATTGGCAGTACGCCGACAGGGTCGCGCCGGAATGCAGCCTGTAGCGCAGCCGCACGTCCCATGCGCCGACATGGTTGCCGTCGTAGAAGTCTGACCCCTCGCCGCGTGTGGGCAGGAATGACTTGATGAACTGGCTGAAGCCTGACTTGATGTGTGTAGACGATATTTCCTCGCCCTTGCGGTACTTTTTGTTTGTGCCGCCGAACTGCACCGCGTGCTGTATGCCGACAGTGGCTGTGAAAGGCTGGTGTCCGCCTACGCGCAGGTAGAAACTCTTGTGGTGAAACCATGCGCCCGTCGTGGTGAAATAGTTGTAGCGGTTGTACTGGTCTTCTATCCAGCCGCCGTCGATGAACTTGCCGTAAGCCAGCTCGCCGCGCACTTGAAGCCAGCCGTTGGTGAGCGGCACGTCCTGGAAGTCTATGAATCCTACTCGTACCTGCGGTATCGGCCGCGCATTGGTGCTCAGCACATAGTCGCCGCTGCCGAGGCTGCTGTTGTGTAGCCCACGGTCGTACCGCTTCATGCCTGCCGTCACGAACAGCGACCTCCATTTGACCTCGCCCCACAGCTGTTGCAGGTAGATGTAGCCCGATGTCACGCTGTGCTTGTAATCTGTGCCTGTTTCCGGGTCGCGGCGCAGGTATTCGATTGGTGACACGTAGCCGGCCATCAGGTCTGCCCCGAAACCGTAGCTGAACCTTGTGCTGTCTGACATCTGCCGCTGCGCCGAGGCGCGGGCGTAAGCCGTATAGGGCGACACGCCGCTGATGCCGTCATGGCCTGAGGCTATGTAATAGGGTGCGAAATTGCCGCCGCCTGCCCCTGCATGAACTTCCGTTTCCCATTGCAGCGACATCGGTTCTGTCGCAAGCGACTGCATCGCCGCGAGTGCGGACGCCAGCAGCGCTGTTGTTATGGTCAGGCGTTTAAGCATTGTATGTGTCTATGTGGCGTTGTTTCTTGGCCTCGAATATCTCGGAAATCTTGAAGAAGATGCCGCTTTCCTCCACGTTGCCGAACTCTCGGTTGACCGCCGTTCCGAACATTCGCATCGTCGGCGAGAGCGTCATGTATGCGTTGACCAGCGGCGGTATGTTGAAGCCGCAGGAGCGTATCGCGTGGTTGAGCTGCTTGTAGTCCTCCTTGAACGAGTTGCCGCGTATGATGCCGCGTATTTTCTCCATGTCCGGCGATGTCTGCAGCGGCTCTATCGGGCGCACCAGGCAGTCCGGGTCGGGGAAATGCGTGTTGAGGAAATACAGCAGCAGGTCGCGGCATTCTGCGTTGTATGTCGGGTACATCGTCACCTTGCCGAACAGGTACTCTATCTGCGGATATACCACAGTGAGCGCGCCCAGACCGTCCCACAGGTTGTCGAGTGCGTATATTGCCTTGGGCTTGGTGCGTGTGGACTGGTATTCCGGAGCGACGAATGAACGTCCCAGCTCGAGGGTCACTGGCAGGTATTCGTGCAGGAACTTTTCGGAAAACCGGAACAGGTGTGAGGTGGCGATGTGAGGCGTACCATCCTCGTCAAACCGCATGTCGCCGCCGAGTATGAAGCGGTATCCGCCGATGATTTCCTCGTCGTTAGGGTCCCAGACTATCAACTGTCGGCACGGCACGTCCATGGTGTCAAACTCGTCGATGTCGCAGGCGCGGCCGGTTCCGCCTCCGCCTCCACGGAACGCGAGTTCGCGCAGCCGTCCTATTTCGCGCATAGTCGTCGGCTGTCGGTGGGCGTTGATGATGTATATCTGGTTGCCCCCCTTGTTCGACTCGCGCAAAAGGCATTCGGGTGTCAGTTCGCGCTTTATTGCGGATCTGTCTACTCTGTCTATGATTTTTTCCATACGGTCAACGCGCTTTGTTGAGGCGCACTAATGCGTGTGCAACCGCAAAGTTAATAAAAAATGCACACGTCAGCAAATCCGCCTCCTCGCCAGTGTCTGCAGAATATCGCTTTGGCACTCCCTGCGTATACAGTAGGTCAATGGTGCTCGAGCAGGTACTCATACAGGGCGACAGGGCCGAGATGCCATAGTTTGGTCTCTTCGCACGCCAACAGCTTGTAAGTGCGTGATTTGTATATTTGTCGTATTGCGTCTAATAGGCTGATGTTGAACTCCTTGGAATAGCGGACAGCGATTTGGCTGATTTTTCCGGGCAGCAGCAGGTGCAAGTTGTTGTTTACTTCAAATCCAATCATAATTGTATATATTGACATAGCCGCAAGATTGGGTAGAAGCGGATAGTTTTCGTTTAACCCATTTTTCTACTTGCTCGTAAGAGGATGTCAGATAGAACCCCCGTCCGTAGTCAAGGGTGCGCTCTGGTTGCCGTATTTCAGGCTTTTGGATGACCTCTGTGCTGCCGTGGAAAAGTATCATGGTTTATGCTGTTTAATGAAGTCGTCCATGTCTGACAGAATCCATTGGGGACTTTGGGTGTGGATGACATCGTAATTGCTCATTAGGTATTCCAGAGTTCCTGTTCGGGATAATATTTCGCTTGCTTCATTGCCAGGTATTTTATGGCTGTTACTGTAATACTCGATGCAAAACGATATAAAATAGGCTATGTCGGCTGCGTTGTCTTGCTTTTCAGGCTCATTGTACAGAGGTGTTTGCATCATTGTCTTAATGTCTAATTTTAGTCTTGTTTTAGTCTTGGGAGATGGCGATGCCAGGGTTTATTGCGAGCAGCTGGCTGACAAATGCTTCGCGGTCGCGAGGGGAGATTTCAACGGGTATGGCACTGCGGGTCACGCTGCGGTCGGCGAAGCGTATCGCTATGCGGCGCGTAGACAATGCCGGCCCTGCGAGGAAGCCGCGTACATACTTGACCTCTTTGATTTTTGCCACAGGCATACGGTGCGGGCGGAAAAACTGGTAGATGATGAGTGTCTCGCCCTCAATGGCATACCAAGTGCCGCGTATGGTGACGAAGAACAGTGCTGCGAGGAACGCCATGATCAGCAAGAAGTCCCATTTGAAATACCATTGCTGCACGCCGATGCACGCGGCGATTACTGCTGCCACGGCAAGCAGAATCACCGCCCACAGCCACCAGTCTATGCGTGACCGGTATATTGTCTTTCCCTCTTTGACCATATCCTGTTAATGTCTGTCATCCGCGAAGTTACGAAAATTATCCGTAGTGTTACAGGTT
>ENA-OUQC01000983-OUQC01000983.1-human-gut-metagenome-genome-assembly--contig:-NODE-983-length-16629-cov-3.589055_pt1 | contig 16629 bp, 20 predicted proteins | sample MGYA00237942_ERZ548815 | MGnify/ENA primary metagenome ERZ548815 (study PRJEB26490, sample SAMN05194722) | human gut metagenome | biome: terrestrial biome; feature: human-associated habitat; material... | reverse complement strand
CGGCGGATCACCGGAACGCTTTTTTCATAAAAAGATCCGCGGGGCAGAGAGCCTCGCGGGAAAGGGTTGTGGGATAAAAGATATGAGCTGCCCCGGTCGTGGCAGGATGGATTTGCCACGGACCAATTGATAAGCTGTAAGGAGAGCATACCGCGGCGCGGCAAAAATGTAAAGAGCGAAGCGTGTCGCAAAAAAACTACTTTTGTCGCGCGTATAATTTTTTTATTTCCGGAAAGGATAGAAGAGCGCGGTCATGCCGCGCAAAACCTGCAAAGGAGCCGGAAACCATGATCATTGACAGAATCGCTCTCATCCTCGCCGTCGTCGGCGGGCTGAACTGGGGCCTTGTCGGACTCTTCCGCTTTGACCTTGTCGCGTATCTGTTCGGCGGACAGACAGCAACCGTCAGCCGGATCGTATATACGCTGGTTGGCATTGCGGCAATCTGGTGCATTTCGCTGCTCTTCCGCGAGCGGGATACAACCGAGGAAGCATAAAACGGTTCAGCGGTGAAAGGCCGTCTCTCTTCGGAGAGGCGGCTTTTGCGTTCGTTAAGAGAAAAATTGACATTGATTTTTTCCCATGGTATAATTTTCTGAAATAAAATGCGGGAAGTGATAGCATGACGGACAACGAAAAAGATATGGGTCTGCCCGAAGAAAGACCGCAGCCCGCTTCTGCGCAAAACGATACCGCACCGGAAACGGTGGCGGAACCGAATGCCCCGGCAGCGGAAGAATCTGCTGCCTCCGGGGAAGCGCCGGAAACGGAAGAAATCCCGGAAGCGGAAAAACCGTCGGAACCGGCAGAAAAGCCGAAAGAGGAAACGCCGGAGCCGGCAGAGCCTGCCGGTGAGGACAAGAGCGCGCCGGAGACACCGAAGGAAGCTCCTGCTAAGGAAGCTCCTGCCGAAGAGAAAAAAGCGGAGAGCGCCAGGGCGGACGGCCTGAGCGGTGTCGGCCTTGCCATTTCGCTTTGCGACGCGGTGCTCTATAGCGTCGGGCGCGAGCATTTCCACGGCGGTATCCGCCCGGACAATATTTCCGTCCGCGGCGACAAGGCGTACCTTGGCGGAACGCTTCAGCATTCCGTCGGCGAATTTACGCCGCAGGAGCTGGAGTACATGGCGCCGGAGCTGTTCTGGGACGGCATCCGTACCCCGACGGCGGACGTATACTCCATTGGCCTGATCCTCTATTCCCTTTATAACTACGGCCGTCTCCCGTTCTGGCCGGTGTCCGGCGCGATCACGCCGAACGCACGGGCGAGCGCGCTGCAAAAGCGCATGAGCAACGAGGAGATTCAGCCGCCCGCGAGCGCAGACGCCGAGCTGGCCGGCATCATTCTGCGTGCTCTGGCGTTCCGCATTGAGGAGCGCTGGCACGATGTGCAGGAACTGAAGGACGCCCTCGGCGGATGCGATGCTGCCGGTTCGGCGGTGGACATTTCCCTTGCCATGTCGGGGCTTTTGATGCGTTCGGCGGACGCTCCGGCGATCGACCGGCGCGACGGGCGGGGAAGAGGCCGTACATATTATGACGACGGGGACATTCCGGCCGGACGCCGCCCACAGCGGCGCAAGAGCTTCCGCTGGCTCTGGGCGCTGCTTGCAGCGATCCTTGTTGTCGGCGCGGTCGTCGCAGCATACGCGAGCGGCACGGCGAACGACAAAGAGCCGCAGGTGCAGGTAACGCCCACGCCCGAACCGACGCAGGCACCCACGCCGACACCCACCGCCACCCCGGATCCGACGCCTTCGCCCACCCCGAAGGGGCCGCGCTACGTCGTTTATGCCGAAAACGTGAGCTGGACACAGGCGCAGCAGCGCTGCGAAGAGCTCGGCGGCACGCTGGCGGTGCCGACGACGGAGGACGAGTATAACGAGATCGTCCGTGTGTGCACGAGCGCCAAATGCAACTACGTCTGGCTCGGCGCGGAGCGCCAGGCAGACGGCAACTGGCGCGATACCGAAGGCGAGATCATCACGTTCTTCCGCTGGGATGAGGGTGAGCCGTCCGGCATCGACATCGGCGACAACGCGCCGGAGAACTATCTCATGATGTGGCGGCGCGAGGATGGCTGGTACTATAACGACAGCCGCGAAAACCCGCTGCTCGACTTCTACGCCTTCTACGGCGACAACGTCGGCTTTGTGTGCCAGATGTGGTAAAACTCTTCAAGCGAACCCGCTGAGCGGGGCTTTCGTTTGGCACAAACTCTGCGAAGCTAAAAATGCCGGAGGGAAATTCCCTCCGGCAATTTTTTTAGTTGAGCAGCGCCCGGTCGTTATCCAGCGTACTGCCGGAAATCTGCGCGAATTTTTCGAGCAGCTCTTCCACTGTCAGCTTCGCTTTTTCCTCGCCGCGGCAGTCGAAGATGATCTCGCCCTTGTTCATCATGATGAGCCGGTTCCCGTGGCGGATGGCATCCTTCATGTTGTGGGTGATCATCATGGTGGTGAGTCCGTTCTCCTGCACGATGCGGTCGGAAAGATCCAGCACCTTCGCCGCCGTCGCGGGGTCGAGCGCGGCGGTGTGCTCGTCAAGCAGCAGCAGCCGCGGCTTCTGGAGCGATGCCATCAGCAGCGTTACCGCCTGGCGCTGGCCGCCGGAGAGAAGGCCGACCTTCGTTGTCAGCCGATCCTCGAGACCGAGATTCAGCTCGCGGAGCTTGTCGCGGTACATATCGCGCTCTTCGCGCGTGATGTGCCAGCGGAGTCCGAGTCTTTTGCCGCGCCGGTAGGCGAGAGCGAGATTTTCCTCGAGCTGCATATCCGGTGCGGTGCCCATCATGGGGTCCTGAAAGACGCGCCCGATAAACGGCGCGCGCTTATAATCCGGGAGACCGGTGATGTCGTTCCCGTCAATGACGATCGAGCCGCCGTCCACCGGCCAAACGCCCGCCACGGCGTTCAGAAGCGTGGATTTGCCGGCACCGTTGCCGCCGATCACGGTAACGAAATCACCCTCCTCCAGATGGAGATCAACGCCTGCAAGCGCCCGGCGCTCGTTGATTGTGCCGGGATGGAACGTTTTGTAAATGTGGTTGACATCAAGCATCATTGTCCGATCGCCTCCTTCTGTCCGCGCTTTTTCGCACGGCTGAACGAGTTTTTGGACTGCTTCTGCAGATACGGCACCGCGAGGAACAGCGCCACGATCAGCGCCGTGAAGAGCTTGAGATCGTTCGGGTCGAGCCGTAGCCAGAGGATGAGTGTCATGACCATGTAGTAAAGCACGCCGCCGAGCACGACAAAGAGCAGTTTGATGGAGAAGTTGCAGCCTTTTTTGAAAATCGCCTCGCAGAACACCTCGCCGATAACGATGGAGGCAAGGCCGATGACGATCGCGCCGCGGCCCATGTTAACGTCTGCCGTGCCCTGAAACTGGGTCATCAGTCCGCCGGAGAGCGCAACAACGCCGTTGGAGAGCGCAAGGCCGATGACCTTCATCCGGTCAATGTTGATGCCCTGCGCCCGGCTCATGGCGGGATTGGAGCCGGTCGCGCGCAGCGCCGAGCCCTGCTCTGTGCCGAAGTACCAGTAGAGCAGCGCGATGAGCACCGCCGCGAGCAGGAAGCCGATGCCGATCGCCTGCGGCACATAGCGCGAGGAGACAAGGAAGCCCTTGCCGCCGTTTTCCCAGAACATGCCGTAGGTCTTGAGATTCGCCGTCTGGTTCGCTTTCATACCCATGATGCGAAGATTCACGGAATAGAGCGCGAACTGCGTGAGAATACCGGCGAGAATGGCGGGAATGCCGAGCTTCGTGTGCAGCAGCCCCGTGCAGAGACCGGCCAGCACGCCGGCGAGGAGCGCCGCGAGCAGAGCCGCCCACGCAGGCCATCCGGCCATAATCAGCATAACGGTAACAGCGCCGCCGGTCGCAAAGCTGCCGTCCACGCTCAGATCGGCCACATCCAGCAGCCGGAAAGTAATGTATACACCCAATGCCATCAAACCCCAAAGAATGCCCTGCGCGATGGCGGAGGGCATTCTTGCGGGCAGACTGGCAAAATTCAGGGAAGCGAAGTAAGCACCCATGGTTTTGTCCGTCCTTTATGTTTCGCGGCAGTCAGCCGCTGTATTCGTGCTGCCGGAGATCAGCCGATCGCGACGTAATCTTCCGGAACCGTGACGCCGAGCGCCTCACAGATCGTGGGGTTGAACTTCTTCACGGGTTCGGGGAAGTACTCAATGGGCATTTCGGAGATGTTCGATTCCCCGGTCAGGATTTTCGCGGCCATCTTGCCGGTCGTCACGCCAAGATCGTAGTAGCTGATCGAGAGCGTTGCAACGCCGCAGCCGGAGCAAATGCCTTCTTCACCGGCGATGATCGGCACACCGGCGGGCTCGGCCACGTTGTTGATCGCCTCGGTGCAGCTCGCGGCGGTGTTGTCGGTGGGGATGTAGAGAACATCGTTCCCGTCGCACGCGGTCGCGGTCACGGCGGCAACGTCGTTGGAGTCGGCAAAGGTGTACACCGTGACGGTGACGCCGGCCTTTTCGAGTTCGGCCTTTACCACGTCAGACTGGTAGACGGAGTTGGCTTCGGCGGAGCAGTAAAGAATGCCGACGTTCTTTGCCTCGGGGAAAAGCTCCAGAATCATCGCCGCCTGCTGGTCGAGCGGGGCGAGATCGGACGTACCGGAGACGTTGCCGCCCACGGTGCCGGAGAAACCGTCAATATCCAGCGCAACGCCGTATTCGGTGACGGAGGTGCCGAGGATGGGGATGGAATCCGTCGCGGCGACGGCAGCCTGCAGCGCCGGAGTGGCGTTCGCGAGAATCAGATCAACGCCGTCGGAAACAAAGCCGTTGACGATCGTTGAGCAGGTGGGGATATCACCGGCGGCGTTCTGTTCCACAAAGACGACCTTGTCGCCGAGCGCCTCGGTCAGAGCGTCCTTAAAGCCCTGCGTGGCGGCGTCGAGAGCGACATGCTGTACAAGCTGGCAGATGCCGACGGTATAAACTTCACCCTCCGCCGCGGTGGGCGCGGCAGCGGGTTCTTCGGCGGGCGTGGCCGCCGGTGCGCTTCCGCATGCGGCGAGGGAGAGTACCATCGCCAGCGTGAGGAGAATAACAAGTGCTTTTTTCATGGTTCTTGGCTCCTTTTTCTAAGGCGTGTTCGCCTTTCTCTTATGCTTTGCATTATAGCACTTTAAATGGGCAAAGCAAGTGGCTTTTTTCACAAAAAAAACATGCCGGAACGAGTTCGTTCCGGCATTGTTTATTAAGATGGGGGGATTTATCAAATATCCAGGATTCCCATGATCACGATACCCGCCACGACAAGCGCGATGCAGGCATAGTGTTTTTTCGAGAGTTTTTCCTTGAGAAAAATGCGCCCCCAAATGACGCTCGCCACGCAGTAGGACGAAATGATCGGCGCGGCAAAGGCAACGTGCTCGGTATCGGCCAGTGCGTAGATGTAGAAGAATTGGCCGATCGTCTCGCACACGGCGCCGAGATACTTCGGCCCCTCCTGCTTCGGGATGAGGCGCTGTTTTTTGATTCCGAGAACGTAGATGGCGCACGCGATGCCCATTACGAGAAACGTGAGCTCATAGGCGACATTGCAGGCATCCGCCAGCTCTTCGCCGAGCTTTTCGAGCACGCGGCTGTCGGCAAACGTGCCGAGCGCGTCGAGCAGGCAGTAGATCACCGGCAGCGCAATGGCGAGCCAGCTTTTGGCGTAATGCCGGTTGGATTCGTCCTGCCGGGCGCGGCGCAGTTCTTCGTCCTCGTTGGATTCCGTAATGCCGAGTGCGACGACGCCGATGCACACGAGCGCCACGGCCACGAGCGCTAGGGGCGGCAGGTCGTCGCCGATGCCAACGGTGATGAGCGTGAGTACTGCCACGAGCGCGCCGGAGCTGTTGCAGATCGGGGAGGAGATGGAGAGCTCTATGTACCGGAGCCCTACGTATCCGATGGCCATCGAGAGAATGTAGAGCATCGAGACGGGGAGATACATAAGAATGATCTCCCACGTGATGCCGACTTTTCCAATGAAAATCTCATAGGCGGCGTGCAGTCCCATGACGAGGCCGACGGCCATGACCATTTTGAGATGGCTGTATTTGTCGCTGCTGTCCTGGCAGCCGATCTTGGAAAAAAGATCGGAGCCGCTCCAGCAGAGAAGAGCGATGAGCGCAAACCAAAACCACATGATAGTGCTTATTCCTTTCCTGTTTCTATTTTCGGACAAGTCAGTATACCAAACCGGGGATATACTTTGCAAGAGCGATTTTTGCAGGAAAAAATCCGGCTTTCCAACGGAAAGCCGGATAAATCGGATAGGATTCTTTTAAAACAGCGGCGCGAGCGTGCGCAGCACGGCGCGGATCAGCCGCCGTCCGCGGCGCTGCTGCAGACACAGCTCCTCCGTGATGGGCGCGCTCCGTTCCAGCTCGGAAAGATATTCCGCCTTCATGTCCGCGATGGCGGGCGTATCACACATCCACACGCCGCACTCAAAGTGGAGATACAGACTGCGGTAATCGAGATTGATCGTTCCGACCACGGCGCTGCGGTCATCGGCGATGAAAGTTTTGGCGTGCACCATGCCGGGGGTGTACTCATAGATCTTCACACCCGCGAGAATGAGCGTTTCGTAGTAGGAGCGCGTCATTTCGTGCACAAGAGCGCTGTCGCTGACGGCGGGAGTGACGATGCGCACATCCACGCCGGACTTGGCCGCGGCGGTCAGCGCGGTGATCATCTCGTTATCGATGATGAGATAGGGGGTGTTGATGTAAACATAGTCCTTGGCGCGGTTGATGAGATGCATGTACACCGTTTCGCCGACCGGCTCGTTGTCGAGCGGCGTATCGCCGAACGGCTGCACCCAGCCGGGGGCGGTGATGTTCTCGCAGAGCGCCGCGTCCGGCGCGTAGCGGGTGAAATCCTCCGTTACGCCGCGCGTGTAGTCCCACATGGAGAGGAACATCGCCGTGAGCGCGTACACGCCCTCGCCGCGAAGCATGACGCCCGCGTCGAGCCAGTGGCCGCAGCGCTGTACTACGTTGATATAGGCGTCCGAGAAGTTGATCCCGCCCGTGAAGCCGACATTCCCGTCGATCACACAGATCTTGCGGTGGTCGCGGTTGTTGAACCGCGGCGAGAGAATGGGGATAAACCGGTTGAACACGCAGCAGCGGATGCCTTCGGCTTCCAGCGTATCCTCGTATCCCTCCGGCAGCTTGTACATGCAGCCGAAATCGTCGTACATCACGCGCACATCCACGCCGCTTTCCGCCTTGCGGCGCAGCACCTCGTGAATGGCGTTCCACATCTGTCCGGGGGCGATGATGTAGTATTCCATAAAGATGAACTTTTCCGCTTTTTCAAGCTCCGCCAGAAGCGCTTCCAGATACGCCTCTCCGACGGGAAGATATGTCGCTTCCGTGTGCGTAAATACCGGCGCGTCCGCAATGCGATAGAGATAGTCGGAAACGCATTTGGCATCCGTATGATCGGGCAGCGCCGGCTGCGCCGGGCTCACACCGCGCATGGCTTTTTCATACTGTTCGGCGACGGACGACATCCGCGCCTTTTCCTTCGGCGTGAGCTGGTTTTTACCGAATACAAGATAAAGCAGAACGCCGAACACCGGCAGCGCGAGAATCGGGATGATCCACGCGATCTTATACGCGGGGTTGCCGTCGCGGCTGACGAGATAGACGACAACAACGGCGGAGAGCACGAGGCAAATGCCGTAAAAGAGCGCGAAATGCTCATTGAACCGGGTGATGGCGAGAAAGATGGCGGCAAACTGCAGCGCGATGAACGCGCCGGTAAATACCGCGCGGGAAAAAATAACTTTGAAAAAATTCTTCATGGGTCTCTCCGCAAAACGAAATATTTCCTGCCGCTATCATACAGGAAGGACACGGAAAATTCAACAACAGATGCGCCCGTTTGTCTTATGTGAAAAGCCCGGACAGCAGCATGAATCCCACCGTCAATATAAGGAGAAGAAACCGTCCTTTTTCCACGCCGAGCTTCATCATCAGCGGCAGCGTGATGAGAAGATATACGACCGCCGCCGGGGCAGCTATGGCAAGCGGGGAGAGAAGATCGCTCCGTCCGGCGAGCAGGGCGACGAGCACCTGTATCATGGTTCCGATCGCAATGGCGATTATGCCGAGGAGAAACCGGCTCCAGAACAGATCGCTTTTCCGCACCGGCATGGCGAGTGCATACCGTTCCCACCGGCAGCGCTCGTCATAGCCGAGCGCGTAGACCGGCATCATGGCAAGCAGCATCATGCCGACGCTCGCAAAAAGGCCGATGCCCGGAATAAAGAGCGGCAAAAGCAGATAAACGCCGGTCAGCACGAGCTGCACCCGGCATTGCGCCCACAGCTCAAACAGGTCTTTAAGAAGCAGTCCTCGAATTTTCATGCGGCGCGCTCCTTTCTCGTCATGTCAAGAATGATCTCTTCGAGCGTCTGGCCGGGGTGTGCGGCGAGAAGCGCTTTCTTTTCCTCATGGAGGATCAGCCGCCCCTTGTGCAGGAACGCCACACGGTCGCAGAGCTTTTCAATATCGCTCACGATGTGCGAAGAGAGCAGGATGGCGTGCTCTCCGTCGGCGACGAAGCGCGAGAGTTCTCCGATCAGCTCGTCGCGGGCGAGCGGGTCCAGCCCGCCGGTCGCCTCGTCGAGCAGCAGGAGCTTTGCTTTATGCGAGAGCGCCACGGCGAGCGCCAGCTTCATTTTCATGCCGCGGGAATATTCCTTGAACGGTTTCGTTTCCGGCAGATCAAAGCGGCGGACATGCTCATAAAATGTGCCGCTGTCCCAGTTTTTATAGATGTGCCGCTCAACTTTGTCCACCTGCCGGGCGTTCAGCCCGTCCGGGAAACAGCTCTCGTCAAACACAACGCCGATGTCCTCCCGGAGAGCGACGGCGTTCTCGTCTGCATTCTGTCCCAAAATGCGGATGTCTCCGTCGTCCCGTTGGAGCTGACCGAGGATGAGCGAGATCGTTGTGGATTTTCCCGCACCGTTTTCGCCGATAAGACCGAGAGCCGAGCCCATCGGCACAGACAGAGAGAGGCTTTGCAGCGAAAAGTCGCCGAAGGACTTGGAAAGATTTTCAATTTCCAATGCGTTCATGGCTTTTCCTTTCAGTATTTCCGGTTGTAGTACCAGAAGCAGCCGGTGTAGACGAGCGACTGCACGCATGTGAGCGCGCAGAGCACCTGTCCAACCAGCGTTTGTTTAAAGATCAGTATCGCGGCCAAAGCCGCAGCGAACTGCACATAGATGCAGATGTAAAGCGCCAGAGAGCGCGCTTTGTTCGCCACATACGCCGTGCGTTCATCTTTCAAAGAAGCATCATAGTCCGCCGCTTTATCCGGATCGCGGGTGAGCCGGTACACGCGCAGCAGCCGCACCGCGCCGACCACGGCAATGGCGCTGCCAAACGAGGAAAGCCAGTTCGTTTTCTCCGATACGTCCGTCAGCAGTCCGATGAGAAACAGTATAACGCCAAGTACAAGATATAAAATGCCAAGCTTCTTCTGCTCCCTGAGCTTCATGCTTCATCCTCCTCAAATAAGAAAATATCCTCAATTCGTACGCCGAACGTCTGCGCGATTTTGTGCGCCAGCAATATCGAGGGGTTATACTTTCCGCTCTCCAGCGAAATGATCGTCTGGCGCGAAACGCCGAGCAGCGCCGCAAGCTGCTGCTGCGTCATGCCCTGCGCTTTGCGCCCTTCTTCAATGCGGTTTTTCATCGGGTCACCTCAATGTGAAAAAGTAAAGCCCGCTTTACATTGAGGAGTATAGCACAGCAAAGCAGAATGTCAAGTGTATTTTACATTTTTGGATAAAGAAAGAGCGACTGCGTCTGCAATCGCTCTCCTCAAAAAATCCGTCAAATCAAGTATGACAACATTTTCATACATATGCGTCGAATTTACAATACAGATGAGTTTTTGAGGGCGGATATGTGATACCAACAGCGGAATTCTGCAAGGCTCCTCCGGCAAAAGGTGTGAGGACTGTTGAATCCACTGTTCCGGTGTGATAGAGTGATACCATCCATCCGATTATAGAGGTAAGCGAAGACATGAGAATCGAAACGGAGCGGCTTTTTCTGCGCGAGATGACCGAGGGGGACTTCGACGCGCTCTATACCATTCTCGGTGACTCGGACATCATGGAGCATTATCCGTACACGTTCGACGCCGCGTGGGTGAGAAACTGGATCATCAAAAATCAGGAGCGCTATCGAGTCTTTGGGTTTGGCTTGTGGGCGGTGTGCCTGAAAGAGAGCGGCACGATGATCGGAGACTGCAGGCTGACCATGCAGAATATTAACGGCACGATACTGCCGGAAATCGGCTATCATATCGCCAGGACGCACCAGCACCGCGGCTATGCGAAGGAAGCCTCGCGCGCTGTACTCGACTGGACGTTTCGGAATACGCCGTTCGGAACGGTGTATTCCTATATGAAAAAGGTGAATGCGGCCTCGTCCGCCACGGCGAGGGCGAACGATATGCACTTTCTGACGGAGTTTACCGACACCGAGGGGGAAATAACCGCTGTTTACGCCATCACGCGCGAGGAGTGGCGCGGCGCCGGGCGGTAACTGTGTCAGAGCCAAAGGCGCCCTCCCTGAGGGAGCGCACCCTCATGTCAGAGGCGACGCGATGCAGCCCGGACATCCGTGTGTCCGGGCTGCTTCGCGTATGTATCGGTTATTATCGAAGGCCAAGGATAAAGACCACCATAGCCAGAACCGGCAGCGCTGTCCACGTGACATACCGGCTGGCGATCTCCCAGTCGGACGGCTCGGCCTCGTCGGCGTTGCGGACAAGGAATGAAGCGTTCCAGCGGAACAGCTTGTCAGCGAACAAAATATAAACAACACCCAAAACGCAGATCAGAACGCCGCCGAACCAACCGATCCATGCCCCCTTGTGCGTCAGCGCAGGACCGTCCATCAGGTCCAGAATCGTCGAAACGGAGGGCTCCATCGGATCGATCGGATTCCCGTACTCATCCACGACGGTACCGTCGCTCATTGTTGCGGTAATGCGGAGCGATTCAAAGCTTCCGTCTTCGTTATACAGAAAGCGCCAGTCTCCGCTTTTCTCCACGCCGCCGCGGAATACAATCTCGTCTCCGCAGCGCAGCTCGATGCCGGTCATCGGGACGAGCGAATCGACGTCCTTTGGAATAGCGGTTGGATCCTCTTTTGCTGTGTATGGGCCGTAGACGGTGTCTCCGTACTGAAAGACCACAGTTTTGTCCGCGGACACAGTAAAACGCGCGGCAGTACCGCGGATTTTCCCGGAATACACGGTGGTACCGTTTTCCTCCGACGGCACAAGGATGGTGTCCTCATGGAGAAAGCCCACGCGCGCCGTGACGATGGGGTAGACGATCGTAAAAGCCAGTATCATAACGGCCAAAATAAGAAGGATGATCTTTGGATAACGTCCGAGCTGCTTTACCCGTTGCAAGAACAGCACCTCCGTAATTCCATTGGGATAAATCGCACGCCGTTTACCGCCTGTTCTGTGCCAGTATCTTTGAAACCAAACCTGTGATATATAGGCACGGCATACAGCGATGAATTTACCGTCATTTCCTCCTTTTGCACCGTTTTGAACAACTGTTTCCCGATGCCCTGACGATGATGTTTTCCATCCACAAAGAATAATGCAATATGCTTTCCATCGTTCCTTGTCGCAATCACGCCTACCAGTTCTTCCCCTATAAATGCGCCATATACGGACAGCATGGAAAGATAGTTCTCCTCATGGATGCTTTTATAAAATGTCTCTATGCCTTCCTGTGTATAGTCCGGGGCTTCATATTCCAGAAATAGATTCCATACAAGGTCCAATGCGCCGCCGATTTCTTTTTTGTCCAGCTGCTTTATCGACAGTTCGCCCATCGTTGAAAACCTCCGCAGGAAAGTCTTTGCACATTAAGGCACATGAAACAACAAGGCTCGTTGCAGAAAAAGATCAAACCAAATCGAAGCCCAGCGCAGCGGGTTCGATTTGGAAAGGAAGAAGGAGCTAACATAGTGCAGTTTTCGCCGTTTGGCGGAAACGGAACGGTGTTTGCTCCTTCTGACGTGGTACCGGTGACGGGGGTCGAACCCGTACGACTTTCGTCTCGGGATTTTAAGTCCCGTGCGTCTGCCAATTCCGCCACACCGGCGCGGAGGAATCCTTTGATAAAGTACCATTTTGTGCTCATGGTGTCAAGTCATATCGGGCGCTGTCCTGGCATAGTCTTGTGCCGAGGTGATCGTATGGCGGGAGAGACCGAGCGGAGAAGAGCGCAGAACATCATATTGGAAAACCGGAACCGGCTGAGCGTATCCGGTGTCGAGGAGGTCGGCGGCTTTGACGAGACCATCGTGCAGATGCAGACGGAGCTCGGCGCGCTCACGGTGCACGGAAGCAATCTCCGCGTGGAGACGCTATCGGTGGATTCCGGCGATCTTCTCGTTGTGGGGGATATTGCCGAACTGTGCTATGCCGATGTCCCGGCGCGGCGCAGCTTCTGGGCGTGGCTGTTTGGGTAAATGACAGAGTCGACGGCCCGGCAGCTTTTCGAGCTGGCGTTCGCTTTCCTTGCCGGCGCGGCGCTCGGCGCAGCGGAGCTGCCGTTCTATGTTCTCCGGCAGACAGTGCGCCGGTTTGGTGTGCTCTGGGATGCGCTTTTTTATGCGCTCGCGGGGCTCGTGGTTTTTGCCGCGGCGCAATGGTGCAGCGGCGGTGTGAGGCCGCGTTTTCTTGTGGCGGCGATCGCCGGAAGCGCTCTTTGCGCCCGTCTCATGGTTCCGCTCCGGCGCTCGGTACACCGTCTTGCAGAGCGGAAACGGGAGCGGAGGGAAGAACGCAGGCGCAAAAGAGAAAAAATACAAGATAAAGCATGAAAAAAAGATGAAAAAATTTGAAAAAATATCTATGCAAAATCGAATCTATCGTTTAAAATAATGCGCAAGTTTCCCCGGTCGTGATAGAGCTGCCGCGGCGGGGGAGACGGCGGAGCAAAACGATGAGCAAAAGCATAAAGTTTCTTTTTGGGTGCATTCTATCCATTTTGCTGATCTACGCCGCGGCACGGTACGTCACGACGGCGATCCGCGTGGAGGAAGCGGAAATCCTTCTGCACGAGACGCGGGAGCGCTGCGAGGCGCTGGAGCGAAGCAACGCGGATCTGCGCGATCGAATTGAGCGCAGCGGCGATGCAGACCGCATTGCAGAACTTGCACGCGAACGGCTTGGTCTTGTCCTGCCGGATGACAGGATATATCAATAAATTGAAAGAAAAGAGAAAGGAATCCCCATGGAGCTGGAAACCGGAGCGATTCAGGAAGGCAAAGTCACAGGCATCACCAAATTCGGAGCGTTCGTACTGCTTCCCGGCGGCAAGAGCGGTCTTGTGCATATCTCGGAGATAGCCAACGCCTACGTAAACGATGTCAACGACTATCTGGAAGTCGGTGACACCGTGAAGGTGAAGATCCTCAGTGTCAACGAGGCGGGAAAGGTCAATCTCTCCATCAAACAGGCCCAGCCGAGCGCGCCGCGCCCGGCCTATACGCCGCGTCCGGCTCAGCCCTCGGCGAACGCCGCCCGCCCGGCTTATACGCCGCGCCCGGCTCAGCCCGCAGCGAACGCGCCGCGCCCGGCATATACCACGCGCCCGGCCAATACCTACCGCAGCGCCGCGCCGCGTGACGGCGAGGTCGCGCCGCCCACCGGGGATACCAGCTTTGAAGATAAGCTCAAGCACTTCATGCAGCAGTCCGACAGCAAGATCAACGACAGCAAGATCTATGCCGACCGCCGCGCCGGAGGCCGCCGCCGCAAGTAAAAGTAATATATCCAGCATAAAATTATGCCGCCGAAACCAGACCGGTTTCGGCGGCATATTTCATTACGGTGCGTTTTAACCCTCGTCGGGGTGCATGAACGAGTAGTCGATCACGTTGTTCGCGCCCGTCCAGGAGCCATCTACCTTGGACATGGCACGGTCGTATTCCTCCGTGCCGGGCTCAAAGAGCGTCGGGCAATAGTCGTTCTCCGTTGTCTTGCTGCTGATGCTGCACGGCAGAACATTGAACGAGGAGAGATAGAGCGTTCCGTCCGTCTCGCGGGTGATGGTCGCCTGCGCGATCACGCTGTCCATGTCGGCGGGATTGGTGTTGCCGCCGAACACAAAGTTGCCGAGACTGTAGAAGATGATGCCGTTGTTATACTTTTCAAACGGCTCGAGCCGGTGCGGCCCGTGGCCGAACACGATGCTCGCGCCCGCATCGATCGCCGCGCGGCCTACCTCTTCCTGGTTGGCGTTCTGGTAGTAGCTCGCCTCGTTGCCCCAGTGGGCGCTCACAACGACGATCTCCGCGCCCGCGTCCTTGAGCTTTCGCACGCCCGCGGCGACGGATTCGGCACTCGGCGTATGCCAACTATAAACGGCGTACACGCCGACGGTCAGACCGCTTTCGGTCGTATAGAGCGCGCCTTCTCCTTCACCGCAATGGCCGATACCGGCGGCGTCGAGATTGGCGAGCGTATCGTCGTAGACCTGCTGGCCGAAGTCCATGGCGTGGTTATTGGCGGTCGTGGCAAACTCTACGCTGCCGAGCGTGAGAATGTCCGTTGCCGCCTTCGGCGCGAGGAACGAGAAGGTGGAGGCAGACCCGGCGGTGAGATCGGAAATGCTGCACTCGAGATTCACGATCGTCATGTCGTCGTTTCCCGTCACGTCGAGCACATTGGAGAAGGGGTATGCCCAGTTCGTGCCGACGACGTTTTCAAACGAGTTGGCGTAGTAGCGCGCCTCCGGGTAGCTTGCAAGCGTGCAGTCGCCCACCATGGAGATCGTATACTCAACCGGCGTCGGCTCCGGCGTTGCCGTCGGCGAGGGCGTCGGAGTCGCCGTCGGTTCAGGTGTGGGAGAGGGCGTCGGCGTTGGTTCCGGCGTAGGCTCTGCGGTCGGGAGCGGTGTCGGCGCTGCGACGCGCACATCCTCCGGCCTTGCCGCCCACCGCGGCGAGAGCGCCGCACTCGTCAGCAGCACCGCGAGCAGGAGTACCGCGAGGATCTTGGCGATGAGGATTGATGTTTTGGACATGATATCCTCCGCTGATCAGGCGTTTTCCACAAAACTGCCGATGATCTCCAGCAGCACGTCGGGCATGACCGCAAGACTGTCCACGGGAATGAACTCGTGCACGCCGTGGTAGTTGTAGCCGCCGGTCGAGAGATTCGGGCAGGGGAGACCCATCCACGTGAGGACGGCGCCGTCCGTGCCGCCGCGGATCGCTTCGGCGCGCGGTTCGACGCCGCATGCACGGTAGGCGGCTTCGGCGCGGTCAAGAAGGTGGCGGTGCGGCTCGATCTTCTCGCGCATGTTGTAGTAGGTGTCGGAGATGTCTGCCTCGGCGGTGCCTTCGCCGTACAGGCGGTTGATCTCGTCCACGGCGGCGCGGACGCGCGCCTTCTTCTCTTCAAAGAGAGCGCGGTCGTGGTCGCGGATGATATAGTGGAGTTCCGCTTCCACCACGTCGCCGGACATGTCGGTGAGGTGAATGAAGCCCTCATAACCCTCGGTCTTTTCCGGTACCTGGTCAGCGGGGAGGAGAGAGTGCAGCTTCATGGCGATGGTCGCGGCGTTTTTCATGATGTTCTTTGCACTGCCGGGATGGATGCCGACGCCATGCACGCGGACGAGCGCCGCAGCGGCGTTGAAGTTTTCGTATTCGTATACGCCGAGCTCGCCGCCGTCCACGGTATAGCCCCAGTCGCACGCAAGATCGTTGACATCCAGCCCCTCTGTGCCGCGACCAACCTCCTCATCGGTCGTGAACACGATGCGCAGCTCACCGTGCGGCGCGCCGGAGGCGATAAGCTTTTCCACCGCTGTCATGATCTCGGCAACGCCGGCTTTGTCATCCGCGCCGAGGAGCGTGGAGCCGTCCGTTACAAGCAGCACCTGCCCGCGCACGTCTTTCATGGCGGGGAACTGCTTTTCCGAAAGCACAACACCGTGACCGAGCTCGATGTCCTCGCCGGTATAGAGCACTTCGCGGGCGTTTACGCCCTCGCCGCTCGCGTCGGGCGAGGTGTCCACGTGCGCAATGAGCGCGAGTGTTTCGGAAGCCTTGACGCCCTCTGTGGCGGGCAGTGTGCCGATGGCGTTGCCGCATCTGTCCATATGGACGTTCTTCAGCCCCAGAGAGAGCATTTCCTCCGCAAGACGGCGCGAGAGCTCCAGCTGCCGGGATGTGGACGGGCTTTCGGTGCTGGTTTCGTCCGACGCGGTGGACACAGCGATGTATTTGAGAAATCTTTCTTTGCAGGTCATCATGGGAATACCTCCGGTTTCGATTCTTTTTTTTGACATATCCAATATAGCATTTTTGTGCTAAAATGCAATCGATTTTATTTTCGGCACATCCGGCAGGGAAAAGCGAACTTTTCCGTGCCGGAGGCCGTCATAGAAATAGTAAGCAATACATCCTGAAAGTACAGGAGGAACATACATGAAAAAACTGCTTGCCATTCTCCTCGGCGCTTGCCTGCTGCTCGGCGTTATGACCGGCTGCGGCGGCAATGCCGAGGACGCCGTTACCG
>ENA-OUQC01000980-OUQC01000980.1-human-gut-metagenome-genome-assembly--contig:-NODE-980-length-16655-cov-2.970602_pt1 | contig 16655 bp, 17 predicted proteins | sample MGYA00237942_ERZ548815 | MGnify/ENA primary metagenome ERZ548815 (study PRJEB26490, sample SAMN05194722) | human gut metagenome | biome: terrestrial biome; feature: human-associated habitat; material... | reverse complement strand
TTGTGGCTGCCCCAGTTACGGTAAGGTCCCTTCCACATATCGTAACCGGCCTTGGTGCTGATCAACAGTTCATCCCGGTAAGCGAAGAAGCGTTCTTTTAAGATCAGACCGAAGTGTTTTTCGGCACTTCCCGGTTCAGGTCCGTAATTGTTGGCAAGATCAAAATGAGTGATGCCATGATCAAAAGCGGTAAAACAGAGCTTTTTCATATTGTCGTAAGAAGAGAAATCTCCAAAATTATGCCACAGTCCAAGAGAGACGGTGGGAAGAATATAAATAAAAAATAATCGTTAAAAATACTTTGAAAATCAAAAAAGAATTTATTGACAAAACATTGTTTGTGTATTATACTTTGAAAGTCAAAACATTGGAAACTAAAATTATTGATAATAAGAAACATGTGTAAAGGAGAATAACGATGTTAGAAGAAATGAAAGAGATGATCGCAGAACAGTTAAACTGTGAGGAGAGCAGTATTACAGAAACAACTTCATTTAAGGATGACCTGGGTGCAGATTCTCTGGATCTGTTTGAACTGGTGATGGCACTGGAAGAAAAATATGAAGTTGAGATCCCGTCTGAAGAACTGGCTGAACTGACAACAGTTGGAGCAGTTATGGAATATCTGAAGAATAAAGGTGTGGAGGCATAATCCACACCTTTTCTGAAAGCAGGGAAGGAGACAGAAGCAGATGAAGACGAAAGTAACAGAACTTTTACAGATTGAGTATCCGATTATTCAGGGGGGTATGGCCTGGGTGGCAGAACATCATCTGGCGGCGGCAGTATCTGAGGCAGGCGGATTTGGTCTGATCGGTGCGGCAAGTGCACCTCCGGAAATTGTGAGGGAAGAGATCAGAAAGGCAAAAGAACTGACTGATAAACCATTTGGTGTAAATATTATGCTTCTGAACCCGAATGCTGATGAAGTGGCAAAAATCGTAGTAGAAGAAGGAATTCAGGCGGTCACCACAGGTGCCGGAAATCCGGAGAAATATATGCCGATGTGGAAGGAAGCTGGTGTTAAGGTGATTCCGGTTGTTGCATCAGTAGCTATGGCAAAGAGAATGGAACGATATGGTGCGGATGCGGTAGTAGCAGAGGGCATGGAAGCCGGAGGTCACATTGGAAATCAGACAACGATGGCGTTAATTCCACAGATTGTGGATGCGGTAAATATTCCGGTAATTGCTGCAGGTGGAATTGGAGACGGACGCGGTGTTGCTGCTTCTTTTATGCTCGGAGCAGAGGGAGTGCAGATGGGAACCCGTTTTGTAGTGGCAGACGAATCGATTGTTCATGATAACTATAAAGACAGAATCGTGAAAGCAAAAGATATTGATTCTGTAGTAACCGGTCAGAGTACAGGACATCCGGTTCGGTGTCTGAGAAATCAGATGACGAAGGAATATATCAAAAAGGAACAGGAAGGTGTACCGTTTGAGGAACTGGAACGGATGACACTTGGTTCTCTTCGGAAAGCAGTTATGGATGGGGACATTTTAAACGGTACAGTGATGGCAGGGCAGATTGCAGGTCTGGTGAGTAAGAGACAGAGCTGTAAGGAGATTCTGCAGGAAATTATGACTGAAGCTGAGAAATTGTTGCATTGCTAAAATGGAAAACAGGAAAGTATCGTTATCGTGGCACTCATCAAAGTTCCGTGCGAACACGGCCTTTGACTCGTTGCTTGAGTAAATTACTTTCGGTGATGGCATTTTGCTTTGTATATCTTGGAACCCTGGTATCATAAAATAAGAAAAATAAAAAGTGGCGATAGAAATAACAGGTATGGGAATCTGATTTTGTCGCCATAAAAATTTAAATAAATACTTTGAAAATCAAATTATAGAAGGAGACATTCATGGGTAAACTGGCATTTGTTTTTCCGGGACAGGGCGCGCAGTATGTGGGAATGGGTAAGGAGTTTTACGAACAGATTTCTGTATCCAGGAAGGTGTATACAATTGCGTCAGAAGTGACCGGATTGAACCTTCCGGGACTTTGTTTTGAAAAAAATGAGCAGATTGATATTACAGAATATACGCAGATTGCCATGTTAACGACGGAAGCGGCAATTCTGGCAGCTTTACAGGAAAAGGGAGTGAAGGCAGATGTAGCTGCCGGGTTAAGCCTTGGAGAGTATGGAGCGATTCTGACTGCAGGAGCCATGTCTTTGGAGGATGTGTTCCGTGTAGTAAGGCAGAGAGGCATCCTGATGCAGGAAGCAGTGCCTACAGGTGGTGCTATGTGTGCAGTTCTTGGAATGGACGGAGAAAAGATTGCGAAAATCTGCGACGAGACGGAAGGCATCGTTTCGGTAGCCAATTATAACTGTCCGGGACAGATTGTGATTACCGGAGAGGAAGGCGCAGTGGCAGTGGCGGTTGAGAAGCTGAAAGAGGCAGGGGCGCGAAGATGTATCCCGTTAAATGTCAGCGGGCCGTTTCACTCAGCAATGTTAAAAGAAGCCGGGGAGAAACTTGGAAAAGTGTTGGAGCAGGTGGAACTGAGAGCATTTTCCACACCGTATGTCACAAATGTGACAGCAGAATATGTGACAGAGCCTTCTGAGATCAAGGAACTGCTTGGCAGACAGGTGTATTCTTCTGTGAAGTGGCAGCAGAGTGTGGAACGGATGATTGCGGATGGTGTGGATACGTTTATCGAGATCGGACCGGGAAGAACACTGACGGGATTTTTGAAGAAAATCAATAAAAATGTAACTGGATTACACATTGAAAAAGTAGAAGATCTGGACGCGGTTGTAAAGATGTTGGGTGAAAAACAGTAAGTAACTGTTCAGTACCCTCACAGTTACCTGCTGAACAGGTACAAATAATCAAAGTTTACAGGAAATATGAAAAAAGAACTTTCGGTGAAAGGAGCAGCGATGGAGAAAAAAGTAGCACTGGTGACAGGAGCAAGTCGGGGGATAGGAAGACAGATCAGTCTCACTCTGGCAAAAGAAGGAATGTTTGTAGTTGTCAATTACTGCGGATCGGAAGCGAGGGCAAAGAATGTGCTGGAAGAAATCCGGAAAAATGGTGGCGACGGCGTTCTTTATCAGTGTGATGTGGCGGATTATCAGCAGACAGAAGCAATGGCAAAGGAGCTGATAAAAAGTTACGGGCATGTAGATGTGCTGGTAAATAATGCGGGAATTACCAGAGATAATCTGATCCTGCGAATGAGTGAAGAAGAGTTTGACGCGGTCGTGGAAACCAACCTGAAGGGATGTTTTCATACGATCCGCCATCTGTCGCGGTATTTCCTGAAACAGAAAAGTGGGAAAATCATCAACATCGCATCGGTGTCCGGTGTGTTGGGAAATGCAGGACAGGCAAATTATGCAGCATCGAAGGCAGGAATTATCGGACTTACAAAGACGGTGGCGAGGGAACTGGCAAGCAGAGGCATTACGGTCAATGCGGTAGCCCCGGGATTTGTTCATACAGAGATGACAGAAGTACTTTCAAGTCAGGTGAAAGAGGCAGCAGTAGCACAGATTCCACTGGGAAGATTCGGAGAGACACAGGATATTGCCAATACGGTGGCATTTCTTGCGTCTGAAAAAGCAGATTATATTACCGGACAGGTTATCTGTGTAGATGGCGGTATGGCGATGTAAAGAAAGGAGAGACTATGAGACGAGTTGTGGTGACCGGAATGGGTGCTGTGACACCGATTGGGATCGGTGTGGATGCGTTCTGGGAAAATGTTAAGAAAAAGACACTGGGATTTGGTGAGATTACCCGGTTTGATACGACGGATTATAAAGTACATATTGCTGCGGAAGTGAAAGACTTTGCAGGGAAAGACTATATGGACTTTAAGGCAGCAAAGAGAATGGAGTTGTTCTGCCAGTATGCAGTGGCTGCAGCAAAAGAGGCGTTTGAACAGGCGGGACTGGATATGGAAAAAGAAGATCCGTTTCGCGTGGGATGTTCCATCGGATCGGGAATCGGAAGTCTGCAGGCAGCAGAGACGGCATGTCATAAAATTGCGGAGAAAGGACCTTCCAGAGTAAATCCACTTCTGGTTCCACTGATGATCTCCAACATGGCAGCAGGAAATGTTTCGATTCAACTGGGACTGAAAGGAAAAAGTCTGAATGTGGTAACCGCGTGTGCAACGGGAACACATTCCATCGGAGAGGCATATCGCAGTATCCAATGTGGAGATGCGGATGTGATGCTGGCGGGCGGTACGGAAGCAAGTATCTGCCCGGTCGGTGTGGCAGGTTTTACCGCATTGACAGCACTTTCTACGGTAGACGACCCGGAGAAGTGTTCACTTCCATTTGACAAAAACAGAAGTGGATTTGTCATGGGAGAGGGATCCGGAGTGGTTGTTCTGGAAGAATTGGAGCATGCGAAACAGCGTGGCGCGAAGATTCTTGCGGAGGTTGTCGGATATGGTGCAACCAGTGATGCGTATCATATTACTTCGCCGGCAGAGGATGGTTCCGGGGCTGCGAAAGCGATGGAACTGGCACTGGAAGAAGCAGGAGTGAAAAAAGAGGAACTGATGTATATCAATGCACATGGAACTGCGACACATCACAATGATCTGTTCGAGACGAGAGCAATCAAAAAACTGTTCGGAGAGCATGCGTACGAGATGAAGGTGAATTCTACCAAGTCTATGGTAGGTCATTTGCTGGGCGCTGCAGGGGCTGTGGAATTTATTACCTGCGTGAAAGAGATTCAGGACAGATTTATTCATGCAACGGCGGGATATACGACACCGGACGAGGAAATGGACTTGAATTATGTGGCAGGTGACGGTGTGGAAGAAGATCTGGAATATGCACTTTCGAATTCGCTGGGATTCGGTGGACATAACGCGAGCATTCTTGTGAAAAAGTGGGGAGAGTAAAAAATGGAATTTGAAAATCTTCTGACATTGATAAAAACGGTTTCCGAGTCAGAATTGACTTCCTTTACCATGAAAGACGGCGATCTGAAGATCTCCATGGGAAAAGAAAAACAGGTGGTCGTGGAGCAGACCGGGATGCAGGTGATGCCTGCAGTGGCAGGAAACGCAGATACAGTATCGGCCGGTTCTGGCAGTTTTAATGGGAAACAGGAGCAGCAGGAGGAATGCCAGCCGGAAGGAAAGACAGTAAAGGCTCCTCTGGTGGGAACCTTTTATGCGGCTTCTGCACCGGATGCGGAAGCGTTTGTCAGCGTGGGTGATACAGTGAAAAAGGGACAGACTCTGGGAATCATCGAGGCGATGAAGCTGATGAATGAGATTGAGAGTGAGTACGACGGAGTGGTAAAAGAGATTCTGATTGAGAACGGACAGATGGCAGAGTATGGACAGCCTTTATTTGTTATCGGGTAATGACTGAAAATACCTGAAAACCATATGTTTGTGTGCAGGAGGTAACAGAGTTTATGTCAGTGTTAACAACAAAAGAAATCATGGATATTATCCCACACCGGCATCCGTTTCTTCTGGTGGATACCATAGAAGAACTGGTACCGGGGGTACGGGCAGCAGGAAAAAAATGTGTGACATATGATGAGTATTATTTCCGTGGACACTTTCCACAGGAGCCGGTGATGCCGGGAGTGCTGATCATTGAGGCACTGGCGCAGGTGGGTGCGGTATGTATCTTAAGCTGTGAGAAGTTCAAAGGAAAGACTGCTTATTTTGGTGGGATTAACAACTGTCGATTTAAGAAAAAGGTGGTTCCGGGGGATGTTTTGATGCTGGAGACGGAACTGATCAAACAGAAGGGACCGGTTGCGATTGCAAGAGCAACAGCTACGGTAGATGGAAAAGTGGCAGCAACGGCAGAACTTACGGTAGCCATTGGATAGGAGAACAAACATGTTTCGGAAAATATTGATTGCAAACAGAGGAGAGATTGCAGTGCGGATCATCCGTGCCTGCAGAGAGATGGGAATCGCTACGGTAGCAGTTTATTCGGAGGCAGACCGGGAAGCACTGCATACCCAGCTGGCAGATGAGGCTGTTTGTATCGGACCGGCAGCGGCGACAGACAGTTATCTGAATATGGAGCAGATTCTGAGTGCATGTATCGCAACAAAAGCGGATGCGATACATCCTGGATTTGGTTTTTTGTCAGAGAACAGCCGGTTTGTGGAAATGTGTGAAAAATGTAATATTACGTTCATCGGACCGACTGCGGAGATGATGGACAAGATGGGAAATAAATCGCAGGCAAGGTTGACAATGATAGAAGCCGGTGTTCCAGTGGTTCCGGGAACAAAAGAACCGGTCTATGACGCAAAACGGGGAGCAGCTATGGCAGAAGACATAGGATACCCGGTGATGATCAAGGCATCTTCCGGAGGCGGTGGAAAAGGGATGCGGATTGCCTTCGGACCGGACGACTTTGAGGAGAACTTTCAGGTAGCCCAGTTAGAGTCAGTACGTGGATTCGGAGATAACACCATGTATATCGAAAAATATGTGCAGGAACCGAGACATATAGAGTTTCAGATCATGGCAGATAAGTTTGGAAATGTTGTGCAGTTCGGAGAACGGGACTGTTCGATCCAGAGAAATCATCAGAAGATGATCGAAGAATCTCCCAGTGTGGCACTGACACCGGAACTTCGCAGACGGATGGGTGATGCGGCAGTGCGTGCAGCAAAGGCTGTACATTACGAAAGTGCCGGTACCATTGAATTTTTACTGGATAAGGATAAAAATTTTTATTTTATGGAAATGAATACACGGATCCAGGTGGAACATCCGGTGACAGAAATGGTTTCCGGCGTGGATCTGATGAAAGAGATGATCCGGGTGGCAGCAGGGGAACCACTCTCAGTAAAACAGGAAGATATTCACCTGCAGGGACATGCGATGGAATGCAGGATCAATGCAGAGGATCCTGCTCATCATTTTCGGCCGTGTCCGGGAGTCATCGAAGCAATCCATCTGCCTGGTGGAAATGGTGTACGGATCGATACGGCAGCCTATAACGGGTATGAGATTCCGCCATTTTATGATTCTATGATAGCGAAAGTAATTGTGCATGGAAGAACCAGACAGGAGGCCATCGATAAGATGCGCAGTACGCTGGGAGAACTGATCATAGATGGTGTGACAACCAACGTGGATTTTCAGTATGAGATATTAGATAATGAGGATTTTCAGGCGGGAGAGATCACAACGGATTTTATCCCGATGCATTTTAATCTGTAGGACAGAAAACCTGTCCGGGCAGACAGGAGGTTTTAACTATGGCGAAATTAAAACATATGTTTAAAAAGACGGCAGTTCTGTTCCGGGACAGAGAAGACAGGAATCAGGAAAAAAAAGAGCCATCGGCACCGGAAGGATTGTGGCTTAAGTGTCCGAAATGCGGAGAAGTAGTATACCGGGATGATGTAAAAGCACATGGATATGTATGCCCGAAGTGCGAGGGATATTTCCGGATCGGAACCAGAACCAGGATCCGCATGGTTGCAGACACGGGAACATTTCAGGAGTGGTTTACCGATCTGGAAACGGAAAATCCGCTGGAATATCCGGGATATGAAGAAAAGATTGCAGATCTGCAGGAGAAGACAAAACTTCATGAAGCAGTTACTGTGGGAAAATGCATGGTGAATGGTCTGGAGACAGTACTTGGTGTCTGCGATGCCCGTTTCCTGATGGGAAGCATGGGGTATGTCGTAGGTGAAAAAATTACGAGAGCTTTTGAACGGGCGACGGAAGAAAAACTGCCGGTGGTACTGTTTACCAGTTCCGGTGGTGCCAGGATGCAGGAGGGAATCGTATCTCTGATGCAGATGGCAAAAACTTCTGCGGCGATCCGGAAACACAGTGAAGCAGGTCTTTTTTATCTTCCTGTACTGACCGATCCGACCACCGGCGGGGTGACGGCAAGTTTTGCGATGCTTGGAGATGTGATCCTGGCAGAACCGGGGGCACTGATCGGATTTGCAGGACCGAGAGTGATCGCGCAGACCATCGGACAGAAACTGCCGGAGGGATTTCAGAGGGCAGAATTCCTGGTGGAAAAGGGAATCATCGATGGTGTGGTTGAACGGCAGGAATTAAAAGAGACTGTGTGGAAACTTTTGAATATTCATCAGGATGCGCTGCAATATATCCACTATGGAGATACGCAAAATGTGGAAAACCTGCCGGAAATCAGGAACAGTCGTGGAAAAGCAGCGGGATGCGATAAAAAAGAACTGACTGCGTGGGAACGGGTGGAAATCTCAAGGAGTAAGGAACGTCCTACAACACTTTCCTATGTGCAGCAGGTCTTTGATGATTTTCTGGAACTTCACGGTGACCGGGCGTTTCGGGATGACGGAGCGGTGATCGGCGGAATTGCCATGTTTGGCGGACAGCCGGTGACGGTGATCGGGCAGCAGAAGGGAAAGAATGTAAAGGAAAACATTTACCGAAACTTCGGTATGGCGTCTCCGGAAGGCTATCGGAAAGCACTTCGTCTGATGAAGCAGGCAGAAAAATTCGGTCGGCCGGTAGTTACCTTTGTGGATACACCGGGAGCGGCCTGCGGCATCGAGGCAGAAGAACGGGGACAGGGAGAAGCCATCGCCAGAAATCTGCTGGAGATGTCCGGAATCCAGACACCAATGGTCAGCATTCTGATCGGAGAAGGCGGCAGTGGTGGTGCGCTGGGACTGGCAGTGACGGATGAAGTCTGGATGATGGAAAATGCAACATATTCCATTCTGTCACCGGAGGGGTTTGCCTCGATTCTGTGGAAAGATGGAAAACGGGCGAAAGAGGCTTCTGAGGTGATGAAGATCACGGCGAAAGATCTGAAAAAATTGAAGATTATTGAAAAAGTGATCCGGGAACCGGAACCGGCGAATGAGGAGAATCTTCCGGAGATTGCAGAAGAGATCAGAGAAGATCTGGATGGATTTTTGCGGAAAAGCTGTCAGAAGACGAGAGAACAGATTGTGGAAGAACGGTACGAAAGATTTCGCCGGATGTAGGAGAAAAGATGAAAACATTGAAAATAGGAGAACTTACAGCCAGGATTCCTGTGATTCAGGGAGGTATGGGTGTCGGAATCAGTCTTTCCGGGCTGGCGGGAAGTGTGGCAGCCTGCGGCGGTGTAGGAGTGATTTCCACGGCACAGATCGGGTATCGGGATCCGGAGTTTGAAAAAGATCCCATCAAAACCAATCTGCGGGTGATCGGAGAAGAGATCCAAAAAGCCAGAAAGATTGCCAAGGGCGGGATCCTGGGTGTGAATATCATGGTGGCAACGAAGCAGTATGCGGAGTATGTAAAAGCAGCCGTGAAAGCCGGGATTGATCTGATTATTTCCGGTGCAGGACTTCCCATGGAACTGCCAAAACTGGTTGCGGGAAGCAAGACGAAGATTGCACCGATCGTATCCACGGTGAAGGCGACGAGAGTGATCTGCCGCTTTTGGGATCATCATTACCAGCGGATGCCGGATCTTGTGGTGATCGAAGGACCGAAAGCCGGAGGACATCTTGGATTTTCCAGAAAGCAGCTGGAGGAATTTACCCCGGTAACTTATGATCAGGAGATCAGGGGAATTCTTGCCGAAGTGAAAAAATATGCGGACAAGTATGGAAAAGAGATTCCGGTGGTTGTGGCAGGAGGGATCTTCACCAGAGAAGATATGCTTCATGCAATGGAACTGGGAGCCGACGGCGTACAGATGGGAACCCGGTTTGTGACAACCTGGGAATGTGATGCCTCCGAGGCGTATAAACAGACCTATCTGCATGCAAAGAAAGAAGATATTGTGATCGTGGACAGCCCGGTAGGAATGCCGGGACGGGCGATACGAAACCGTTTTTTGGAGGAAAAAGAAAGCAGGCGAGAGTTAATTAAAAAATGCTATCAGTGTATCGCTACCTGTAATTCGGCGAACACACCATACTGTATCACCAGAGCGCTGGTGCATGCAGCAAAGGGTGAGACAGATGATGCACTGCTGTTTTGCGGGGAAAACGCATGGCGGTGTGAAAAGATGGAGCATGTGGCGGATATTATGGCGGAATTCGCGTGAGAGAGAAAAACGAATAAGAAATATAAGAACAGTAAGACGTGTGGAAAAGAAAAAAATATTTTCCACGCGTCTTTTTTGAAAAACAGAGATTTCATTGCCGGAAATCTGGAAACGGAATATAATAAAAACAGTGAAGATTTACATCGGTGGAATGAAAAAAGGAGCATAACTGCAAAAAATCAGGCAGTTATGAATATATGGGTGAAAAAAGAACAGGAGGATAAAATTATGCAACGTATTGGGTTAGACAAAAACTGGGATTTTTATGAGAGTGATGAGAGCATGAGCTTCGTATTTGCCACACCGCCGAGTCATAAGGTGGATCTGCCGCATGATTTTATCGTGGGAAAACCGAGAAGTGCAGATGCACCGGGTGTACCGTGAGATTATGTGGGGAAATACGAAGAAGTCCGGTATTTACACCACGCATCCGAAACACTTCGGAGAGAACTTCCGGGGAACAGACTGGCATTGGTATGATGTCAATGACTGCTGGTGTTTTGCGGATGAATGGCTTGGAAAACCGGTGAAAGTGGATGTATACGGAGCAGGAGATGAGGCGGAATTCGTTCTGAACGGAAAGAGCCTGGGAAGAAAACCAATCGAGAAACTGATGGCTTCCATGGACATTCCTTATGAACCGGGAATTTTGGAAGGCGTTGTCTATAAAGACGGAGCTAAGATCAGCAGAAGTACACTGGTAACACCGAAAGAGGCAGCGGTACTGGAACTGGTTCCGGAAGAGGAGAGTTTTGTGGCAGACGGCAAAGACCTGAGTTATGTTCGCGTGACGCTGAAAGATGCAGACGGAAACCGCCTGACACAGGATGAACGGGAGATTCAGGTAGAGACAGACGGTGTGGGAACTTTCCTGGCAGTGGGAAGCGGCAATCCATGCACGGAAGACCAGATCACAGATACCAAATGCCATCTGTATCGCGGAACTGCGATCGTGATCCTGAAGAGCAAAGAGGCAGGAGAGACGAAGATTACGGTGAAAGCGGACGGCGTTGCGGCTGGAAGCTGTGTGGTAGAGGCAAAATAAACATTCACAGTTCCTGAAATACGTGTCATACTGATTATAATTTCTGTTTGGAAATGAAAAAGAATCAGAAGAAAGATGATATGGAACGTAATACAAAGGCGTATGAACCCATACTTGGGTTTGTACGTCTTTTTTTGTGATTTTGTTGTAGTTGAGCGGAAAAGAAGGGAGAACAATTATGAAACTGGAAAATTATGAGATGCATCTGCCGAGTTATTCGATCGGCGATAAGATTTATGAAAAGATCGGACCGGTCTGCGAGTCTTACGGAAAGACGGTTCTGGTGATACTGGTTCCGTATATAGTACATATGGTGGTTACACGGATGGATACCAGGAATGAAAGGATTACAGAAGAAAAATCCTGATAACTATTCAGTAGGTTGCAACTGTGAAGGGAATGAACAACTACAAATCCTGGTAGTCTGTGAGAGAATATTCAAGTAAAAAAGATATGAAAAAGGGCTGTTATCAGAAATTGGTAGCAGTCTTTTTGGTAGACAGATTGATAAATTCTATTATAATATATTTTATAGAACAGCAGTCTGGAGGAAGAGCGTGGAGAGATTAATTTTAAGTGAGCAGGGTTACCGGGAACAGATGGAAAATGTTGTGAAACCGTATCTGGATATCCGCAAGTCCGTGCTGTGGCCGGAACGGGAAGAGGGGAAGAAAATCTACTGTGAGAGGTATCTGGCGGACAGTCCGAAGGGTGTGGTGATGATTTCCCATGGGTTTACGGAAACTGCGGAAAAATATAAAGAAGTGATTTATTATTTTGTGAAAAAACAGTATCATGTGTATCTGCCAGAGTACTGCGGGCATGGAAGAAGTTATCGGCTGATACCGGATAGTTCGCTGATTTATGTGGACGATTATCAGCGGTATGTGAACGATTTTCTGTACGTGGCAAAGATGGCAGCAAAAGAAAACCCTGGACTTCCGGTATTTTTATATGGACATTCCATGGGTGGAGGTCTTGCGGCAGCGGAGGCAGCGCAGGAGCCGGAGCTTTTCACGAAAGTGGTGCTTTCCTCTCCGATGATCCGTCCTGCAACCGGAAATATCCTGTGGCCGGTGGCAAAACAGATCGCTTTCGGTGCGTGCCAGCAGGGAAAAGGAGCGGAATATGTAGTCGGACAGCATCCGTATGAGGGACGGGAAAATTTTGAAACCAGTTCTTCTACCTGCAAGGTGCGGTTTGAATATTATCAGGATAAAAAAGAGAAAGAACCGTTGTTTCAGACAAACGGGGCGTCATACAGCTGGCTGTACCAGGCAGGGCGGCTGAACAGGTATCTGCAACGGAAAGCGTGGAAGCAGATCCAGGCTCCTGTGCTGATCTTCCAGTCGGCAGAGGATCATCTGGTGTCAAAGCCGGAACAGGTACGGTTTGTGGTAAAACTTGCCAGACGGGGACTGACCTCGGGAACTATGATCATTGTACCGGGGACAAAGCATGAAATCTACGGATCCGGAAGCCGAATCCTGCGGGGATACTGGAAACGGATTTTTGCATTTCTGGAAGAGCCGCAGGTGGGAAAGAATGGTTCGGGAAAATAATAAAGATACAGGGCAACTATTCAGCAGACAGTATTGGTAATACGAGGGAAAAAGAAGATGGCAGTCATAGGAATTGATCTTGGAACAACCAATTCACTTGGTTGTGTCTACCGAAACGGAAAAGCGGAATTGATACCGAACGCATACGGCTCTTATCTTACACCGAGTGTGGTCAGTATGACGGAGGATGGAAAACTGATTGTGGGACAACCGGCGAAAGACCGGCTGATCACCCATCCGGAACGGACAGTTTCTTCTTTTAAGAAAGATATGGGAACCGGGCGCAGCTGGAAGCCTGGAGAAAAAAGTTTTCTTCCGGAAGAACTGAGCAGTCTGGTGATCCGGTCAATCGTGGAAGATGCACAGAATTATCTGGGCGAAGAGATTGAGGAAGCGGTGATCTCGGTTCCGGCGTATTTTCATGATGAGCAGAGGGTGGCGGTAAAACGTGCCGGAGCACTTGCAGGGATCCATGTGGAACGTATCGTCAATGAGCCAAGTGCAGCGGCACTGGCATCTTATTTTACAGCAAATGAAGAACAGAATATGCTGGTGTTTGACTTTGGTGGAGGAACGCTGGATGTGTCACTGGTGGACTGCTTTGACACAATGGTAGAAATTGGGTCTGTGGCGGGAAATAACCGACTGGGGGGGGATGATTTTGACCGGCTGATCGCGGAGCATTTTCTACGGGAACATGGAGTTGCAAGGCAGCAGCTGCGTGCACAGGAATATGCGGTGCTTCTCAAACAGGCGGAACGATGTAAAAAGCTGCTTTCCGAGCAGGACGAGGTTGTGATGCATGCGACAGTTGGTGATCAGCTTTATGAGAGTACTTATACGATGGACCGGTTGTTTGAGGAGAGTAAAGCTTTGTTAAAAGAGATCCGTCAGGTCATCGGAAGAGCGTTAAAAGACGGGAAAATGACGATCCATGATGTGGATCTGGTGGTCATGGCAGGAGGATCCAGCAAAATGCCGCTGATTCAGAAGTATATCCGCCATCTGTTTCATAAAGCACCTATGGTGCAGGGAAACTGTGACGAGCTGATCGCGCTGGGACTTGGGCTTGTGTGTGGTGTGAAAGAGAGAAAAGAAGAGATAAAAGATTATATTCTGACGGATATCTGCCCGTTTTCTCTCGGCGTTGCCACGATAAATGAAGCAGACCCGGACCGGGCATATATGGCAAATATCATCAATCGCAATACGGTACTGCCGTGTTCGAGAGTACGCAGATTCTATACGGCATCGGATCAGCAGGATTATGTAGTTGTGGAGGTACGTCAGGGAGAAAATACTTACGCGCAGGATAATCTGCTTCTTGGGAAAATCGAGATATTGGTTCCGCCAAAACCAAAGGGAAAAGAAGCGGTGGATGTCCGGTTTACCTATGATATCAACGGGATTCTGGTGGTGGATACCCGGGTGGTATCTACCGGTGTGGTGAAAACACATATTATTTCTCAGAAAATTCCGGAAGCGGAACTGGAGCAGCGTGTCCGGGAGCTGGAGAAACTGAAGGTGCATCCGCGGGATCTGTCGGAGAATCAGCAGATGATGGAACGGCTGGAAGCGTTGTACCAGGAAGTATATCCGGAACAGAAAGAACAGGTGCAGCAGATGATCCGTACGTTTGAGGAATTTCTGGATGGACAGAATCCAAGACAGATCCAGGGATACCGAAGGTATCTGGAGAAAGCGGTCAGCGTGCTGGAATATTATGATCCGTTTGAGGAAGAATTCGATGCGTCGGGGGATGACTGGGATCTGTGGGACGAAGAGGAAGCACAGGATCCGGACAATGAAGAAACTGACGAGGAGGAGTTCTGGAAAAAGGAAGGGGATGATCATTCGTGGACCAGCTGACAGCATACCGGATCTTACAACTGATGCCGGGAAGCACAAGAAGAGAAATTCGGGAAGCGTATGCACGACTGGCGAAGGAATATCACCCGGAAGAACATCCGAAGGAATTTAACCAGATTCAGGAAGCCTATCAGCTTCTGACCGGCCGGGGGGAAAACTGGTCGTCAGATGCGGTGGATGACTGGTTTTCAGACGGAGAAAAGACGGAATCTGAATGGAAATCAGAAGAAACGTGTGAATCTGATACACGGTGGAAAGAGGAGGAAGAACAGGAAGAAAGCGAAGAGTCGGAAGAAGCGTTTGACGAGGATTTTGAAGAGAGTGATGCAACAGAAGAATCCTGGAAAAGGACAGAAAAAGACGTAGAAGATCTACAGGAAAATGCGAAGTCGGAGGCTCAACAGAAAAAAGAAACTCTTGAACAGGAGAGAAAAAATACAGAGACATATCAGGATATCAGTCACTGGGAATTCCGGTTTGATGCGTTTGAAGAAGCGGAGCGCCGGGAACAGTGGAAACGGGAAGCGGAAACACAGCGAAGAAAAATGGACTGGCAGAGAGAACAGGAAAAATTGCAGGAGCAGACCCGCCGGGCAATCTGGGATTCGCTGTATGAACTGGAACTGATCCTTGAAGATAAAAGGCGAAGAAATCGGACGGAACTGTATGAACCGTTCTTCTTCCGTAGAGAAAACAAGGCAGTGATGCTGCAGGAAGCATATGTCAGCAGACTGATTGATCTTCTGGAAAAATATCCGGTGAAGAGGAAAGTGTACCTGACGCTGCAAAAGATTTATTCCGGATCCGGTGCAGAGTCAGCGAAGGTGCTGATTCGTTATCTGGAACAGAAGAATAAAAAAGAGACTCCAAATGTATGGGGTGCGGCGGCATTTGCTGCGATTGGAATCGGTCAGTTACAGGGAATCTGTGGAGAAGAGTGGAAGTCCTCTTTTTCGACCATGCTTATGCTGATCGTTGTGATTCTGGGACTGGGAATATTATACGCAGGTCTTCGAACACATTACAGCGTGGGAATTTCTCAGATCTGGATTGCCGGGATCCTGTTCTGGCTGTCGTTTCTGGGATTGATTACGACAATATCCGACAATTTGTTTTGGGATGCAGACACCGGAATTTTTCTTGCGGTAATGGTTTGGTTCGAATCTATCATCTGGATGGTGATTCTTGGAATCAGGGCGATTGTGCTGAAGATAAAGAACCGGCGATAACAGGTTATAAAAAACGGAAAGAAAGGAAAATAAAAGTATGAGATTAGAGATGCATGCACATGACTGTGAAGTCAGCCCGTGTGCGGTGATTAAAGCAAAGGAACTGGTAGACGGATATAAAGAGGCCGGATATGACGGAATCGTGATCACCAATCATTTTGACAAGGGGATCATGCACCTGTGGGGTGAGACGACAGAGGAGCATTATCAGACTTATCTTCGCGGGTATGAGCTGGCAAAAGAAGAGGGAGAACGTGTAGGTCTGAGGGTGATCCTCGGTATGGAGATCCGTCTGGAATGCGGACCGGAGGATTATCTGGTATACGGTGTGACAAAGGATTTTATCCGGGAGCATATGGACATCTGTGGCTGCAATCTGCAGGAATTATATGAGATCTGTGAGGAAAATGGATGTGTCCTGATACAGGCTCACCCTTTCCGGGAATACTGTCAGATACAGAATCCGAAGTATCTGCATGGTGTGGAGAGAAACTTTAATTCCGGACATGACAACCATAATGAAAAACTGGACACATGGCTGAAGGAACCGGGAAGAGAGCACCTGATCATAACCCGGGGAAGCGACTGCCATGAGATTCCTCAGGTGGGACTGGTGGATTTTGTGATAGATGAGGATGTGAAAAACAGCACGGAACTGGCACAGGTGTTAAAGAAACTTGTATGAAAACCATAGCGGAGCAAGATAAAAATTCTGTTAATGTAAATAGTACACATATATAAAGGAGAAGAACACGATGGAGATTATAAATGGCGAAAGACTGGTATTGGGGACCTGTTATTACCCGGAACACTGGGACGAAAGTCTCTGGCGTGACGACCTGAAAAGAATGCTGGAAAACGGCATCGAAGTAATCCGAATCGCAGAATTTGCATGGAGCAAGATCGAGCGGTACGAAGGTGTATTCAAC
>ENA-OUQC01000979-OUQC01000979.1-human-gut-metagenome-genome-assembly--contig:-NODE-979-length-16679-cov-9.735443_pt1 | contig 16679 bp, 18 predicted proteins | sample MGYA00237942_ERZ548815 | MGnify/ENA primary metagenome ERZ548815 (study PRJEB26490, sample SAMN05194722) | human gut metagenome | biome: terrestrial biome; feature: human-associated habitat; material... | reverse complement strand
CGCGAATGCTCCGGTCTGCTATCAAGGCTTGTACGAACTGCCGGTAGATCCGGCAGCGTGGATAGTCTACGATCTGTTTGATCTCAAGTGTATATTCTGACATGGAAACCTCCAAAATAATACTTCCATCTATGATGGTTCTGTGCTATAATCTGAAATCGAACCTACTGATTTAGATTTTGACTCCACTGTAAAACTGCTAACATTTTGCTAATTGCACTACGAAATACCAGCAGATATAGCGGAGTATCAACAATGTTGAATGAAGAGATTGCTCCCCTGAAGACTGTGTAATTCGGTGTACTACGAGAGTCGTGAAGGACTACGGTTGACGACGTACAAGTTATAATCGTGACACCTAAGCGGTAGGCCGCCAGTTAGAGTCTGGCCGGGGGTGCCAGAAGCGCCGCCGCAAGCTATTCCTTTGATGGCTTGCGGCGGCGCTTTTTTCTCTCTTTTCCCAGTCATACCGCTTCTGTCTCCTTTGGGCAGCGACAGAGGACGGAAAGGCAGTATTCGGTATATATATAAAACAACAGTGATAGCCATATCGATTTGTATATGGCGAAAACGGGAAAAGTATGGCATAATAATTGCAGGCAGAGAAGAAAATTACCAAGCATTTGTTGAAATGCACCGATGTGTTCTCCTGCGGCAGGTACAAACCCCTGTAAATACTAGGCTGGCATGTTAAGAATGTGACAATGAAAAACATGAGGGCTGCCATATACTGGGCAGCTGGGCGTACACGGCTGAAACACATAGTATTTTCACATCGCGGACATATTGATAACGGCTGGGGTACTTGCCATATGGTGCCTGGCCGGTGCGCAAAGGGGTCGGCTTATCAGAGACGGTTTGAATCAAGGCAAAATAGCCGCTGCTCCCTTTTGACGACGATGACAAAATTCGAGAAAAATTTTCCACGCTTTGCATATACTGCAAATGCGATAGAGGCCATTAAAAACACGTATGACCCCATGAAAGATCGGAATTGGTAATTTTATCCAAGAAGTGTCGATAGTTGCAAGTCGATTTTGGCAAATTAAAGAGAACCCCAAACGAAAACGGTAATACGCGGTTCTGGCGGAAAGAAACCGGAGCGCTATTATGTTAAAAACGTACAGCGGCATCAGACCAGAAGCGGATACGGGCAAAACGGGAGCTTCGTGGATGTGGGCAGGCAGATGTCACTATGTGCGGATCCCAGGCGAAAAACAAAGATATTTTGAGAAAACTGGAGGAAATCAGCATGATCGATACTTCTAACATCAAGTTCCCCGCATGGCAGCTGGATGCCAAGACCCCCGATGAGTACCATTGCTGCGAGATGCGCCGTGGCCGTGAGTTCCTGGTGCGCATGATGACCGGTGCGGATCCTTCCCTGGCTATCGCCCGTTTCGCCAAGGAGAACAACATTCGTTTTGGTAAGGTTCATGCTACTTTCATGGGCGGCTTCCAGCCCTGCAAGTACTATGTGTGGATCCCCGACTATAAGGATCCCGACAACTGGCACCGCGAGGGTGTTGCTGTCAACACCAACCTGACCATGCTGACCTCCATCGGCGGCATGATCGGCGAGCGTCCCGTGCCCGGCACCGACAAGACCGAGCCTTTCGTCGCGATGCACTTCGTCGCCGGCGGCGGCTGGGATGCCCCCACCATCACCGGCCACCTGGTCGAGGGCACGCTGGTCAAGGGCTGCATGCAGGTGTTCATCACCGAGCTGCTGGACGTGGATGTTCTGGCTCCCATCGACGTGGTGCATGATCCCGAGTACGGCTATCCCGAGAACTTCTACTACAACACCAAGCAGGGCAAGCCGGAATAAGCGTTTTACCAGACAGATTCAGTTCCAAGTTGGCTCTATCCGGCAAAGGTCGGTGGATCTTTGCCGGATGAGCCGCATTTCACAAAGAGGTTCGATATGAAAATTTTGATTATCAATCCCAACAGCAGCGTGGAAATGAGCGCTGCCATTCAGAATGTGGCCGAGATCTATGCCAACGGCGATTTTGAGGTCAAGACCGTTCCTACCCCCAACGCTCCTGAATACATCGACTATTATACCGATCAAGCCATCGCGGCTCCTGGTATGATGCAGATCGTCAAGGAGAACGAGACGGAGTACGACGCGTTCATCGTGGCATGCCACTGCGACCCCAATCTGGATCTGCTCAAGCAGATCACCGACAAGCCGGTGGTGGGCATCGGCGAGGCTTCCATGAAGCTGGCTACCATGCTGGGTCATTCCTTCTCCGTGGTCAGCGCCGGCAAGCACTCCATCCCCAACAAGCGCGCCCTGATCCACAAGTACGGCCTGGACAACGACTGCGCCAGCGTGCGCGGCCCCAAGGACGACTTTGACGATCCCACGGTGGAAGGCCCTTACCTGAACGCCGCGCAGATCGCCATGGAAGAGGATCTGGCCGAGGTCATCGTGCTGGGCTGCGCCGGTTTCGCCGGTATGTCCGAGAAGATGTCCGCCGAGCTGGGCGTTCCCGTTCTGGACGGTGTGGTCAGCGCGCTGATTATCGCCACCGGTCTGGTGAAGGCTGGCTATACCACCAGCAAGATCCGCCGCTATAAGGCCAACTGATGAGCCTGTATGTCAGGACGCCTCTGAAGCCCCTGACACGGATCAACGAGCGGTGCGGCAAGCACTTTCAGGTCAAGCTGGAATGTTATCAGCCGGACGGCTCTTTCAGGATCCGCGGGATCTCCCGGTTCTGTGAGGAGCAGAAAGCAAACGGTGCAAAGCATCTGGTATGCTCCAGCGGCGGAAATGCCGGGCACGCTGTGGCCTGTTGCGCACGGCAGCTCGGCATGAAAAGCACCATCGTGATCCCCGGCGGCGCGCTGGTAGAGATCGAGGTCATCGCGGCGAAATAACCATCCCGCGATAGCAGAACACTTGCTGAAAAAGCACCGAGCTTCCCCTGGGAAGCACGGTGCTTTTCGTTTATTCCGCGGCGTTTTTCGGTACGAACAGCAGATTCTGATCCACCTGTATGTCGAAGCCATCTACCTGCCCGTTGGCGGAGTACTGCCACATGTCGAAGCGATAGTAGAAGTCCGGATAGCTGTTGTAGTCCGCCACCCACAGGGAATAGTCCGCCAGACGGCTCAGGTCGTAGTGATAGTACCCCTGCTGACGGTTGATATACACGCCCGCCTGATACCCCGCCGCCTGAATGGTCTGGCAGAAGGCCACAGCGCTGTCGGTCAGGTTGGCGTAGTCATAGCCGTTGGTGCGGGAATCCTCGGCACTGATCGGCTCCCAGTCGAAATACACCGGCAGCTCCAGCTCGCGGCCATTCAGCCGTTCCAGCACGTATTGCGCCTCCTCCCGGCCCTCCTCCGCCGTCAGCGCCTGCGAGAAGAAGTACACGCCCGCGTCGATACCGGCGGCGTGAACGCCGTCCAGATGGCTGTCAAACAGGTTGTCCGGCTGCAAAGCCCCCTTGCCGTAGCCCCGGAAGCCCAGACGGATGACGGCGAACTCCACGCCGCTCTCCGCCGCCTTGGCCCAGTCCACGTTTTTCTGGAATACCGACAGGTCAACGCCCCGGCGGACGGTAAACTCGCTGCCCACATACCAGGGCTGCTCCTCCAGCGTGACGAACTGCCAGCGGTGCAACGGGCTGACGGCGAAGTTCTCGTGGGGCGTCAGCCACACCATGTTGGCCCCGTCGTTGACGTAGATCTGCCCCGCATGGGGATCCGGCTCCTCCCGCTGAGCCGCAGGCAGCAGCGAGCGGAATACCAGCACCAGCACAACCGTCAGCGTCGCCGCGGCCACCAGCACCAGCGGCAGCAGAGGCGATCTTTTTCGTTTCTTTCTGGTCATAGTCTCCATTCTATCCTTTTGCCTGCATCTGCCACAGCACCTGCTGGGCAAAGGTGCGGGTGCGCCGGGCCTTCTCCTCGTCCATAAAGGCGGTCTTGTAGCCCAGATGCCGCTCGCCGTGCAGGCCCAGCCAGCGGAGATGGGCATGCTTACAGGTGCGGCGCAGGGCTTCTTCCCACAAATCAGCGCCTTTCTCCACCCGATAGCCGCAGGTGGTGAGGGCTGCCACCGCCTTGCCTTCCCACAGGGAGGGGCCTTTCACATCGCCGTAATACTTGCACAGGGCGTAGATGCAGCGATCCAGCGCCGCCTTCATGGGGGCGGTGCAGCTCCAAAGGTAGATGGGGCTGGCCAACAGCAGCAGGTCACAGGCGAGGATATCGTCATAGATGGCGGTCATATCGTCGTCGATGACGCAGTTGGGGCCGCTCCAGTCCCACTGGCAGCCCCGGCAGGCCATGCAGGGGCTGATGGCCTCGTCATACAGGGAATACACCACGAAGGTATGGCCCGACGCCTGCCATTCGTCCAGAAACTCGTTCAGCAGGGCGCGGGTATTGCTCTCCGCTCCGCGGGGAGAGCCGAACAGAACGCAGCATTTCACGGGCTTTCTCCTTTCAGATCCGCTCAAAAATGTGGATATCAAAGGCGGCGGTGGTGGTCAGGCTGTCCAGCGCCGCCAGACGCTCCTTGCCCGCCCGGGGCGTTTTCCAGCAGTAGGGTGTCATGCCGAACAGCGCCTGAATATCCTCCTGACAGGGCAGGGTAATCCGATCCCGCACACGGGCGATGGTCACATATTGAAAGCCCTCGTAGGGCGTTTCCTTCGTCTCGTTGCGGTAGGGGCGGTCATACAGCACCTGCTTCATCTCCCACAGGTGATCCGCCGCCGGAACCACATACAGGAAGTGCCCGCCCAGCTTCATCACCCGGCGGAACTCCTCCTCCGCCAGCGGAGAAAAGCAATTCAGCAGCAGGTCGACCGTCCCGTCTCCCAGCGGCAGATGGTAGGCGCTGGCCACGGCGATCTCCGCCTGCTTCACCTGCTTCGCCGCGCGGCGGGCCATGTCCTTGGAGATATCGATACCCGCCATGCGGGGCTCCTTTCTGGCGTTGGCCAGAATGCTCCAGATGGCGGAGGTATAGTACCCCTCGCCGCAGCCCACATCCAGCACCGCCGGAGCGTGGCGGGTATAGGTCAGGGCGATGTCGCACAGGGCATCCCGCAGGAATTCATAGTAACCCTTATTGAGAAAGGCGCTGCGGGCGGCGGTCATGGCCTTGTCGTCACCGGGGGACTTGGAGTGCCGCTGGTTCACCGGCAGCAGATAGGTATAGCCCTCCTTGGCGATATCGAAGCAGTGGCCGTTGGGACAGCGGTAGGTCTTTTCCTCCCGCGTCAGAGCCGCGCCGCAGACAGTGCAGTGAAAGAGACTTTTCATCGCTTCTCTCCCTCCGGCAGCGTTACGTCATGGATCCACTTCTTTGACCGGATGCGCCACAGACACATGGGGCACTTGACGAAGCTCTCCATCTGGATCGCCAGCGAGATAAACCACGGATCGGCGTCCAGCGCCAGACCCAGCAGCGCCGTCAGAGGCAGCGCCACCAGCCATTGGGGCGCCAGATCCAGCGCCGTGGACCAGAACACGTCGCCGCCCGCCCGCAGGATACCGGTAACGGCGGAGATGGAGTAGGCATGGAGGGGAATACAGGCAAAGCCTGTTACGATCAGGGTGGTGGCCAGATGGGCGCTCAGTCCCTCCAGCTTGAACAAGGGGAAGATCACCGGCTGGAACAGCAGAGGCACCAGCGCCAGCGCGATGACCGCCAGCACAGCGCCCACCAGTATCGTCACCCAGGACAGCGTTCTGGACAGCGCCATCAGCTCCTCCCGGTCGGCACCCTCGCCGATGGCCTTGCCGATCATGACGGCGGTAGCCGCGCCAAGGCCGAAGCATACCACAAGGAACAGCCGGTTCAGGTTGCCCGCCACGGCGTCGGCGGCCAGATACGCCACCGACACGGTTGTGTGGCCCAGGATCACCGTCAGCAGGCTGTTGCCCAGTCCCCACATCAGCTCGTTGCCCATCACGGGGGAGGCGTATTTCACGAACCGCCGCAGCATATCGCCGCCGGGGCGCACCAGCGCCTTCAGATCCAGCGGGATCACCTTGCTGCGCAGGGCGCAGACCAGACACACGGCAAACTCCGCCACACGGCTCAGCAGCGTGGCGATGGCCGCGCCCTCCACTCCCAGCATGGGGAAGCCGCACTTGCCGAAGATCAGCAGGTAGTTCATGCCGGTATTCAGCACCGTGGACATACCGAACAGCTTCATGCCGAAGCTGGAGTTCTCCACGCTGCGCTGGGCGCTGACGTAAATGGACGACAGCATATTGAACACATAGGAAAAGCCGATGATGCGCAGATACGGCGCGCCCAGCACCGACAGCTGGTGCTCGTTGCTCATGAGATCCATGATCTGCACCGGCCAGAAGAACAGCGCCAGCGCAATGACCAGCGCCAAGCCCACGCCCAGTCCGGCGGCTACGCCGATGGCGCGGCTGATGTTCTGATGGTCGCGCTTGCCCCAATACTGGCTGATGAGGATGCCCACGCCGGACTGCACGCCGAACACGATGGAGATCAGCAGGAACACCGGCACGTTGGCGGTCTTGACCGCCGCCATCTCGTTGTTGCCCAGCTGGCTGACCATCAGCGTATCGATCAGCCCCAGCGAGAAGGTGATGAGATTTTGCAGGGCGATAGGCGCCGTCAGGCGGAAAAGCCGCTCATAAAAGGAGCGGGGACGTTTCAGTTCTCGAATCATTTCTTACCTCATAGCATAGGAAATCGGGTGTTTTTGTGCCGCAAAAGCGCCTCGTACAGGGCGTCGATCTCGGCAAAGGTGGTTTCCGGGCCGAAGCTGATCCGCAGCACGCCGTTGGCGGTGCGCTTGTCCAGCCCCAGCGCCGTCACCACGTGGCTCAGCTTGCCCCGGTGGCAAGCGCTGCCCGCCGACAGGCAGATGCCCTGGCTCCCCAGATCGGTGACCACGTTGGCGCTGGGGTAGCCCACCAGCGACACCATCAGGATATGGGGCGCTTCTCCCTGACCCACGGCCACTACGCCGTCGATGGAAAGGAGCTTCTCTTTACAGTAGGCCTTGACCTCCGCCATGTGGGCCAGCTTGTCCGCCAGACCGTCAGCGCGCAGCTCCGCCGCCTTGGCAAAGCCCGCGATCTGGGCGGTGGCCTCGGTGCCGGAGCGGGTGCCCTCCTCCTGTCCGCCGCCGTGGAGCAGCGGCCGGATGTTGCGGACGTTGGGGCCCACATACAGCGCGCCGATACCCTTGGGGCCGCCAATCTTGTGGGCGGAAAGGCTCATCATATCCACCCCCAGCGTTTTTGGGTCGCAGGGCACTTTTAGAAAGCCCTGCACCGCGTCGGTATGCAGCAGGGCACAGCTCTTGCGCTCCTTCAGGAGAGCAGATATCTCTGCCAGTGGAAACACGCAGCCGGTCTCGTTATTCACCAGCATCACGCTGACCACCGCCGTATCCTCCCGCAATGCGTCGCCCACCTGTTGGGCGGTGATGTGGCCGGTCTTGTCGGGCTTGAGATACGTCACCTCGTACCCCTGCTGCTCCAGCGCACGGCAGGTCTCCAGCACGGCGCTGTGCTCCACGGTGGTGGTGATGATGTGCTTGCCCACATGGCGGTTCTGCCACAGGGCAGCCTGAATGGCCCAGTTGTCGCTCTCCGTGCCGCAGGAGGTGAAATGCAGCTCCTTGGGCTGGCAGCCCACCGCCCCGGCGATAACGGCCCGATAGCCCTCCACCATCTTCTTGGCATCCTGTCCCAGCGGGTACTGGGAGGAGGGATTGCCGAACTGCTGCATCAGCACGCGGTACATCTCGTCGGCAACAGCCTGAGGGATAGGGGTGGTGGCGGCGTGATCCAGATAAATCATAACGGTTTCCTCTCTATTTTTCGCCTGTCGGGTCTTGTCATACCCGGCGGGATACAGTATAATGGGGTATTATTTTGGTAGTATTTTTTCAGTGTTGTAATTTTTAATTATACTGTATCAAAAAGGAAAGTGCAAGATGCGCGTTGCGATTTACACCCTTGGCTGCAAGGTGAACCAATATGAAACACAGGCCATGGAGCAGGAGCTTGTCCGCCGGGGCCACACACTGGTGTCCTTTGAGGAAACGGCGGATGCCTACATCGTCAATACCTGCTCCGTCACCGCCGTCAGCGACAAAAAGTCCCGGCAGATGATCCGCCGCTGCCGCAAGCTCAACGAAAACGCCGTGGTGGCCGCCTGCGGCTGCTATGTCCAGACCCACCCCGACGAGGCGGCGGGACTGGAGCTGGATCTGATTGCCGGAACCGGCGACCGGATGGCGTTTCTCGATCTTTTGGAGCAGGCCGCCCACGAAAAAGAGCCGGTGACGCTGCTGGACGACGCCCTGCGCCGCCGCCAGTTCGAGGTGCTGCCTGCCGGCGGCATGGCGGAGCGTACCCGCGCCATGCTGAAGGTGGAGGACGGCTGTGTGAACTTCTGCACCTACTGCATCATCCCCTACGCCAGAGGGCCGGTGCGGTCACTGCCGCTGGAAACGGCGGCGGAGCAGACGCGGCAGCTGCGGCAGGAGGGCTATCAGGAGCTGGTGCTGACGGGCATCGAGATCTCCAGCTGGGGCCACGACCTGAAGGACGGCAGCAGCTTCATTGACCTGCTGGAAACCGTCAGCGCGGCGGCAGGCCGCATGCGCATACGGCTGGGCAGTCTGGAGCCCCGCACCATCACCGAGGACTTCTGCCGCCGGGCGGTGAAGCTGTCCAACCTCTGTCCCCACTTTCACCTGTCGCTGCAATCCGGCTGTGACGAAACGCTGAAGCGCATGAACCGGAAATACGACACCGCCCGGTACTATGAGTCGGTGACGCTGCTGCGGCGGTATTTTGACCACGTGGCCGTCACCACCGATCTTATTACCGGCTTCCCCGGCGAGACGGAGGAGGAGTTCTCCCAGACGCTGGCGTTTATTGAAAAGTGTGGCTTCGCCGCCATGCATATCTTTCCCTACTCCATCCGCCCCGGCACCAAAGCGGCGGCCATGCCCCATCTGACGGCGGCGGTGAAGGAGGAGCGGGCCGCACGGGCCGCGCAGGTGGCCCACCGGATGCATCAGGCCTATCTGGCAGGCTGCGTAGGCAAGACCTATCCGGTGCTGTTTGAACAGGAAAAGGACGGCCTGTATACCGGCCACGCCCCCAACTATATGGAGGTGGCGGTGCAGGGACAGGCGCTTCACAATCAGGTTCGGGAGGTGACGATCACCGCATGCAATGGAGAAACATTATTGGGAGTCCTGCAATGAAAGGAAACGATCATCACTTTTTTGCCTACATCAGCCGGATGCGGTTCATCAACCGCTGGGCGCTGATGCGCAACAGCTATACCGAGAACATTCAGGAGCACAGCCACATGACCGCCGTGCTGGCCCACGCGCTGGCAGTGATCCGCAACCAGTTCTTTGACGGCCGTGTGGACGAGGGACAGGTGGCCGTGGCCGCCCTGTACCACGACGCCGGGGAAATTTTGACCGGCGACATGCCCACCCCCATCAAGTACTACAACCCCGCCATCCGCGAGGCGTACCGGCAGGTGGAGCGTGTGGCGGAGGAAAAGCTGCTGGCCATGCTGCCTGACGAGCTGCGGCCCACCTACAGCGCCGCCCTGTCCCCCGCCGCGCCGGAGATCCAGCAGCTGGTAAAGGCCGCCGATAAGCTCAGCGCCTACATCAAGTGCCTGGAGGAGCTGAAGGCCGGCAACACTGAGTTCAAGCAGGCGGCGGAACAGACCCGTTATGCGCTGGATGACATGGAGCTTCCGGAGCTGGACTATTTTCTGGAGAACTTCCTGCCGTCGTTCAAGCTGACGCTGGATGAGCTTGAATAGCTGGCGAAAAGGTCTTTTACCATTTCGTAGGGGCGGACGACTCTGTCTGCCCCAATAACCGTATCTGCATCGTCAGGGCGGACAGAGTCGTCCGCCCCTACAATAATATTTGCAACCCCGCAACTACAATATGTAACCCCGCAACTTACACCAAAGGAGTGAATCAATATGAAAGCAATCGTAACCGTGGTAGGCAAGGATCAGGTGGGCATTATCGCCGGTGTGTGCAACACGCTGGCCGACAGCCGGATCAACGTGCTGGACATCAGCCAGACCATCATGGAGGGCTATTTCACTATGATGATGGTGGTGGATCTGGTGGCGTGCGAAACGCCCTTTGACCAGCTGCGCACCATTCTCAAGGACTATGGCGAGGGCCGCGGCCTGTCCATCCGCATCCAGCGGGAGGACATTTTCGACGCCATGCACAAGCTGTAAGCGGAGGCGGAACCATGCTGAATCTGCAAAACATTTTTGACACCATCGACATGATCGACAAGCAGCATCTGGACATCCGCACCATCACCATGGGCATCTCCCTGCTGGACTGCGTCAGCGAGGATCCCAAGCGCTGCTGTGACAAAATTTACGACAAGATCTGCCGCCGTGCGGAAAAGCTGGTGCAGACGGGCCGGGATATCGAAAGCGAATTCGGCATCCCCATCGTCAACAAGCGCATCTCCGTCACCCCCATGGCGCTGGTGGCGGGCAGCTGCGACACGGAGGACTACGTCCCCTTCGCCCTGACCCTTGACCGGGCGGGCAAGACCTGCGGCGTGGACTTTCTGGGCGGCTATTCCGCGCTGGTGCAGAAGGGCTTCAGCAAAGGCGACGAGCTGCTGTTGCGCTCCATCCCCCAGGCGTTGGCCCAGACCGATCTGGTATGCTCCAGCGTCAACGTGGGCAGCACGAAAGCCGGCATCAACATGGACGCGGTGGCCCGTATGGGCCGCATCATCAAGGAGACGGCCCACCTGACGAAAGACAAGGACGGTCTTGGCTGCGCCAAGCTGGTGGTGTTCTGCAACGCCGTGGAGGACAACCCCTTTATGGCGGGCGCGTTCCACGGCGTGGGCGAAGCGGACAGCGTCATCAACGTGGGCGTTTCCGGCCCCGGCGTGGTGTATCACGCTCTGCAGAAGTGTAAAGGGCAGCCCTTTGACGTGGTGGCGGAGACCATCAAAAAGACCGCCTTCCAGATCACCCGCATGGGCCAGATGGTGGCCTCTGAGGCGTCCCGCCGTCTGGACACCCCCTTCGGCATCGTAGACCTGTCCCTTGCCCCCACCCCCGCCATTGGCGACAGCGTGGCCCGCATTCTGGAGGAAATGGGTCTTGCCGTCTGCGGCACTCACGGCACCACGGCGGCCCTGGCGCTGCTGAACGACGCAGTGAAGAAGGGCGGCGTCATGGCCAGCGGCCATGTAGGCGGCCTGTCCGGCGCCTTTATCCCTGTGTCGGAGGACGAGGGTATGATCGCCGCCGCCCAGCAGGGTACCCTGACCATCGACAAGCTGGAGGCTATGACCTGCGTATGCTCCGTGGGCCTTGACATGATCGCCGTACCCGGCGACACCAGCGCCGAGACCATCTCCGCCATCATCGCCGACGAGGCGGCGGTGGGCATGGTCAACAGCAAGACCACCGCCGTCCGCATCATCCCCGTGGAGGGCAAGACCGTGGGCGACGTGGTGGAAATGGGCGGATTGCTGGGGTCTGCCCCGCTGATGCCGGTGCACACCGAGTCCAGCGCGGACTTCATCGCCCGCGGCGGACGCATTCCCGCCCCGCTGCAAAGCCTGAAGAATTGAGGGCACGGCCATGATACGACACGCAGCCGAAAACGACCTGCCCCGTATTCTGGGGATCTACGGCACCGCCCGGCAGTTCATGCGGCAAACCGGCAACATGACCCAGTGGATCAACGGTTATCCCTCGGAGCCGCTGCTGCGGCAGGATATTATAAACGGCGACCTGTACGTGATGGAGGATGCGGGCGGCGTCTACGGAGCTTTCGCCTTTATTCTGGGGGACGATCCCACCTACGCCCATATCGAAGGCGCGTGGCAGGATACCGCCACCCCCTACGGCACCATCCACCGCATTGGCAGCGACGGCACCCACCGGGGCGTGCTGCACGAGTGCGTAGACTGGGCGCTAGGACGGATATCCCACCTGCGGGTGGACACCCACGCGGGCAACCATGTGATGCAGCGCTGCATCCTGCGGGAGGGCTTTTCCTACTGCGGCGTAATCCACATTGCTGACGGCACGCCCCGCGTGGCCTTTGAACGAATCTGATAGAAGATAAGGAGATTAAAAAATGGAGCCCATCTTTGAAATTGAGCTGGAGGATTGCCCCGTCTGCCGCGGCGTAGGCACCATGCAGGATGAGCAGGGCTGGTGCGTTTCCGTCTGCTGCGCGGACTGCGGCGCGGAGACCGCCCATGCCAGCTACCACACGCCGGAGGAGCGGCTGGAGGCCGCCAAGCGGGTGGCCCTGCTGTGGAACATGGGCAAGGTCATCCACACCGGTGTAGGCGACTGAAAAGTAAGAAAAAACCTGGGTTTGTCTTGCAAGACAAACCCAGGTTTTTTGGTGCCGGTGACCGGACTCGAACCGGTACGCTGTCGCCAGCGGTGGATTTTGAGTCCACTACGTCTACCAATTCCATCACACCGGCATGGAACAGAGCCATTATACCGGAAGCGCCCCATAATTGCAAGTGTAAATTTACTGTAAATCCCTCGGAATTCAAAAAACTGGGACTACCAAACGGGCGGGAGTTGTGGTATGATATCGTAGACAAGTTATGTGGCGGCTTCTGACAGGCCGCGTTTTACGAGAGGAGGGGCATACCGTGAAAAAGACCGTCAAGCGGGCGGCGCTGCTGGCGCTGCTGCTGGGGCTGCTGTGGGTACTGAGCGCCTGCGGCATGGACAATTCCATCGAGGATCTGTTCACGCTGCCCCGCATACCGGATGAATATACCGGCCTGAACCAGCAGATCGAGGATCTGCTGGCCAACGGCTATGAATACGCGCCGCCTGCCACCGGTCAGAACATTCAGTCCGTGCAGATGGTTGATCTGAACGGCGACGACGTGCAGGAGGCGCTGGTGTTCTTCCGCAAGCCCGGCGATGAAAAGCCGCTGAAAATACTGGTATTTGAGCGGCCGGAGGAGAGTTATGAGCTACTGTGTACCGTGGAGAGCAGCGGCAACAGCATCGACAGCGTGTATTACGAGGATCTCACCGGCGATGGCCAGAACGAACTGGTGGTGGGCTGGAAGATCAGCAGCACCGTGCAGAACGTGGCCGTGTACAACATCGGGCGCGAGGCCATTCCCCTGATGAGCAGCAGCTACACCCGCTTCGTGGTGCAGGATCTGAACAGCTACGACCCGCCGGCCTTGTTCGTCATGCGCAGCGACGGCGACGGTACGCCGGTGGCGGAGGTCTACACGTGGCAGACCAACATTCTGGCGGTGGCCTACCGCTGCGGCCTGTCCAGCACCATGTCCGATCTGGCCCGTGGCAGCGTGGTCAAGGGTACGCTGACCGGCGGCAAACCGGCGGTCTACATCACCAGCGTCAACGATAACGGCAATGCGGTGACGGATATCCTGACGTGGGAGAGCCGCGGCGCCGTGGTGAACCTGACCATGGATGAAAACAGCGGCAAAACCACCCTGATCCAGCCCTACCGCCAGCTGATCCCTCAGGATGTCGACAATGACGGCGTGACGGAGGTGCCGTTCCCCGACGCGTGGAGCAACGGCAACGACACGCTGACCTCATGGCGGCAGTACAGCCGCTCCGGAAAGAACCATCTGGTAGCGCAGACCTACCACTGTCAGAGCGGCGGCTGGTACTTCCAGCTGCCGGAGGACTGGTGGGGCAACGTGAGCATTGACGCGGAGGAGACGGCAGCCGGCGAAAACCAGGTGATCCTGTACGTGGACAACACGGCGGTGCTGGCGCTGTACACCATCACCAACGAGAACCGGGAAAACCGCGCCACCATGGGCAGCCGCTTTGTGCTGTGGCGTCAGCCCGGCACCATCTACGCCGCCGAGCTGTATGACGGCGCCGCGGCCTACGGCATGGATGCCCAGCGGGTCAAGGATGATTTCCACATGCTGGTCAGCACATGGCTGCCTTCCAACAGTTGAGGAGCGAAAGGAGAACGCTATGAAGAGAAAATCAAATTGTTTGGCAACTATTTTATTCTTAATTTATCTGGCACTCTTGGTTTGGATCATACTTTTCAAACTACAATTTTCAATCAGTGATCTGGATAAAGAAAGGAGTATAAACCTTATTCCTTTTCACTATGACAAAGAGGTTGGCGCAGCATTTCACTTAACAGAGGTGCTCGATAATTTCTTGATTTTTGTGCCTATGGGTATTTATCTTCAAATGCTTCTGCCAAGAACAAAATTATATGTGAAATTCATGCTGATTGCTGGAACAAGTTTTTTATTGGAAACTATGCAGTATATCTTAGCAGTCGGACGGTCTGATATTACCGATGTGCTCACAAATGCGGCAGGCGGTCTTTTGGGGCTTGCTGTATATTCGATAGCAGCCCGGTTAATCGGAAATAGAATAAAAGCAAACAGACTGTTTTCCATTCTGGCAGGCATAGTAAGTGTTGTCGTGATTGGCCTGCTTGGCTTTCTTCTGTTTGCTAATCGGTAGGAGGTGTATTCATGTCGAATAAAGAAATGGCAACAGAAAAGCGTCTTAAAGTGCGCCTATACCTATCATTGCTGGTTTATGCCGTTGTTGGATATGGTTTGACCCTTATCTTGGACTACATCTTTTCAAAATTTAACAACGGTATTTTTGCATGGCTCTACTGGCGGCTTGATCTGCTTTTTATTTTGTATCTGATGATCGGCTTTGTATGTATCTTCAATTACTATTGGAAAAAGCCGTGGGGCTATCTGGATGAAGTAATTGACGCAACCCAAACGGTCTATGAGCAGAACAATCATACCGTATCATTGTCTGACCCACTGAAAGAATTGGAGGCACAACTCAATCAAATCAAAATGTCTGTTCTGTTGAGCAAGCAGGCTGCAAAGCAGGCAGAAGAAAAGAAAAATGAAATTGTCATGTACCTGGCACATGATATACGCACACCTTTAACAACAGTGATCGGCTATTTGAGCCTACTCCATGAAGCCCCTGACATGCCTGAACAGCAAAAGGAAAAGTATGTAAAAGTTGCGTTGAATAAGGCAGAGCGCCTTGAAAAGCTCATCAATGAACTTTTTGAAATTACCGAGTACAATGCACATACGGTTATTATCAAAAAAGAAACTGTGGATTTACATTGTCTGATTGCGCAGGTAATAGATGAAATATATCCGACACTCTCCGCAAATGGCAATACAGCGGTATTTACTGCGGAGGATAACTTATCCGTGAACGCTGACCCTGAAAAACTGGCGAGAGTTTTCAGTAATCTTTTACGAAATGCTGCGTCATATAGTTACCCGCAGACAGAAATCACTATATCCGCCAAACGGTTAGAGCATGATATTCAGATCACTTTTGAAAATCGTGGGGAAACAATCCCGGAGGAACAGCTTAACAGTATATTTGAGAAATTCAATCGGTTGGATGAAGCCCGGCTTTCCAATACAGGCGGCGCGGGACTTGGTCTTTCTATTTCGGAAGAAATTATACATTTACACGGTGGAACGATTACTGCATCCAGTCAAAACGAAACCATAGATTTTGTGATTACATTACCCATCTCTGCTTAGGAAAATAAGAGTGCGGTCTTAGGAATACCTTAGGAATTTAAGCGTTTGATTTTTGAGATTGAAAAGCCCTTGTTCGGTACAATGATTATCGACAAGGGCTTTACATTGTTCAGCCAAAGCAAAAGAAAGGAGTGTAGGCATGGAACTGAAAATAGAACATTTAAGTAAGCAGTTCAAAGACAAAACCGCAGTAAACGATGTCAGCCTGACATTGACCCCAGGTGTTTGGGGGCTTTTGGGGGCGAATGGAGCAGGCAAAACGACTGCTTCTAAGACGATTCTTCCCAAGTCTTTGCTCGTTAAGGAATTTGTTAATGCTGACGAAATTGCAAAAGGTCTCTCGCCTTTCAATCCTGAAGGAGTAGCGATAGAAGCAGGGCGTTTGATGCTTAGGAGGATAGAAGATTTGCTGGAAATGGGTGAATCGTTCTCCATAGAAACTACTTTAGCAACCAGATCTTATATTAACCTGGTGCGCAGAGCACAAGAAAAAGGGTATGTTGTGCATCTCTTGTTCTTTTGGCTGGATAGTATTGAGCTTGCAAAAAGACGTGTAGCTGATAGAGTAGCGAGTGGTGGGCATAACATTCCTTTGCCTGTAATTGAACGTAGGTATAAGGCTGGACTTAAGAATCTTTTTGAGATATTTATGAAAGAAGTGGATATTTGGATTCTATTTGATAACAGTTTAAATAAAGGAGAACGTGTTGCTTTCGGAGGTAGACAGCTTCCAACGAAGATTAAGGATATTGTTAAATTTAATATAATTAAGGATTATGAGTGAAAGTGAGATTGAGGGCTTTATTAACAAAGTTGAATCAGGTTTAGTTGAAGCTCAGCATGATATGTTGGTAGAAAAGGCTTTATACAATCGTCCAGTGGTCATTAGTGACGGAAATGGCGGGGTAGTAGAAGTTTCTGCCAAGCAATTATTAAATTAGAAAATATTTTATCATTCTTTTAACCAGTGTCGCCCTTTACCTTTGCCTTACCCTTCGGCCAGCGATTTTCAAATCCGCTACGCACCGGTGGCCGTTGGTTCAGGGCGTGCTGCTTGGTTTAGCCTGCGTTCT